>Ga0310343_10000578_pt1 | contig 17576 bp, 21 predicted proteins | sample HC15DNA2025_MG_FD_203519 | JGI IMG/M metagenome (GOLD analysis project Ga0310343, IMG submission 203519) | Marine microbial communities from station ALOHA, North Pacific Subtropical Gyre - HC15-DNA-20-25_MG | ecosystem: Environmental > Aquatic > Marine > Oceanic | place: Pacific Ocean: North... | reverse complement strand
CGGATCACCGCCGCACTCGGAAACGCGGCGAGTCAAGTGGCGCGAGATATCGGTGCAACGGCGATCCTGTGCTGCACACAGTCAGGTCGAACCGCTCGGGCAATGGCGCGGTTCAGGCCCGAAGCAACCCTCATTGGATTGTCGCCCGATGAGAAGGTCGTTCGTGCGTTACGACTCTCATGGGGTGTTGACCCGATGCCGGTCGATGTGTATGAGTCGACCGACGAAATGGTGTGGTACGCCGTAGAAAAAGCGGTGCAACAAGGCCGAATTCGTCACGGAGACACAGTGCTTGTGCTTGCAGGTGCCCCGGGAAGCAATTCGTCTGCGGCAGCCGATGTGTTGCGGGTGGTGCAAGTCGCATGATGAGCGCTCGAGGTGTGTGGTTCGCCCGCACAGGGGTTGAAGGCGGCCCTCAGATGGTGATGGTGCACGGCTCACTCGATCGTTCAACCGGGCTCAGCCGGCTTACTCGGCGTTTTGATGACCGCTACGACATTTTGCGTTTCGATCGTCGAGGCTACGGAAAGTCGGGCGAGCATGAGGGTCCGTTCACCGTTGCGGCAAATGTTGATGACCTTGTCGATCTCGTCGAGCAGGAATTTCCGACCGGCCCTATTGTGCTCGTGAGCCATAGCTTCGGAGGCAACGTTGTTCTTGCTGCATCGAGCCGTCTTGGGCGTCGAGTAACGCATATCGCCACGTATGAGATGCCAATGTCGTGGCAGCCGTGGTGGGCAGGAAACTCATCGAAAGGTTTCCCTGAGCAGAATCCTGAAGATTCCGCCGAGGCGTTTATGAGGCGCCTTGTCGGAAACAAGGTGTGGGAGCGTCTTCCCGAGCGGACGAGAACCGCTCGTCGTTCGGAGGGCCGAGTGCTGGTCGGCGAATTACGTGACTTGCGCAGTGGTCCCCCTTGGCAGCCAGACGAGATCGTTTCCCCAGTACTCGCTATGTCGGGCTCGCGTGCCGCTGACCATCACCGCCGCGCCGTCCAATTTCTTGAAGAAACATTGCCAGATTGCCGCTCGCTTGAAATTGAAGGTGCTGGCCATGGCGGGCCGAACTCGCACCCTCAGGAGGTTTCGGCAGCAATCCAGGCGTTTATTGACCAACCGGTCGACGTCGGTCGGCAATAAGCGCGGCTGCGGCTGCGCAAAGGGCAGCCGCACTAACAGTCGCCGAGCCGAGGATCCCGAAACGCTCGTAACACTGCCCTGAAATGACGATAAGGCTGGCTCTGGTGATCGTCGCAATTGCGTTTCCGACCGCGATTGCAGTTCCTCGAGCTTGAGGAGCGGCTTCACTCATGAGAGAAAGTGACGAGACAAACCCGTATTCGAAACCGATGACGAGCACGATGAGGCCGATGAGAGCGATGATCACCGAATCGTTCGAGAGTGCGATGACGACGAGTCCGAGTCCGAGTAGAAGGCCGCCGATTCCGACCGATCGCCGGATTCCAATTCGGTCAGCGACGACTGCGACAGCTGATGACGATGCGAGTTCAGCGGCGCCAATTCCAGTTGCGATGGCGCCAAGTCCAGCGACGCTGAGCCCGTAATCATCTGACAGCCAGGCGCCCATCACTACGAAAACGCTCATTCCCGCACCGGCTACTGCGGCAGATGCGGTAAGGGGCGGCCAGGCGCTCCGGGGCAGGCCACCAAATAGTGAAGTCCTCTTCGTTACTCCCGCAACTTGCGGAGCAGGCATTGACCGAAAGATCGCAACAGCGGCGAGTCCGTTGAAAAGAGCGAGCGCAACGTAGGCGGCTCGCCATCCATATCGATCGATGAGGAAGGCGAGAATTGGGGCTCCGAGAAGAAGGGAGAGCGCCCATGATGTCTCGAACGTACCGATCGCTCGCCCACGTGATGAATACGAGACTCGCTCGCCGATGTAGGCAATGCCGGCAACCGTGAGATTGCTCACCCCGACAAGGAGCAACACCATCGAAATGCTGAATGCTGCGATAGATCCGCCCAGAGCAATCACTGATGATGCAGTGACCAGCAACAGCGATGCAACGAAGATGAGGCGATGGCGGCCCCGATCGAGCGTTCTCCCGACAAGAGTCGTCGAAAGTCCGCCGAGTTCGGCGAGACCGAGAATGCTGGTAAGGGTTCCTGTGGTTGTTGAAAAGGCCCGCTCAAGGGTTGGCAAAAAAGCGGTGATCCACCGGAGTGCCAGATTTGATGTCGACTTGGATGCGGTGAGGGTGGCGAGTTCGCGACGGTCGCTGCGTTTATTGCTGTGGAGGTTCGGGGAGTTGTCTGGTTCTTGCACTTAGTTGTCGATCGTCACGGGGAGTTGAACGTCAAAGCCTACAAACGAGCATGTTGCTGTCTGCTGATCTGATGCAGCGATGGCAACAGTGATGTCGTCGACGCACTGGTCGAGTGAGGTTCTTTGTGAGTACACAAACACCGAAAGCCCACCGAGAATCACAACAAAAATGACCTTTTGGATAATGGTCTTCATTAGCCACGCACACAGCACGCCAAGGGCGATGAAGGCCACGATGACGATTGTCCCGATCGTTTTTGCGTCATTGGTGGCAAGAGCAAAAGGAATCGCGTCCATGTAATTACCCTACTGTGCTACACCCGTTTTGGATTCAAAACTCGCAACGATCCGAAATCGGTTTAGGACCATAAAAGCGCGGGTTTTAACCGTCATAACAGGCTTTATGCCGCCAGCGCTGTGAATGGTGGCCACCTCGAAATGCCCGTGCTATTCCTCCGCGCAAAGTACGACCACGTATGTCAAACGGTGACCACCGACCTCGCCGAACCCATGCGGGAATACGGCAGCGATCTCACTGAGTTCTCTCTTGAGACTGGGCACTGGATGGCCCAGGAAGCTCGCCTCGGAGTAAATGCAGCATTACGTGGCGTGGCTTAGAGCATCCGGTCCTGACGCCTGGCCGAAATTAGAGAGCGGCGGTTAGCGATCTTTGAACGTGTCTGGAACCGAACTTTTTGGAGATCAACGCCTGCCCTCCTCTTTGTGGATTTTTCTTTGAGAGCCCCAGAAGCATTGGTGTACATGGTTCTGCTTCGGAAAATCCTCTAATGGGCCTTGCGCCACGGCACTTGCCCTCTACCTTTGTGGTATGGCAGATGATCCCACAATGCAACCAATTGGACTTTCAACTCAACCACCGTCAACCGTGATTCCCCCGGCGGCACCCGAGGCGCGTCATGAACTTGCGCAGGCCCTTGCAGCGTCTCCAGAGTCGCGGGTGACTGAGGTGTCATCGTTTGTCGCTCGTCACCCACGTGACCTGCACGGATGGGCTGCTCTGACCGAGTGTGTAGATGAGCAGATGTGGAAATATTCTGCGGCACGAGTCGGGTACCACCGTGGTCTCGACGCGCTTCGAGCAAACGGATGGCGCGGTTCTGGCTATGTGAGTTGGGCTGAAGAATCGAATCAGGGTTTTTTGAGGTGCTTACTTGCGTTGCAGAACGCCGCAGCAGAGATCGGCGAGGCTGACGAAGCTGAGCGTTGCGCATTGTTCTTGTTGCAACTTGATCCGAAGGGTGTTCCCGTAGAGTTTGGTGCCATTGCCTCGTGACAGTTGACCTCGGGAACTGTGTGTCGGCAGTTCTTGTTGGTGGCGCGTCGCATCGAATGGGTTCTGATAAGGCGCTCATTGACCTTGAGAACGTTGCGCTCGGCCGGCGGGTCGCGGAAGCCCTTGGAGTTGATGATGGCCGAACGGTTCTCGCTTGCGGCGGGAGCGCCGATACTGCTCGCTCGCTGGGCCTTGAACATTTGCCAGATGAAGCACCTGGGTCTGGACCTTTGCTCGCAATCGCAACGGTCCTCCGGGCATTTCCTGGCTCAGATGCGATTGTCGCAGCGTGTGATTTGGGTGGTCTTGACAGGGCGACCGTGATGTTGTTTGAACAATGGTTGTCACATGAGACGTATGACGTCGTAGTCGCTTCGGCCGAGCGTCGCCAACCGCTCCTTGGACGCTGGAGACAGTCTGCACTGCCGATCATTGACCAGGTCGTTAGTGCCGGTGAGCGGTCAATGCATGGCGCCTTGGCGCAACTGCAGGTGGCAGAGCTTCGCGTTGATGCTGCGGCGACAGCGAATCTCAATACGCAACAGGATCTTGAACGTTGGCGCCAGTTGCGCTCTCAGCGGTAACTCAAACCTGTTCTCGCTAGCCTTTCGATCGATGATCGCTGAAATTTCAACCGCCGAACTGCGAGAGGCGCTTGCTCAGGGTGCTCGACTCATTGATGTGCGCGAGGCAGATGAGTACGCCGAGGCTCATATCCCAGGTGCTGAGCTCATGCCGCTGTCAACCTTGCCGACGAGTATCGCCTCGGTCGGCTCGGGGCCCGTGTACGTCATTTGCAGGTCAGGTGGTCGCAGCGCGGTGGCGTGTGAGTTGATGGCTTCGGTAGGTACTGAGGCGACCAATGTGAGCGGTGGAATGATGTCATGGCTCCACGAGGGGTTTGAGGCGGAATTCGGGCAGTGAGCAACGATTCCGATGTCGAGTTCACCTGGGTTGACTCAACATCGTCATTTCAGCGCATCGTTGAAGAGTTACTCACCTGCGACCGATACGCAATCGATACCGAGTTTCATCGTGAGCGCACCTACTTCCCGGCGCTAGCTCTCGTTCAGTTGGGCTGGGGAGACGGAAATATCGTGCTCGTCGATCCGACGTCGGTTGACCTTGCACCCTTACGGCAGTTGTTCGACTCTGATGTGGAGGCGGTTTTTCATGCCGCTCAACAAGACCTCGATGTTCTCACTCATGCGGTGGGCGCAATTCCAAGAACGCTGTTTGACACTCAGATTGCAGGCGGGTTCGTCGGATACGGCACACCCTCTCTTGCGTCGCTCGTGAATTCAGAACTCAAAATCTCCCTTGCGAAAGGTGATCGACTCACCGACTGGTTGCGCCGACCGTTAACCGAGGCGCAGCAACGGTATGCCGCGATTGACGTGGCGTATCTCATCGAGATTCAGAGTCGGTTGATGGCCAAGTTGCAGGCGGCCGGGCGTTCCGAGTGGGTGCTCGAAGCCTGTGTTGAGCTTCGTCAAAAAGGTCAATCTCCAGTGCAGCCGCAGGATGCGTGGTTGCGCCTTAAAGACGCTCGTGGGTTGAAAGGTAAGGGGCGCGGTGTTGCTCAGGCGGTTGCTGAGTGGCGCGAACGTCGAGCGATGAAACTTGATCTGCCGGTGCGTCAGGTGCTTCCTGATCTCGCAATTCTTGGGATCGCGCAACGGCAACCGAAGAACGACGCCGAGTTGTTGCAGGCACGTGGCGTTGATGGTCGCGTGCAGCGAGGAGCTGTTGCATCAGAAATTTTAGCGGCGGTTCGACATGGTCTATCGGGTCCGCCACCGGAGGTGCCGACTGGTGGCGATGACATCGAGCGTGATCTCAGACCTGCGGTAACGCTGATTTCGGCGTGGGTGTCGCAGGTCGCAAAGACAGAGGGTGTTGACACAGCGATGCTCGCAACTCGCGCAGACCTCATTTCGCTGTTGTCGGGCGATCCGAACGCAAGGTTGGCATCTGGGTGGAGAGCTGAATTGCTCGGCGATGACATTCGTGCACTTGTGACTGGAATGGCCTCTCTGACGTTTGTTCCTTCGGAGGAATCCTCTCCAGCTGGTCTGCGTCTCTTGCGCTCCGATCAGGTACAGTGAATACTCGCAGCGGTTCGCCCTGCTCGTATCCGTATCACGACTGACTTGGGAGCCCTACTGTGAAGAAGGGTCGACATCGTCGCTTTGAAGAAGCGCGAAAATTGAAGCAGGCTGGCCCCGGAGCCTTTGATCTGGGATTTGGTGAGCGCACTCGTTCTGAGTCTGATGAGGACGATGAATATGCAGCGCTCGCTGAGAAGTACGGCGTCACGTTTGACGACGACGACGACGAAGAAGAGTAGTGACGTCGTCTGCTAGCGCCGCTCTGCACGCATCACAGGGTGAGGAAGTGGAGTCCACTTCGGTCGCTCTAGTTCATCGACCAAGAGTTTGTAGATGTCGTCGCCGATGAGTTCGACGATTTCATCTCGCAGCGCCTGGTAGACCGGTTGCTCAGCTGAGAACGCCTCTTGCGCTTCGGTGCACCACCAGTGAAATTCAGCCCCTCCGTCGCCCCAGTCTCGGCGTTTCCATTCGCGGAGTTGTGACACGACGTGACCGGTTTCGTCGGTTGCATGCTCGAGTCGCATGGGAACTTGCCAGCAGACATTCGGCTTCCAGTCGAGTGGTCGAGCACCTGCCTCGAGAGCCGCAATGTGAAGGGCGCAGCCAGGGCCGCCTTCGAAGCCCGGGCGGTTCAAAAAGATGCATGCATCATCGACAAGTCGGGTGGTCGTGACCGGGTTTTCGTCGCTATCGGGTTCGCCTGCATCAAGAAAGCCTTTTGCCACTGCAGTGTCGTAGAACTGCATGTGTCGGGGCTTGACGTTGATGAACGCCCTTACCACAGTTTGGACGTCATCGTCATCGACAAAGTGGGCACCGTAACTACAGCAGCCTTGCATCATGTCGGTTGCATCAGCGTCAAGCACTCCTTGACAGCCTTCACCGAAAATGCAGCGGTGGTTTGACATCAAATAGGTCGCATCGAATGTCCAGGTTCGGTCTTCGGTTGGGTCTGTGAACGAGATCCACTCGTGCACATCGTTAGCGGGCTCCCGCTTTTTCGCTACGAAGCCCGGTGACTCTCCAGATGAACCTTTCTTTGCCACAGGCCACACCGTACCGGCCTCGGTAGGATCTACAGCCGTATGAGTAGTGCACATCATCAGTCCGGCTTGTCCTCGGGTTCATCTATGTCGGCTGATGCCCTGCGGCAATCATTTCTTGACTTCTTCGCAGAAAAGGATCACACGGTGGTGCCTTCAGCGAGTCTCATTCCGCACGACCCCTCAGTTATGTTCACTGTTGCAGGAATGGTGCCGTTTAAGCCCTACTTCGTTGGTGACGAAGCTCCTCCGTATCTTCGGGCCGCAAGTTCTCAGAAATGTGCCCGAGCAGGTGGTAAGCACAACGACCTCGACGATGTCGGTCGAACAAAGCGCCACCTCGTGTTCTTTGAAATGCTCGGCAACTTCTCTTTTGGTGACTACTTCAAAGAAGAAATCATTCCGTGGAGTTGGGAACTCGTCACTGAACGCTGGGGTTTTGACGGGGACCGCCTGTGGATCACCGTTCACGAATCAGACGACGAAGCCGAAGCACTGTGGCATGAGGGCGTCGGTGTGCCGATGGATCGCATACAGCGTCTTGGTGACAAAGACAACTTTTGGCAGATGGGCGATACCGGACCGTGCGGACCATGTAGCGAGATTCACATCGACCGAGGTCCGGCATTTGGTCCTGATGGTGGCCCGCTGCATGACCCTGCCGGTGACCGCTTCATGGAGTTTTGGAACCTCGTCTTTATGCAGTTTGATCAGTCGGCCGACGGGTCACGAGTTTTGTTGCCGAAGCCATCGGTTGACACCGGTGCAGGTCTCGAGAGAATTCTTGCGTTACTGCAAGGTGTCGACTCGGTGTGGGAAACCGATCTCATGCAGCCGCTGCTCGACACGGCGTGTTCGTTGACCGGAAAGACGTACCGGCCGGGCGATTACGACGATCGTGACTCATTTGCGATGCGTGTGCTCGCGGAGCACGCCCGGTCAGCGACGATGCTGGTGAGCGACGGAGTGTTCCCTTCGAATGAGGGACGCGGTTACGTTCTTCGCCGAATTCTTCGGCGAGCCGTTCGTTATGCGTTCATGCTCGGTACCGATCGGCTTGTGATGCCGACCCTCGTGTCATCGGCGGTTGATGTGATGGGCGCCGCATACCCAGACGTGGTGAAGAACCGTGATTTTATTGAAGGTGTGATGGAGAAAGAGGAAGAGCGATTCCGGCATACCCTCAAGACCGGTCTTGGAATCCTCGACGGTGAACTCGACCGTGGTGAGCAACTGTCGGGTTCGACAGCGTTCCTATTGCATGACACCTACGGCTTCCCGCTCGAACTCACCGAAGAAATCGCTGCTGAACGGTCGACCGACGTTGATCTCGAAGGGTTCGAAGTTGAGATGAAGGCACAACGAGAGCGGGCGAAGGCGGCTCGTCGCGACGGAACTGCTGATGAGAGCCGCATCGACCTGTATCGCGAAGTGCTCGATCAGTTCGGGGTCACCGAGTTCGTTGGCTATACCGACGATGTCAGTGAGTCTCGTGTCGTCGCAGCAATTCCAACCGTTGATGAAAATGGCGAAGAGGCTGTTGAACTGTTCCTCGACCGGACCCCGTTCTATGCCGAGGCGGGTGGCCAGATCGGCGACACCGGAACGATTACTGGTTTGGCCGGTAGCGCTGAAGTTCTTGATACGACGTTTGCGTTGCCGAATCTGCGACGACACCTCGCCAGGGTCACCTCTGGATCATTCGAAGTGGGAGCCAAGGTCACAGCGACCATCGATGTTGAGCGCCGCTTAGCAATACGTCGAAATCACACCGGAACCCATGTGCTCCACTGGGCTCTTCGGCATGTGCTCGGTGATCACGTGAAGCAGGCAGGCTCTCACGTTGGCCCAGATCGTCTGAGATTTGACTTCTCACACTACGCCGCAGTCTCCGATGAAGAAATCGCTGAGATCGAACGACTTGCCAACATTGAGACGCTTGAGAATTCGCCTGTTCGAGCGTTTGAAACAACGAAAGATGAAGCGGAGTCTCTCGGAGCGATCGCATTTTTTGGCGACAAGTACGGCGACATCGTGCGTGTGCTCGAAGCTGGAAAGTCGACCGAGCTTTGCGGAGGCACTCACGTCCGAGCGACTGGCGACATCGGCACCATCAAAATTGTTGGCGAGTCATCGATCGGGTCGAACTTGCGTCGTATTGAGGCAATCACCGGGGCGTCAAGTGTTGCGTTGTTGCAGCGTGACGAGGAGACGCTCTCCGCCGTCGCTGGACTCGTTGGCTCAACAACAAGTGATGTGGTTGAGGGCGTGCAGCGCCGCCTTGACGAGATCAAGTCGCTACAAGACGAATTGAAAGCAATGCGGCTACAGATCGCTGTTGGGCGCGCTTCAGAACTCATCGCCACTGCGGCGGACGGCATTGTCGTTGCGCGGGTTGACGGTCTTGCATCTGGAGACCTTCGTGAATTAGCGATTGCCGTCCGTCAAGGTGAGGGTGTGCGTCGGTGCGTTCTCATCGGCGAGACGAATACCGGTGGGGTCGGGCTCGCGTCTGCCGTGATGTCCGATGAGGGGGTCGAGGCATCTGCTCTTCTCAAAGACGCTGCGAAGGCTGCCGGTGGCGGCGGTGGCGGTAAAGGCGACGTCGCAACGGCCGGTGGAAAAAACGTTGCCGCAATTGATGAGGCTCTCAAAATTGCCTGGGCGGCTGCGACAAGCCTGTGACTTCGGCTCATCTCGGCGGACGCGTCATCGGGATCGACCCCGGCTCGCGTCGATTCGGCATCGCAGTTGGCGTTTCAGGTGTGGCCTCACCGCTCACTGTCGTGCGACGTGAGAAGAGCCTTGAGCTCACTGTAGAGCGTATTACGAAACTTATTTCTGAAGAGGAAGCCACAGCTGTAGTTGTTGGTCTTCCTCTTCACCTCGACGGCTCAGAAGGATCATCGTCAAAGGCTGCCCGTAAGTTCGCTCGCACACTGGCTAATTTCGTAGATGTGCCGGTGATGTTGCATGATGAGCGCCTAACAACCGTGACCGCCGACCGGGCAATGCTCGATGCGGGTCTGCGCGCCGAAGAACGCCGCCGGCATGTTGACAAGATCGCGGCCGCGATCATGTTGCAATCCTGGATTGATGCCGGAGCGAATGGCGATGCGATCTGATCTGCTCTCCGACAATCAACGAGCGAGAAATCGTTGGGATGACGATGAGTGGGATCTCCCTGACGAGGTTCCACATGTCGATCGTGCACCGGGGCAAGGAGACCGCGTCCGCTGGTTGGTGTGGGGGCTGCTTTGGCTTGTAATCGCCGGAGTTCTCGCAGTTGGCTCGGCGGGTTGGTGGCTGATGCAACGGGTCACCGAACAAGAAATAGTTGGCGAACCGGTGACATTTACTGTCAGTGAAGAAGATGACGTCGAAGCCATCGGGGCTCGGCTTGAAGCATCAGGGGTCATCTCCGATGCTGGGGTTTTCTCGTGGTACGTCGGACAGAAAGGCGGTCTGGAGCCTGAGCCTGGTTTATATCGACTCCTCCCTGGATCTCATCTAGGCGAAGTTCTCGGGGTGCTCCGTACATCGCCGAGTGAGACCTATCGCCGGGTGACGTTCCCGGAGGGATTCACCGTCCAACAGATAGCAACTCGTCTCGAAGAAGAGATCGACAATTTGTCGGCCGATTCGTTTCTTGAGATAGCCGGAGACCCGACCCGCAGAGTGCCGTGGAGACCTGCTGACACCTCGAGCCTGGAGGGGTTGTTATTCCCCGACACCTATCAGGTATCTAACGCAGACAACGAGGGTCAGGTCATTGAGAGGATGATCGAATTGATGGAGCGGGTTGCGTTCCAAGAAGAACTTGAGCTCCGGTCGAGCGCTCTCGGGGTCAGCCCGTACGAAGCGCTCATCGTGGCGTCGATGATTGAACGAGAAGCCAAAGTTGACGGCGACCGCGCATTGATCGCCCGTGTCATATATAACCGACTCGAACTTGGTATGAATCTTGAAATCGACGCGACGCTCTATTACGACTCGCTTCCCGACACTCCATTTGTGGTGCTGAGGGCAAAAGATTCTCCGTACAACACGTATCTGTACGGCGGGTTACCTCCGACGCCGATTGCAAACCCTGGTCGAGCATCGATTCGTGCTGCGCTTAATCCGGCGCCGAACCCCTCATCGGGAAATGACCTGTGTGCGGTCTTAGACGACCCGACCGTTGGTTGTAACTATCTCTATTACGTGCTCGCTGATGATGATGGCTCTCATGCGTTTGCGGTGACCTTCGATCAGCACTTGGCGAACATCGAGATTTCTCGCGCGAAAGGGCTACTCAATTGAGTGACGATGTAATGAGAGTGGCAATTGTTGGTGATCCCGTTGAGCATTCACTGTCGCCGGTGATGCAGAACGCTGCGTTTGCGTCAGCGGGCCTCAAGTGGGAGATGATTCGAGTCCGAGTCCCGGCTGGCGGGGGAGCGGATGTCATCAACCGTGTGCGGGCGGGGGAGTTCGCTGGCCTCGCAGTCACCATGCCACTGAAGGAAGAGGCGGCACGCTCGGTAGACGATCTTGATGCAGCATCAACGCGTCAGCGGTCGGTGAACACAGTGGTTGGAATCGGTTCTGGGCACGCTCGTGGGCTTAGCACCGACGGTGCTGGCTTCGTCAATTCCTTGTCCGCACAGGACATTGCTCTCACGGGTGCTCGCGTGCATCTGCTCGGAGCGGGAGGGGCTGCTCGATCTATTGTCGCTGCACTCGGCGCAATTGATGGGTGTGAGGTCACGATTTCGAATCGAACGCATTCAGCGGCAGAAGCAGCGGCCGAACTTTCAGGCAGTGCTCAGGCAGTTGTTGCCGACAACCTTCCCGATGCCGTTGCGGCGGCGGACATCATCGTGAATACCACATCGGTTGGCATGGGCTCAGATGTCGATGCGGGGCTCGTTCCGTTGCCGGTCGAACTCATCGCGTCGGACCACGTCGTAGCCGACATCGTCTACCACCCGCTCACCACAGCTCTGCTCTCCTCGGCGGCGATTCGAGGGGCGCAGACGGTTGACGGGCTCGGAATGCTGGTCTACCAGGCGGTCCTTCAATGCGAGGCGTGGACAGGCTTTACCCCAGATCCTGCGGCGATGCGATCAGCGGCAGAAGCAGAACTCGGCCAGCGCGCCGGGTAGCCTCAAGCCGTGCTCCGCTTGTTGACCGCCGGTGAATCTCATGGACAAGCTCTCGTTGTCGTACTCGAAGGGCTGCCTGCGGGTCTTGAACTCACCGTTGAGGAAATCCAAGAGGAAATGGGACGTCGCCGGCTGGGTTATGGCCGAGGACCACGCCAGCGTTTCGAAGTTGATGAACTCACGCTGATCGGAGGCGTTCGTCATGGACGTACGTTGGGGTCGCCGCTCGCCATTGAAATCAAGAACACCGAATGGTTTCGAAGCGACAAATGGCACGAGGAAATGTCGCCGGCACCGGGTGCGACTCAAGACGCATTAACGAAGGTTCGGCCCGGTCACGCCGACCTTGCAGGCATGCAAAAGTACGGCTTCGGTGACGCCCGCGATGTTCTCGAACGAGCGTCGGCTCGTGAGACCGCTGCCCGAGTCGCTGCTGGGGCGGTTGCAAAGAAGTTGCTGTCACATATAGGCGTCGAGATCATGTCGCATGTCATTCAAATGGGATCAGCGCGTGCATCACTTGAAGCAGTGCCAACGATGAGTGACCTTGCAACAATCGATGAGTCACCGGTTCGTTGTTTCGACCCAGCAAGTGCGGACGCAATGGTCGAACAGATCAAAGCCGCTGCAAAAGACGGCGATTCACTCGGTGGCGTGGTGGAAGTACTCGCATTCGGTGTTCCGGTTGGTCTCGGCTCTCACGTCCACTGGGACCGCAAGATCGACGGCCTGTTGGCCCAAGCTTTGATGTCAATTCAAGCGGTGAAGGGCGTCGAGATCGGTGACGGTTTTGAGGTTGCCGGCCGGCGCGGCAGTGATGCCCATGACGCAATTCATTGGGATGCCGAGTCGTCGTCATATCGTCGGCGTAGCTCACTGGCCGGCGGTGTTGAAGGCGGCATCACTTCGGGTGAAGTTCTGGTGGCCCGTGCTGCGATGAAACCACTTGCGACGTTGAACGTTCCCACCCTTGAGACGGTTGACACCGCAACAAAAGAATCATCGGTGTCATTCAAAGAACGCACTGACGTAACTGCGGTTCCTGCGATGGGCGTCGTTGCGGAGACCATGGCGGCGCTCGTGCTCGCCGACGAAGCCCAGCGCAAATTTGGTGGTGACTCTGTTGCCGAGTTCGTGCGGAATGCTGAGGCAGCTGCGGAAGCAGTTGCTGAACAGATGAGCTGAGCGATGCAACGAGTATCGGTATCACTTGCCGGGGGCGCTGATGATCGCTCCTACGACGTCATAGTCGGTCACGGGGTTATCGACCAACTCGACGAGATGTTGAGCGAGCTTTCACCGACGCCGCAGCGAGTGGCATTGATCACTCAGCCATCGATTGGCATCGAGGTTTCAACCTCGTTACCGCTCCATCGATTTGAGATTGGCGTCGGTGAACAGTTCAAGACGCTCGCCACCGTGCAAGAGCTGTGTGAGGGTTTCGCTGAAGCGGGTCTCACCCGCGGAGACGTGGTCGTTGGTGTCGGTGGGGGAATGGTTACCGACGTTGCCGGGTTCGCTGCAGCGTCATACCACCGCGGGATTTCCGTGGTGCATGTTCCAACAACATTGCTCGGCATGATCGATGCAGCGATCGGCGGGAAGACGGGGGTGAACCTGCCTCAGGGAAAAAATCTGGTCGGTGCCTTCTGGCAGCCATCAGGCGTGTTGTGTGACCTCGATGCCCTTGCAACCTTGCCGGAGCGAGAAGTTCGTTGCGGCAATGGAGAGATGGCGAAGTATCACTTTTTGACGGGTGATGATCTTGCTGCTCTCGACCTCGAGGCTCGGGTCGGTCGCTGCGTGGAGATCAAAGCCGAAGTCGTCGCATCTGATGAGAGGGAGTCGGGGCGCCGCGCAATCCTCAACTACGGCCACACCCTTGCTCACGCACTTGAGATTGCCTCTGACCACGACATTGCCCATGGTGAGGCAGTGTCAATTGGGTTGATATTTGCGGCGCGTCTTGCGCAACGACTTGGCCGTATCGATGCGGCTCGTCTTGACGAACATCTCGACGTCGTGGGAGATCTGTATGGCCTTAGAACTGAGATTCCGAAGGTGGGGTCGGCAGACGAACTCCTCGAGTTGATGTTTCGCGACAAGAAAGCGATTGACGGGCTTACCTTCGTGCTCGACGGACCAAATGGAGTTGAGCCAGTCGTCGGTGTTGACGCTGCCGTTGTCCGAGAAGTGTTAGATGAGGCACTGAACGGCTAATGCCCGATGGGCCGACGCCTGGACCGCGCGTCACATTACGCCGCTGGGTCTCGAGTGATCTGGATGCGTTCGCTGACCTCAACGGCGATGCAAACGTGATGGCCACCATTGGCCCGGTGATGGATCGAGCGGAATCCGCTGCGTTCATGCAACGCATCAATCTTCACTTTGCAGATCACGGTTTCGGATTGTGGTGCATTGAGGTGTCGGGGGAGGCAATCGGGTTCTGTGGCCTCATGGTGCCCTGGTTTCGAGAAGGCGTCGAGATCGGCTGGCGTCTGCGGTCAGCGTGGTGGGGGTACGGATATGCGAGCGAGGCAGCACGCCAAGTGCTGGAGTATTCGTTCGCATCAACCCCGAACGGCCTTGGGCTTCATGAGGTGATCTCATTCACCGCGGCAACGAATGAACGGTCACAGCGAGTCATGAAGGCAATCGGCATGACGCACGATAGCGAGGGTGATTTTGAGCACCCTGGAGTGCCTGAATCAAGCCCTCTTCGGCCTCATGTGCTGTACCGAATCGTTGCGGGGCGATACCGTTCTATGGCGTGAGTCTCATCTTGCTCCTCCACGGACCTAATCTCAACCTGCTCGGACAGCGCGAACCCGACGTCTACGGGCGTGACACGCTTGCCGACCATGTGGCGCGCACGCGTGCTGTAGCGACCGAGTTTGGTTGCGAAGTGGAGGATCTTCAGAGCAATCACGAAGGGGAAGTCATCGAAGCAGTGCATGCGGCTCGAGGTCGATGTGACGCGATCATTATCAACCCGGGAGCCTTCACTCATTCGTCGTGGGCTCTTCATGATGCACTTGCTGCGTACGACGGCATCGTCGTTGAGGTGCACCTTTCGAACCCAGACGCTCGCGAGCCGTGGCGTCGTACAAGCGTGGTGGCGCCTGTTGCGACGGGCTCGATTTCGGGCTTCGGTGGCGTTGGCTACGAACTTGCAGTTCGGGCAGTGGCGGCAAAACTGCAATGACATTACTAACGGTCGCTGGCCGCGCCGAACGCCTTCTCACCGCCCTCGACGAGCGAGGGCTCGACCAGATGATCGTCAGCGATCGAAGCAATATCAGGTGGCTGTCTGGGTTCACTGGTTCTGCTGGTGTGCTTCTGATATCGGCACGCGGCCATGTCCTGATCACCGATGGTCGATACACCGATCAGGCTCGAGAGCAACTTGATCACGCCGGAGCATCTTCGATTGAGGTTCGAACCTGTCGGACATTGAGTGAGCAACGTCGTGTGCTCTCTGAAATTGTGTCGGGTCGAACCGTGGGTGCAGAAGCGACAGTGATGTCTCACGATGGGTGGGCCGCATGTTCGGCGGACAACGAACTCTTACCAGTCGATGGGGTAGTAGGCCAGTTGCGTCGAGCAAAAGACGAGGCGGAGATTGCGCTTATCGCTCGCGCGGCAGAGATTGCTACAAAGGCATTGCATTCCATTGGGCATCTACTCATACCCGGTGTCTCCGAGCGTGAGATACGTGACGAACTCGAATACAAGATGCGCAAACTTGGGGCTGATGGACCGAGTTACGAGACGATTGTCGCGTCAGGGCCAATAAATGCTGCGTTGCCGCACGCCCGGCCGACATCTCGCCAGTTGGCCGTCGGCGACACCGTGGTGATCGATGTCGGAGCCTTGGTCGACGGGTATCACTCTGACATGACGAGGTCGTTCGTGATTGGTGACCCAACCGACGAGCAGCAGTGTTGGTATCAACTGGTGCGCGAGTCCCAGCTGGCGGGTCTAGGAGCGGTCGCAGCCGGAGTGAACGTGCGAGATATCGATCGCGCGTGTCGAGCGGTCTTTGAAGCTGCTGACTGCGCTGACCTGTACGTGCACGGCACCGGACACGGCGTCGGGCTCGACATTCACGAGGAACCATTTTTGGGCGCATCAGGTGACCTCGAACTCGTCGCTGGTGACGTGGTGACTGTCGAGCCTGGCCTCTATCGTGTCGGAACCGGCGGACTTCGGATTGAAGACCTTGTGGTCGTCACCCCCGAAGGCCATCGAAATCTGACTACCCATCCGAAGGACTTTCCATGCCCGCAATCACCACAAACGATCTAAAAACTGGAATCACCCTTGAGCTTGATAATGCTCTTTTTCAGGTGATTGAGTTCCAGCACGTCAAGCCTGGCAAGGGTGGAGCATTCGTCCGCACCAAATTGCGCAACGTCCGCACAGGCAATGTGTTCGACAAGACATTTAATGCGGGCGTGCGCGTTGAGCAGGCCATCATTCGCCGTGAGGAAATGCAGTTTCTCTATCGCGATGGCGATGACTACGTGTTCATGAACAATGAGTCATACGAGCAGATGAATGTGATGCCGGTTGCTCTTGGCGACGCAGCCGACTTCATCGTCGAAGGTATGACTGCCCAAGTCGCGTTCTATAACGATGAGATCATTTCTGTTGAGATTCCTGCATCGGTCGAATTGGCGATTTCGGAGACGGAGCCGGGCGTTCAAGGTGACCGGGTATCGGGTGCGCGCAAGCCCGCCACATTAGAAACCGGCCGAGTTGTCCAAGTTCCGCTATTTGTTGAGGTTGGTGACCGAGTGAAGGTCGACACCCGCAGCGGTGATTACATCACTCGGGTCTGAGAGATGATGAACGTCGACGAGCGGTCAGATGCGCGTGAGCGAGCGCTGCATCTGCTGTATGAGGCCCAGTCGAAAGGGATTTCGGTTGAAGAGGTCATTGGTACTCAAGTGGTGGAGCCCGATGAACTTGTGTTATCCCTCGCCCGCGGAGCCGAGTTGGCGTCGAATCGTGCCGATGCATTGATCGAAGGAAAATCACGGGGTTGGACGCTCCAACGGATGCCGGTTATCGATGTCGCCATCATGCGAATGGCATTATTCGAACTCCTAGAGCGCGCTGATGTGCCAACAGCGGTGGTGCTTGATGAGGCCGTCGGTCTTGCAAAACGGTTTTCCACCGACGACAGCGGCCGATTCGTCAACGGAGTGCTGGCAGCGATTGCCTCCGAGGTTCGAAACGGATGAAATTTTGGCTCCGGAGTCGAGATCCGGGCCTACTCGCTCTTTGCGGGATCATTGGTGCGTTCACCGTGTACTACGGATCGCTAACACTCGACATTCATCACGGTCTGGGCACCGCTGCATATGACTCCGGGCTGTACGACCAGGGTATGTGGTTGCTGTCGAGATTTCGATCCCCATTCGTGACCACAATGGGTCGCAACTTGTTTGGCGACCACGCATCGTTCATTTTGTTGCTGTTGGTGCCGTTCTATTGGTTTGCGCCTGGAGCATGGATTCTTTTCTGGTCGCAAGCAGCGTTGATCGGGCTCGGTGCACTTCCGGTGTATCTCTATGCTCGACAAGCGCTTAGGTCGTCGAGGCTTGCACTCTTTTTCGGGGTTGCATACCTCGTGCATCCAGCGGTGTTAGGAGCGTTGCTTGAGAACTATCACCCGGACAGC
>Ga0310343_10000576_pt1 | contig 17582 bp, 17 predicted proteins | sample HC15DNA2025_MG_FD_203519 | JGI IMG/M metagenome (GOLD analysis project Ga0310343, IMG submission 203519) | Marine microbial communities from station ALOHA, North Pacific Subtropical Gyre - HC15-DNA-20-25_MG | ecosystem: Environmental > Aquatic > Marine > Oceanic | place: Pacific Ocean: North... | reverse complement strand
TCGGTGTAGGCGGTGGCGTAGGCGCCGGTGTAGGCGCTGGCGTCGGTGCCGGTGTTGGCGCGGGCGTTGGCGGCGGTGTAGGCGTCGGTGTAGGCGGTGGCGTAGGCGCCGGTGTAGGCGCTGGCGTCGGTGCCGGTGTTGGCGCGGGCGTTGGCGGCGGCGTAGGCACGGGTGTAGGAGCAGGTGTAGGAGCGGGTGTGGGCGGCAATGTTGGCGATGGTGTAGGCGCCGGTGTAGGCGGTGGCGTCGGCGCTGGCGTTGGCGCTGATGTTGGCGCCGGTGTGGGCGCGGCCGCACAGCACTGCGTGGTTGCCTCGCAATTTTGAACGCCGTCCGCAAAACTATTGTAGCATGTGTCCGCGCAACTGTACGGCGTTCCACAAGCGCATTGTACGTTGCAATGGGTATAGTCAACCTGCTGCGTATTGCATGCATAGAGTATAACGGTATCGTTATGCGTCAGTGCATGCTGTGCGCCTAGCTCCTGCAGTGCTTCAAGTTCAGTATACTCGCATTGGCTCAAATGTGCCTGTGCATTGTCAAATGGAGGTGTATTTTGGTAGACACTTATGGCACCGTTAAGTTGATTTACGACATTGTCAGCAGTATGTATAAGGAACGACGCGTTGGCATTGATATTTACGGCGGCACTGATACAAATAAAGGCTCCTGCAGCATCACCGTTGTTGCCAATGCCATTATAGTTGTAAAGCGCGTTGTTGGTGAATGTATTACTGGTAACATTAATATCTGCGGCTGAATATAATTGCAAGCCGCAATTGTAATTATTATACACCAAGTTATCACGTACATCAACATTAAAGCTGCCAATGAGTAAAATTCCGTTATTTTTGTTATTATGGACTGTATTGCCAGTTATAACCACATTATTGCTGCCTGCCGCACCGTCATAGGTACTGGAGGCCAAATAAATGCCGCTTTCAATGTTGTTATATACGTCACAGCTAGTAACGTGGCCGCCAGCAATATCTTGCAGGCGAATTCCGCGTAGATTATCATGCACGACAACGTCTGAAATGCGCGCTACTACGGCATCACCGTGAATGCGAATTGCGCCGCCACTGGTAGTATTAGAAGAAGCCCACAGCGCCGCATAGTCTGCTTGCGTTTGCCCGTTGGGTGGTACGCCATTCCATCCGCAGTTGACAAATGTGCTGTTAATTACGTTAAGTGTAATGCCGTTTAATTTAGAATATAAGCAGTACAATCCGGTATGAAATGTCAGGTTAGAAAACGTTACATTTGCCGTGCTTGTTCCTACATGTTGATAAAAGATATTTGTGGCAATGTTAGGTCCTTGCAGCGTGTATCCATTGCCGTTTACTACCCAGTTAACATTTGTGTTTGCAAATGCGAGTGGCGCATCTACGTTAGCGTTGCCCTCAAAATTGCACACGACATTGCTTACGCCTGTGAATGCGTCATTAAAAACTCCGGTAACATTTTGCTCACATGTTGTACAGGTACACGTATTTGATGCTGTCATAACACAATTAGCATTGGCAACATTCCCACATGTAGGCAATGTTGCCATGCAATTTGGAACGGTTTGTATAGTGCCATTGGCTAGCACATGTATTGACTGCACAGTTGTATATGGAGTAATTCCGTTAAAGCAAGTTGAACTCGCGCCAACATATGCAGGTGAACAATCGTTCCCAAATTGGTCAACGGAATTGAGCAATGTTTGATTACCATTGTTCAAATGTCCTATTTGCCACCACACTTCACTGGGATAGTGTCCACAATAGACCCTAATGTTATAGCACGTATTTGTTGTTAAATTAATTGGTACAGTGTAATTTGAAGAAAATACATTACTTCCGTATGGGTCATTATTTGTGTACGTAACTCCATTACCTAAAATAGGTACTTCAACTCCGCCTGCGTCAGCAAAAACATAGGATAAATTTGAAGGAATAAATTTATACAGGCCAAATAGTGCTTGATTCCATCCATCACCATATGTGTCGTGCATGATAAAAGAGTAATCAGAGTTTGTACTAAGTATGGCTGTTACAATTAGCGCGGTACCAAACATCATTACAGTGATAAGTATTAATATTTATACATAAAAACCGTCGCAATTTTGGGTATTGCGATTACGTTTCGCGCAACGTGCAGTATAATTTAAGTTCAGAATGGCAAGAGTACTTGTTAGTCATGTATGAAGATGCGCGTCGTTGCAATAGTGGCATCAGGCGGCGCGCAAGCCGCTCATCGACACCACGCAGGTGCTCTAGTAGCACAAACCAGACAATTCTCGCACGTAAAATTTGTCATCGCCTGTTGTTGTTTTTACATACAACTGTAAACGCTTGCCATTTGTCAAGTTATTATTGTTGAGCGCATACTCAAGTGCGTTATTGAGCAACATTGCCAATTCTTCCCTGCTCTTGCGCCCCGCAAAATGTCCGGTTGAAAGCAAACACATGCGAAACGTACTTCCTTCCGTTGCGTTTTGATTAAATTGCATGATTGCATTATTGTAAGCGTTGCTTAATGCTTCTTGATCATTTTCTGCTCGCATAACGTTATTAAAATTTGGACCTATAACGTGAACTATTGTGCATTTGTGCGGGTAAGTAACCAACCGAGCCCAAGATGTTTTTATCTTTTTGCGGTCATAAAATTCAGGAACATGTGTAATATGAAAAGTGTCGTACAATTTTTTAGACAAACCTCCAGCGTTGGATAAAGCGCTTGTTCCGTTCATATATGGCGTACCTGCTGGGTCCATAATTACGTCATTGTCCGTACGACCTTCTAAAATGCTTTGGGGCAACACTTCAAGACGATTAAACTTTTGTTTTAAAGCGTCGTAGTAATCTTTAAACGTGGAATTGTATTCTCGTACATTGCGCCACTCGTTGACAAAACACTTTGCTCGACCTTCATCATCTCCAATAAAGTTAAAGCCTTTTTTCACAACTTGCTGCATAAATTCACCCCATTGGCTACTTCCCTGAGAAAAACAAAGGTTTAGAAGCTGAACTTGTTCGTGCTTGTTTACAAACACTTTATTTCTATCTGTGTTTCCGGGTTTGCTAGTCGGGCACACATACCACATGTAGCACCCTTCCTTTTCAGGCAACGCATCAATCGCAAGTTGTGTGATGTTACTTTGTTGAACACTAAACACGCTTCGCACGTGCGGACTTACGTACGCTCTCCACTGCAGCAGCGACGGTTCTTCACGTTTCAGCTTCTTGGTACGCTCGACTTCCTCCTCCACTGCATCCCTGCGCCTCTTACGGCTCGTTGGGTTTCTCCACAGCAGCAGCGGCGATTGCATCGCGGGTGCAGTTGCGGCGCAGCTTAATAGTGCGCAATGCTTCTTGAGTGCGTGGTGGTTTTCTTGCAACAAAATCTACTCAGAACATGAGTAATCTGTTGCAAGGACACAAGGCTTGCAGCCATCTTGCCATCCGTTGCGGATGGTGCGCAAACCTGGCAAAAAAATATAACAAGGCGTGTCAGGTGTCAAATTTTGAGATTCCAATACTTGATATTGGTCGCTTGAGTACATCACCACTTTTGGTGTTTCTTCAACTCGCATATTTAGATTGTCTCCACTCAATTTAACAATCAAATAAAATTTGATAAAACGTTTTAAAAATGGTTTGGTATTAGAGTCGACACGTAAAGTTTCTGATTTGTTTAAACCGACACGTAAAGTTTCTAATTTGTTTAAACACTCTGTGACTTGATGCGTGTAAGATTGTTTCTGGCGCAAAATCTTTTTTAAGGCATTGGTTTCTTCAGTCTGCTCACCACGGTAATTTAAGCAAAGCAAGTTAAATACGCCGGTCAAGCGATTATCAACAATGGTTTGAGCAGTCTTACACATGTTATTTGTAAAGGTTGCAGCATATTGACAGGTATGTTCTTTCAGTAATGACATTACTAAATTAAGGCAATTTAATTTCAACGATAAATAAAGCCCCTTAATCTCTATTAAATTTGGGAACTTTGATGTGGAATCATCTTCGGTGACATCTTGTGCATTAATCAGGTTTTGACGAACCTGGTTTAGTTGAGCGCGTGTTTTCTTCAATTCTTTTCTCAGACCCTCGACTTCCTCCTCCAGTGCATCCCTGCGCCTCTTACGGCTCGGTGGGGTTCTCCACAGCAGCAACGGCAATTGCATCGCGGGTACAGTTGCGGCGCAGCTTAATAGTGCGCAATGCTTCTTGAGTGCGTGGTGGTGCAGGGCCGCGTGGTGCCGCTGCCGCGGCGCGTGCAGTACCTGGTGCTGAGCCGGCCGCTCAGGCACCGGTGCGCCACGCCAAGAGGGGGCTTGGAACGTACAGCTCCAAGCCACCTTCGCCACCAGACCACCGTGTACCGTCGTCATTTGCAACATAAACGGTTCCAGACTCTTTCGTGGATTCCACAGTTCCTAAGGATCCATCTGATATCCACCTTACTCGGTCTCCAGGATAAAACTCTCCGGCACTGGCTCTTCCTCGACCCCGGTTTTGCGGCGCCGGCGGCGCGCTTGCGCGCTGCGGCGCTTGTTGTTTTGCTTGTATGACAATAGTGTAATTACCTTCAGTTTCTGCGTACGTGGGCATGCAATCTTGCGTCAAGTGCAAGTTGATGAACAAAACATTACTGGGTTCATACCTGCGGCTTTCGTCCTCATCCCACAACACGGCGAAATAATTAAATGCTTGTGTTGATGTTTGAAAAGTGCTGATTCTTTGCTGTTCATTTATGTCGTAAGCGGCATCATTTAAAACAGATTTCAAGGCGTCAATTAAGCTTTCGCCTCGTTTCAACTCAAAATACTCTAGCGTGTTGGCAATGCTATTCCAAAAACTGCTGTTGTTAGCAGCATTTTTTAGTGCGTCTTCAACGCCGTACTCGTGCGGCGCCTCTCTCTTGAAAGCAAACATGCGGTGGACAAAAAAAAGGGCTTGCAGCTTAATCTGATTACCAAACTGCGAGGTGGCGATTTCTTTGAGCCGCTCGCGCAGCCGGCCTGGTCGTGTCACAACGCCAACTTTCATTTTATCGTTATTGTTGTGCGCCACGTACGCCACCGCAACGTTTCGGTAGACAGAGAAGGCGTCGCGCGATGCCCAGTGCACGTTTTCGGTCTCCACTCCGTTGTACTTGTACTTCAAGGTCACCGCCGCTTCGGCTTGCGCCGCGGCCGCTTGCGCAGCCATCGAGAAGCCGGCGCAAAACACACGTATATACGAACCGAGCGCGATGCATAAATGCATGCCTAAATACCTTTACAAATGCGGTACAGAGCAAACTTCAAGTTGTTTTACGTGGTTATCAAAACTGTGTGAAGAATTTTTTGGACCTTGTTTTTTTATATTTGATAGTTATGGTTGTTGCTTTCGCTGTTGCTGCCCGTGTTGCTGCAATCGAAATAATGATGAGGAGATTGACAATTTTGATACATCAGGTGTTAGACAAAACTCTTTCGCGCCTACATCAGAATCAATGCGCATTAAATTATGATGGGTAACGTGAAAGCAAAAGACGTATGGGTGTGGGTTGATTTTGAGGGTGGCATGAACAAAGAGCAACCTTTGTGGGACGCGGCATTTTGCTTTGACAGCCCTGGAAAACCGCTAGATTGCGTGCGCATTGTTCACATGAGCAAGGCTAGGCATCGCTGCGCAATTTGCAAAAGCTTGCCGCGAGATCAAGCAAGTGTGTTGAAAATGCACCAAACGTACGTAATGAAGTATAACGAAAAGTTTGACCTAAAGTCGCTCGAATGTGAAAAAGGCAGCATGCAAAAAGTTGTGCAGAGATATTTGCCAGAAGAAGGGTCGACGGTGCTTGCGTGGAACATGATGGGGCACGACAAAAAGGTTTTGCAAAATTTGCAGTCTCCAAAATACGTGCTGCTTGATCCCTTGCGCGCGTTTCGCAAACAAATCGGACTGCCCAAAAACACGCTTGGCAGCAATAAACCGGGCACTCCGCGCAATGCGCTCAACGTGCCAATTATGGGTCCACCGCACACAGCCATAGCCGATGCGTTGCACATGCGAGAAGTGACGCGCCGAGCGGCGCTCGTGCTAGCGCAACCGGGCAAAATGAACTTTAACATGGACTTTAATGCTGCAAATGATGACGAAATAGCATGCGCACTCAAGGCGTTCATGCAACCTCCCAAACTGCCGCCTACGGTGCAAAAAGTTGCACCTAAATGGCTTTGGTCAAGCACATACTGGGACGAAAACCAGCGCCTAAGACCAGAACACTCAAAAGCGTACAAGCAACGTGTACGCGAGTGGGCTAAGATTACCGGTAGTGCTTTGAATGCAGTCAAAAAACAAGAAACGGTGCGGCGGTTGTTAGAAAAACATGGGGCGATTTGACCTTTGCATTGGCGTTGTGCTTGGCGTGTGGCTGAGCAGTTGCGCGTTGAGTGCGTACGTTAGCTACAATGCAGTGCGCTTGTCTAAGGTGCATTGGGCTGCGTACACATTGTACTTTGGAACCATGCTCACAGCAATACCAATTATTCCTCGCGTGCTTTGCGTAACCGTCGAGCAAAACTTCCACAAAATTGACTTAGCTGTTGTAGCTATATCAATTGCCATGGCATTCGCGCTAGCTTACACAGACATGAGCCACCATAATGCTATTTTTATTCTTGCTGTTGTAAATGTTGTGCTTGTTGCCGTCTGCTTAACGATTGTTGTAATACGCAAAACAACTGAAACACAAAAATTTCCTGCTTACATTGATTTTTCTTCAGACGATGAGTAAAACTACGTTTAAAGTGCGCGAATTATTTTAGCCTAGCTTGCTACCAACTTTACTAGTCAAAAAATTTCAACGGACAATTTAGGTGTGATGCACGAGTCGGAGGTTCAAACAAGAAACACAGTTAAGCTCAACGTAACCTCCACAGCTTAAGTTGCGCGCAATATGCATTGTGCAACAAACAACGCACAAACGCCAAGTTCCCACATGATCCTGGAACGCGCTCAGAGAGCCGTTGGGGTCAAACGGCTAAAATGGACAAGTTGCGCCATGTCCAACGGTTCCTGTGGACTCAAGCATGTACTGGCATTCCAAATCCGTTGAGCGACCTGTTCTGCGCAGCTTGGAAGTTGCTCAAGCAGCAAACGGCTTCCTGCGACAAGCCTGTTGCCCTCATTGTGCAGATTGACTTTGCCTCAGGCAGTTGCAAATCTCAAGAATGGTGCTCGCAGCTCTTTGCAGGGGTCGAATGGCGCAATGAGCACTTTGTACGTTGCGCAAAGCATGTACCGCAACGGTTTAGATTGCTTTGGGGTCGTTGAAAACACGTGGCGTTGTTGGAACAGTAATTGACCTTCCGGATGTGCCACATTGGCTCAACGGCTCCCGGAACGCATTCCAGGATCATGTGGGAACTTGGCATTTGTGCGTTGTTTGTTGCACGATGCATGTTGCGCGGGACTTAAGCTGTGGAGGTTACGTTGAGCTTAACTGTGTTTCTTGTTTGAACCTTGGACCTCCGCATCACACCTAAATTGTCCGTTGAAATTTTTTGCCTAGCAAATACAGTATGTCTTTAGTACATATTGCTACTTACATACCATTTAGGTACGCAAATTATTTTAGCCTAGCTTGCTACCAACTTTACTAGTCAAAAAATTTCAACGGACAATTTAGGTGTGATGCACGAGTCGGAGGTTTAAACGAGAAACAAAGTTAAGCTCAACGTAACCTCCACATCTTAAGTCTCGCGCAACATGCATTGTGCAACAAGCAACGCACAAACGCCAAGAGCCCACATGATCCTGGAACGCGCTCAGAGAGCCGTTGGGGTCAAACAGTCAAAATGGACACGTTGCGCCATGTCCAGCGGTTCCTGTGCACTCAAGCATGTACTAGCATTCAAAATCCGTTGAGCGACCTGTTCTACGCAGCTTCAAAGTTGCTCAAGCAGCAAACGGCTTCCTGCGGCAAGCCTGTTGCCCTCATTGTGCAGATTGACTTTGCCTCAGGCAGTTGCAAATCTCAAGAATGGGGCTCACAGCTCTTTGCAGACGTCGATTGGCTTAATGAGCACTTTGTACGTTGCGCAAAGCATGTAGCGCAACGGTTTAGATTGCTTTGGGTTCGTTGAAAACACGTGGCGTTGTTGGAATATTAATTGACCTTCCCGATGCGCCACATTGGCTCAACGGCTCTTGGAGCGCATTCCAGGATCATGTGGGAACTTGGCATTTGTGCGTTGTTAGTTGCACAATGCATGTTGCGCGGGACTTAAGTTGTGGAGGTTACGTTGAGCTTAACTTTGTTTCTCGTTTAAACCTTCGACTCGTGCATCACACCTAATTTGTACGTTGAAATTTTTTGCGTAGCAAATGCAGTATGTCTATAGTAAATATTGCTACTTACATACGATTTAAGTACGCAAAATATTTTTGCGTAGCAAATATGGTGCGGCAAGGTACATAAAGGGTTTGCCTGCGCGCATTTGATATGCTTGCGTGGCGGTCGTGGTCGGTGTATGCGCAGGAAATACGCACCATATACGCAGACACGTTTGAAAAAGCAAATAGCAATCAGAAGCAACGTCTTACTCGTTACGTGTTCAAGCAAGCTTCCAAGCGCCAGAGAATGGAAAACAGCGCGGCTGCAACGCCAATTTCGTCGTCGCAGTTGCACCCCCTGCTTGCGTGGCGAAACAAACCTAAATCAAAATTACGCAAGCTTGAAAACAGCGACGTTGGTATGCGCATACATCTGCCAAGCAGATTTATTCTTGTTTCAAAGACTGACACTGTGTACGTGTACAGAAACCTAAAATTTGAGTTTATGCGTACAGATTATCAAACATTCTTTTCTAATCATAAATTAAACATTAAAACAGCTAAAAAATTTACCTTAACGCTTTGCAACAATGTTGTCGGCAACGACTTGCGCGCTGCTATATCGTCTGCAAGGTTGTTTTTACTAAACGAAGACAAAGAAAGCGAAGGCTTCGTTCTTGCAGATGTGGGTGAAAACGAAGCAAATACAAACCTTTTAACAAAAAATGGCTTTACGAGGTTTAAAAATTATTTAATAGAGTACTACAATTTTGCAGGTTTAGAATGGTACGATAAGGAACGCAGTTGGGCACCGCACAAGATGGTGCGCCCCTTGCGAAAAAGCAGAGAACTGGTTAACGTCCTGCAGGCCAAGACGGCAGAGCTGTGTTACGACCCGCCAATACATGAAAATATTCCTGTTTATTTTTATCTACAAGAGTACAAGGAAAATGATTTTAGAATTGATCGCAAACGGTTGCTGGAAAATGACGACGACGTTAAGCTGCACCTGCAGGCCGACGGCGAAAACGTACTGACGCTGCAGAGCACAGTGAAAAGGGGCGAGAAGATGCTTGGTGTGTTTGCGGCTACGGACATGCCAGCAGGATCCGTAATAAGCATATATCTTGGAACGGAGAAGACAGAAGCTAACAAATTACAAGCAGAAGAAAGCATGTACGCAATAAGTTTGCAACAGATGTGGTTACATAGCAAAGAACTAACAACGTTTAAGAAAGAAAAAAAGTTTTTTTGTAATCCTGATGACGCGTACTGCTTGGCGCACTTTTTTAATTCAAGTGATTTTTATAAAGACGGGCAATACGTCAATGATGAACAGGCAGAAAATTGTCGGATTGGAAAAGAAGGCATCATTCAGTTGACCAAGCACGTGATGCTTGGTGACGAACTCCTGTGGAAATACGGACAAGATTACTACCATGCTTAAATTACTTAACGCGTTGCGAGCAACTGCAAGCGAGCAAAGCAAACAGCACAGCGTGCAAGGCGTTCTTAATATGCGTTGAGGAGGCAGCGCCGAGGAGCATTGGCGTCAGAACTAGCCGGTGGATGGCGGGATTTGCTCCGCGTCCGCCGCGTTTGAATGCTGCGCTGGCGGTTGCGCTAATTGTTCTGGCGTCTTGGGCGAGACCGCCACGTGCACGCTTTTAAGGCACTCAATTAATTTAAAGCAATGCTTGAGCACTTGCGCCCCCGTCGTGACTTGAAGGCTCTCGTTTACCGCTAACGTTATTTTTTCGCGATCGTCATCGTTTGTGTGCGCGTTCACAAATACGTAGTTCAACGCAAGCTGCCGTAGTTCGACGAGTGCTTCAAACAAGGGGTGCATGTGTGCAACATCGATGCCGCAATCAGGTAACCAGAACGACGCTGATGTAATAATAAAGTTGTACGTGCCTTGTGCTTGCTTGTACAAATCAGAGACGTCCATGTCAAGCACCGCCCACCACGCTTCAGCCATTGCAGTTTGTTCGAGCAGGAAGGCGCGCTGGTCTATAGGAATGCCTGCTGTTGCTGCGTTGCGATCCACGTACGGTGCGGTGCACTGCAAGCTGTTGCGCACATTGCCTGGCAGCTTTTGAAAGTCGCCAAGCGTCATGTTGTGCATAGCAGCCACTTGAGCTGGTGACAACGAAACGGGAAAAATTGATTGCATGTATATGCAGCGCGCACGCGTTGTAAATTGAAATGAGGTTGTGGTGGTTATTTATTTGCCTTATTCTTGCAATCAGCAGCGCAGAAAAATTCTCGGAAACTTTCACGCGCAAAGGTACAGTAGTAAAAGATAAGGCTCAAGGTGCGGCCAGGCACACCGTCGCAAGCGGGCTCAAAGGGGCAGCAGCAGCTATAGACACCTAGCCCCAGTGAAACGCTGAAGCTGCGTCGGCTTGCGTCAGGCTGCGTTTCATGGCAACTTGTTCGTGTGCAATGCGGCACCGCGACTGAGTCAATGTTTCCCAAGCTGACGCAGAGACGCAGTTGCACAGTTCTGCCATGACGTAGTCTTTCTTGATTTCCGCGCAGAGCTTAGCACCGTCGGCGGTAGCTACGTTCATGTGGTGAATTTTTCCGCCTGCTTTGAACGCGCAAAAGAATTTGCTAAGTTCTGATACGGCTGCGTCTTTAGGTGTGTTTTTGAGCAAAGCGAGCACGCGGCAAGCGCTTGAACCAAAGCTGACGATGCCTCTCGACGCCGACTCCAAGCGAACGTCGTGACTGTTCGTGCTGAGCTTCAGCAGGGCGCCGCTTGACAGGTTGTGCGTGTACCGAATGCCACCAAGCGTCACAAATATTGTTTCTGCGTGCACGGAAATGCCAACGATGGATTGCGCGGCAGCCTGCGTGCCCATCTGAGCGCGCACAATGTCGGCCCTGCCAGCAACAACAAATTCCTGGTTGTCTTTGGCACGCATGTTATTGAGCCAGCTTCCTAAAAGTGGAGCTGTTCCAAGCCACGGGATGTCCGGCACGGCCGCGTCTTGACCAACGATTGCGGCTTTTTTGTAATGAGCCGCACGCACGGCTTTGACTGCCAAGAAAAGACTGGCCTCTAACCCACGTCCTGGCGCGAGGAGGACGGGCAAGTCTTTCTCGATCGCAACTTGCACGCATCGCAGCATGTTTTCCGACGGTTTTTCAACGGCCGCCGAAATTTTGCGGTTGGCGCCGCACCGAGTTAGCTGCACGAGCGCATCGCCGGCAGGCGGCTCTGCTGCTGGCGTGTACACCAGCTCGGCGACGTGGCCTTCCGCGAGGAGACGCTCAACAACCGACATGTTCTGAAAAATGACCGGTGCGGAGCGTTCCTGGAATGTATATAAAGTAAACTAGTACTACTACGCTGAGTCTATGGTAAAAAAAGAGTACCAAAACCCTCATGGCGGGCTAAATGCTAAGGGGCGCAAGGCATTACCTGGGCACTTGAAAGCGCCCGTGAAAAGAGGCACCAATCCACGGAGAGTCAGCTTTGCTGCGCGCTTTGGACACATGAAAGGGGCAGAGGCCCGCAATGGGCGCAAAACGCGCCTGGGGCTTGCGCTGCAGGCGTGGGGGTTCAGTAGCAAGAAACAAGCGCGCGCTTTTGCAAATAGGCACAAAGCCTAAAAGCAGATGTCCTTGCTCAGACTCAAAACGTGTTTGACACGCCGGCGATTTTGCACAGGCCGCAATGTTTGTTTTACCAAGCGCAACCACCGCCCGGGGCCAACGGACGTTTGCGCGCAAAGCCACCACGACTCGAGCTCGTCCCAACTGCATTGCGTGCCGCTGCACACGTATTCTTGCGCAAGCTGCAACGTGCGTGCAGCGACGCTTGAAGACTGCCGCCACGCGAGCATCTCAAACGAAAGCGAGTGGGTCACTATATAGTAGTATTAGTGTACAGGTACAATATTGTGTATCCTGCTTAAGAAATTCTGCAAATAAAAACCACGCACTTTGATTGCGTCGAGGCACTTATGCGCGCGGCATGCATAGAGTGTTTCAGTGCTATTTAGATACGCTGGCGCGACGCAGATGAAGCATGGCCGCCTTGGTTGATTGGAGGCAAGGAGAACAAGCTAAGATTGTGATTCCGCCTATTACTGAAATTAAAGTGTATAACATAGACAAATTACATTATGAAGAAAAACCATATAACATTAATTATAAGTGCAAACTATATTTTAACCGTAATTATTTTTGTGCATTAATTCCAGAAAATAATTATGAAATGGAAATTGAAGACAATATAGAGGCATTAAACGGTCGAGAAATAATTTATCAAATTACGAACATAAGTGTTACTATGAAAAGTTTACCAGTAGTGACAATTAAAAAAGTATAAATAAACCCGCTTTGCACTTAGCTCTGCGCCTGCTCAGCATCGTCGTCTTCTTCAAAGTCTTTGAGGCTGAACTTGCCTCCTCCGGCGCTAGCGGCCTGCTTGACCGATAGTTGTATGGGCTCGTAGCTGACGTGCATGTTGTTGGCGACGACGCGGAAGACGGCCCGGAAGAGCACGAAGGCGATGTCTCCGCGCGCGATTGCATCATCTTCGTATGGGAAGCTGCGATCTCGTATGTCTAGAATTTTGGACCGGAACGTTCCCTCGTCGTCAAAGACATCCTCGTCATATATCTTTTTTTTCAGGTTCATGATTGTTGTCGCTTCGTTTGTGCCTTTTCCTCCCACGCGGTCGACCAAGTACTCAATGGCGTCGTCGTCCGATTTGTCTTGAATGTCTTTGAGCATGATGGCTACGTTTTTGCTGGACATGCCATTGATGGAATCGAGTACGGCATCCTTGGCTTTCTTCCCGCTAGCGCTGTCGAAGGCGCTTTGTGTCTTGCGCAGCAAAGGCAGCATTGTCGTTTGCATTGCAAACTTAGGCATGTTGCGCAGCCAGTCGCGAAACTGGGCAATGTCGCGCTCCATCTCCGTCCAGCCTTCGCACGCCGGCATGTCCTCGAGCAAGAGCGAGAATCCGCACGCGTTTGCGTTGCCGAAGCTGTCTTCAGTTTGTATGGCTTCTTTCGATACGCGCGCGTTTCCGAATATGGCGCCTGCGCCGATGATTGCCGCGTCATTGACGCCGGAGGCGCCGTTGAGTGGCGAGAGCACGAACATGGTTTGTTTGGATCCGTCGCGACTGACTTTAACGAAGACGCCGTTGCCTGGGCACCAGCGCGCGCTGTCGACAAGTTTAGGCTTGGCGCTCTCGGTTTTGTGCCGCTTGATCGGCGGTTCGGATGTGTTATCGGGAAGCAGGACGTTCATGGCGAATTAAGAACAACAGACTTACAATGCAGACGCCTACGGCAGATCCATAGAAGGTGTACATTATATGAACCCTACGGAAGCGTTTGATCAGCTCGTACGGGCTTGGCGCGAGTCTCAGATCGGGCTGTTGCTGCCACTCAATCACCGATGCGACGCATCGTGCTGTCGAATATTGCAGTTGCGCGGGTTCGCTTGTGCCCAGTGCGGCGCGGGCGCCGAGGCATGCTGCGACCTGTGCGTTCGCGTGCAAGACGCTTTTGTGTGCGAGAGCACGGGTCTGAGCCATCACTGTGGTGCGTACTGCAAGTTCGCGACCCAGCACGTGTGTCCGATCACGAGAATCGTGCATGCTCCGCGCACGGCTCCCGTGCGCCACGCATCGCGCGCACCTGCGGATGCCGGGCGCAACCGAAACCACCGCGCATGCAGTTTTGACGCGGCAAAACACATTATCTTTTTGTTGCTCTTCAGCGAAGCTCGGTGCGAGTTTGAGGTGCACAGGCGCTGCATGATGCGCGTCACCGCGGAGCGCGCGGTGCATCGTTACCGGCGCCATGAGCACGCACAAGGCAGGCGCGCCGTGTACAGCGCCATGGTTGCTACTTACATGCAACACTACTCCAGGTGCAAAGGCCTTGCTCACCTGCGCGTTTTGAAAGAGGATCGCGAAAACATATGCACGGCGTACGCTAGAGTTATTTACAAGATGATTTCGCTTCTGCAGCTGGAATCACACGCGCGCCTAGACGCGTGCGTTGTTGTGCTTTTGTACTTCCTTCGGTGCGGAGTTGTCGTTCGTGACGAGGTTTACATAGCAGTGGACGCGTGGTTGTGCGCTAGCTTGCCCGACGCGCACGCTATCAACAACCTTCTTACTACGCCAATTCAGTTCACTAGCACTCGCACTCACATCAGCAAAATCTTGCGAGAAGTTCCGCAGACGCGGGCCGCGGAACTATGCTACACTTCGCGACAAGCAGCGGCAACAGTAGCAGCAGCGATGAAGACAGTTGCGACTGGGCGCTTGTGCGCGTTAGGCACGTGCCGATCCAAGAGTTCAGCGCGTCGCCCATGCGATTTGCCGCAAACTTGTACCTCGCCACCGAGGAAGCAACCGTATTCGCCGAAGACTTCTTAGATCACCTGTCGCACGCAAAGGACCAACCGGATGATGTCAACTTGAACATGGTTGGTAGCATGCGCATAGAAACGGTGCACGCGCGAAAACACGGTTTGAGTTTTGGTCGACACGGCGAAGCTCGATTTCCAAACGACGCAATGCTAAGACTGGCGTGTCGCGAAAGCACAGACTGGGTGCAGCGGTGCAAGCTGCCGCATGTGCTGTGGTGGGAAGAGGGCACAGGCTACCCCTGCGTAGACTTTAAAGCATTCAAAGAAACGTGGATAGATTGCGTGCCGGTCATGAAACACCTGTATCTGATACGCGCGCTGCTCGATCCTGACGCCGACCAAGCAAAGGACTCATTCAGGCACAAAGCCAACGCGTGGGGTTTTGTCTTCACGCGCTTAAGTGAAGGGGTGTATCGCATGCAATTATCGCGAAATGATCACCCGCCTTGTGACTTTAGACGCAACCAAGTTGGTTTAGACAATGTGCCCTTCAAACGCTGCGAGTCCAGCTGCAAGGTCAAACTACCGACTACTAAAGAACGAAAGCGAAAGCGTTGCTGATGGTTGAGTGGTGGCTTTCGACGCTCATAAGCGCGTCGATTGCAGGGGTTGTGCTGTGCGCAATTTTTGCAAACAAAACTTGGCCAGGAGCAAAAATTGTTCTTTGCATGATTCCTTTTACGCGCACGGCTACGTACTACATAGTCACCGCAGATGCCATGCAGAAAAGCACCGTCGACCGCATGCAAAACTGGCTACTCGGGCAAATCGCGTTTTCAGGAATATGCCAAAACTGGAGCATTTGGTTAATGTACCTCAAAGAGCCTTTTCCCTTTGGCATAGAATACCCGACGCAAGACGCAAACTTGAGATATTGCTCAACTAACTTCGTGTACCAATATCTCTTGCCCTACACTGCATTTATCGTTTTGAACGCGTCAACTTATTGGTACATAAAGGAAGTGCCTTACGGGCTACACACCCTAGCCGGGGTTGGCACGGTGGCAAACGTGTACTTCTTTTTTGACGTCGTGCGCAAACGCGTAAGACAAGAAGAAAATTTGCTCAAACACAATGCACACGGTGGCGAAAACCTTTGCTGTCAGGGCATAACAGTGTTTTGTGTTACCATAGCGTATTTGTTTGCCATCAGCGCGGCCCTGCAAAAAAGTGGACCGCTTTTGTCCAATGCAGTCGCAGCCGTCCCCTACGTGTCTTTCATCGTCGTGCCGCTGTCCGGAGCGCCCTTGAGCACGCAACGGCGCAAAATGCTCGGGATTCTATGGGGCATTGCGTTCAACAACAACTTCTTGTCGTGGATTTTGTACGGGTTCACGTACACGCCACTCGATTGGTGGCAACCCGCAGCCACGCTCGCCATTGGTGTTGCGCTATCTGTGTTGATTGTACCTAACTTTGCTAAAACGACATACAGTGAAACACTTACACAATTATTTCACGTCCAAAACCCTTCGTTGCATATAGCGGTTAAGAACGAGTGCAGGCAACTTAAACTGTAGGTATAAATAAATTCTCTTGTATGAAAAAAGATTAATGCGGTACGCGTGTCTTGTTTTATTGTGCGCGCCACTTTTTGCATATCATATAGATTATTTAGGGGTAACGCCTATGCCACCACCAAGCAACAACACACCGACGCCAGCACCATACACCTTTGCGAATGACACCCCACCCTACAATGCCGGCGTTGACGGCGACGATGACGATCCTCAAGCTCTTCCAGTTGCGGACGTGTGTCAAGACAATCCAGTGTCGTCAAACAATACGAGCTTCCAATTGGTTGGTTACTTGTGCCCGCAGTGCCCCTCTGCGACGGACCCGCAGAAACTCATCAACGAGTTGGTTAACTCTCCATACACAGTTATTATTATTGCTTTCATTCAGTGGAACGATGACGGTTCCATCCAGGACACCATTAGCGACCCCAGCAACCCCAACTTCAACTTCACAATGCAACATGTCAACCAGCTCAAGAGCGGGCGCTCAGACCGCAAAGTGCTGGTGACGCTGGGCGGCGGCGCAGCCGGCATTCTCAACTGTGCTATGTTTAACCCAGTCAGCTTTATCACTACTATGATAAAAAGTCTGAAGGAAATTTTAACCGAGTACGGCTTCGACGGCGTTGACTTTGACATGGAGCATCGTGCGGCAGCCGGTGGCAGCGACTACGTCAAATGCGCGGACATTGTGGCACAGGTGGCGAAGGGAATGCATGAAGCAAATTATACGGTTACCATCGCACCGCAAATGGGTAATGTCAACCCATTTGACCCTGCCAACTCCGTGTCTGCTGGGCAGAACGAGCTTGCTCCGCTGCTGGGCATGGCCTTGGATTGCTTCACGCTTGTTATGCCGCAGATGTACAATACTTGGGCAGCGGTGGAGACGCAGGAGTACGCCATCAAGTATGCGACAGCGATGACGCAGGAGGGCATGCATGTTACCATTGACCACAAGAGGTATGAACTTATGATGCCGGCATCAAAGCTCGCCCTTGGCTACCCTGCAACGCCACAAGGCGCATCATCAGGTTACATAGCGCCATCTACTCTGCACGACATTGTCACAACGCTGCGAAACGATCACAACGTCAGTTTGGGTGGTCTGATGACATGGAGCACTGGTTGGGATGAACAAGAAGGCTTCGCGTTTGCAAACAATTTGTCTAACCTGGTGCCCACGCCACCACCGACGCCACCACCGACGCCAACACCGACGCCACCACCGACGCCAACACCGACGCCACCACCCACGCCACCACCCACGCCACCACCCACGCCACCACCCACGCCACCACCCACGCCACCACCCACGCCACCACCGACGCCACCACCGACGCCA
>Ga0310343_10000574_pt1 | contig 17635 bp, 6 predicted proteins | sample HC15DNA2025_MG_FD_203519 | JGI IMG/M metagenome (GOLD analysis project Ga0310343, IMG submission 203519) | Marine microbial communities from station ALOHA, North Pacific Subtropical Gyre - HC15-DNA-20-25_MG | ecosystem: Environmental > Aquatic > Marine > Oceanic | place: Pacific Ocean: North... | reverse complement strand
GTTGGATACCATTGATCACTGAACGAAAAGTCTAGGATGCGCTCACCGCCGGCATCTTCCAGTCGCAGGCTTTCTCCACCATTGTCCAGTGCCCCATCAAAGACGCCTGCGATGATGGTCGAATCACCGAAGCGCGATCTGAAGGCGTCCTCATTTCGAACGATCACCACCGACTGACCGGTTTGCAGGGATAGGGGCGAATCATCTGCAAACGCAAAGTCGATGCCTCGTGTGAATCGAATCCCCCTTAATTCCAGGGTGGATATGCCTGCATGAGTGAGTTCGAGGTATTCAAACGCTTCGCCCTGATCAGACAACGGAGGTTGAGGATTTGGGTGATAGAATATTTCGGTAATCCTCAATCCAAGCTGGGCAGGTGTGGGTTGCCCTTCGAAGGTATGCTCCAGGTGGACCCTGTCATCGGGAGATGTCAGGAGGAGCGTTTCACCGCGAGCATCGAGTTGTCCCTGATAGTTGCCTTGAACAAAAAGACTTTCTCCTCCGCGAGGGGATTGGCGGCGCGACCTGAAAGCAGAGACGCGAGGCGTCAAATAGAGGATGCTTTCTGCAGGGATGACCGTTCCTGGACGAAAGGCATGCCGAACCCCTCCACTGAGTCGCCAGCCCGAAAGATCGAGCGCAAAGGGATGATCATTTTTCAGGGTCAGGTATTCTTCAGTCTGGTCGCCTGAAGCTGGGTTGAACTCAAGAGGGCCGAAGGAAGGAGCTGCCAAAGCGGGCTGAGAGGCGGGAATGGTGCTTCTGCCAAGGCGGGGAGATTGTTCAAACAAAAACCGACGCCGCCCCGGTAAATGAAGATCGATGATGCGCTGTGCCTCGCGACGCATGGACAATCGATTTCCCCAGCTACCCCAGCGTTGGGTGTCCAGGTCAGCATCGCTGGTGCGGATTTCCGGGGGATCCATACGGTCCATCAAGGCCAGGATGCGTGCTTCGATGATGCCCTGGTTGCTGCTGATACCCGGTGCCTGCAACCATTGATCCATCACAGTACGCAGACGACGCAGCACCATGCTTTGAAAAGGGGTGGCCTGTTTGACGAGTTCGTAAAGGCGGTTCGTCGGTTTGTTCTGCTGGCTCGAATTGTAGAAATCCAGTTCGTTGTCCTGGTAAAGGGTGTCGTGGAAATAGCCTCTGGCATCGACCCAGTTTCGGCCCCAGGAAAGATCAACATCCCAAGGGAGGGGGGCCCATTCACCGGAGCCTTCACTGTCGCGGTAAAGGTAGTAATTCTTGTGCCCATGGTCCTGACTGCTGCACAGGGCTAGAGCGACAAAGTAACTGACCGTTTGGGGAAGATCCAAGACATCCCAGGCATCTCGAGTACGCTGGGCCAGGGGACGACTTTCACTCAAAAGGTTCACCAGCTCCTGGAGATCCTGCGTGTTTTCCTCTCGTCGGGTCTTTTTTTCATTTCCGCCGGCCCCGCCCAGGTTGTTGTACATCTTGTAGAGGGCTCCCTCAGGATCCAGCCCCAGCCGCTCCAACCAGCGGTCATCGGCGTCCTCCATCATGTCCGCAATGCTGAAAAAGGATCCATTGCGTTGAACTCTTACGGGAAAACAAAAATGGCCATGGCTCCCAGCCTTCTGGATCATCTCATAGGCAAGGGTGTTTCGAACCCGTGATTTGTCCCCCCACTGCGTCATCAGGCGGATATCCTTCACACGCTTCGCATTCGATTGGTAAGCAAAACGATGATCCTGATTGAAATCCAGGTTGTAACTTTTTTTTGGAAAACCTCGAGAGCTCTGACCGTGAACACTGATGTGGATGTTGTCGTAAAGTTCTCCGTCATGAAACAGAGAGGCTCGAGTGCCAAGATCGGTGTCGGCCATGCTGGGGTTTTCCATGAACAGGTGAACCACGGGCAGCTTCGTCTGGATGGACGGGTCATGGATTACCAGACCCAGGTAAGCTGCTGAATCCCGTGGGTTTGGAAAGAGCGGCCATCGCATCGTGTTGCCATCTGCATCCACACCTTGGACCGCGTATCGGAGCATCCATCCTGCCGAGTTGATGGAAGTGGGGATGATGGCCGTCCAGACACCATCCTCCGCCGTGTCATCTCCTCCCAAGCCATCATCCCGCATGGGGATTTCCTTTTCGGCTTCAAACATGAATCGATAGCGCAGATACAGGGAGTCAGGTTGGGGTAGCGAAGCCTCCAGCCGAGCGGTGACGTGGATGGGGTCTCCCGCCATGGGCTGGGTAGGTTGGTGGCTGACATCGGTCAAAAGGGGAAGGCTTTGATCGGGTGTTGGATGGTTTTTTTCTCCCGGGGAAGGGGATCGCATGAACATTGGCTCACTTCCCCTGTCGATGGAGGAGACCCCATCCAATTGCAGGGTGAGTAAGAAATCCGGATCGTGTGCATCGAGGTTGAATCCTCTCACTGCCAGGACATTCCAGCCCTTGTGAAGCAGGGAAGCGTCCAGTGAATAGGATCGCCATTCCATGGCTTCCTGATCGGGATGCTCGTCGGTGGCATGGCCCTTCCAATCCATGTTTTCGGGAGCATTCCATGTCGCTACCTCCGTGCCATTGATCCACGCAACAAAGCCATCATCGATTCTCAACTTCAGGTCGAGTTGGTGGAGTCGGTTCGGATCAGAAACCTCAAAAGTGAAACGCGTGTCGACGGTTGACTGATGCTGATACATGGAATCTTTAAGATCTGTTTGAATCAGTGCCGTGTAATCCTTTGCCAGGCTTTCCTCCAAGAGCTTTTGGATTTCCTCATCACTCAGTGCTCGCTTCCAAAGTGCGACCTCGTCGATGGATCCCTTGAAATGATTGCCCGTTGCATCAAAGATTCCATTTCCGCCCACTCGAAAGGGAAAGTTGGACCTGCCAAAGTGGTCCCCATTGTGACCGCTGGATGCTACCCGCTGGCCATCAGCATAGAGAATGAGTTCACGATCATTGCCGACTGCAGCGATGTGATGCCATTGCCCCGAGGGATGAGGGTAAGTCCAATTCAGGCTGCCGGCAGGTGACCAAAGCTGCAGGGTTCCTTGCTGAATGAAGCCAAACTCAATCGCATCGTTTTGTCCCCACAGTCCGGTGCGGCTGGACTGAGTGCCCTCGGGACGAATCCATCCGGCCATGGTAAAAGCCCGACTTCCACTGAGCAGTCGCTCTGGACCTTCAACAGCATCGTTTCGCCCATCGAAGCCGGTCGCCAGGTTGTCGTCATGAAGGATGGGGAAGGCTGGAGGGCGTGGCCCTTCTTGGGTGAGCCTGGGCTGACCTTGATAGAGGCCCTGAGCGGCTGATCCCAGTGACCCCTGATTGGCCGCCAGGGTTCCCTGAGTTTCCTCGAACGCCCAGTAAAGCTCAGGTTGTGAAGCCTTTAATTGCAGAGCGTGACCGGCAAACTGTTCATCCTTGGTTCCAGTGTCATACCCCATGCTGGGTAGGGATGTCGTCCAGGCTCCGTCGTTGAAATCCGACTGGATCCAATCCATATCTGCGTTGTCGGGAACCTTTAGCCGACCTTCTGTGTTGGGATCGATGAGGGAGAAGGACTCCTCGCGCCATACAAAACCATAGGAGATGTCAGAAAATTGGGGGGGGTAGCTGGGTGAAAAATCGGAAATGGCTTCTTCGGTATGGGGCGCATAGAGACCCAGATACTCACCCTGGGCGGCCAATTTGAAATTGGTGTGCCAGGGGCCTCCTTGGGGCTGTCGGTTCTTTCCAGAAGCAAAAATGACAAGATGCTCTCCAGCCCTCAAGACCCTGGAGGGCAAGATCCATTTTTTTGGCCTCTCAGGATCGTCGGTCAGAGACCAGCCCTCGGTGGAGACAGGCTGGGTGCTCGTATTGGCAATCTCAATCCAATCCACACGCTGCCTGTCTTCATTAATCAAACCTCGTCGATTGGATGCCAGGAATTCATTGATGATCAGCTGGCCTTGTAAGGTGCCTGTCAGAATCAGACTCCACCCAAGAAAGGCCATCATGGATCCGCAAGGGCCGCCTGGACTCCAATGGAAGTGTTTGCTTTTCATCTGTCGACTTGGGTGAGTGCGGTGTCCAAAAAAACCCAACGGCAGGAGCTGTTGGGTTCTGGTTTCGGTTAATTTGTGGAGAAAGCTTCTTTTGGCCTCATCCTTCGAAGTCGTAAACCACGACCTTCTTGCAGACTCTTTTGAAAATCTCTTCGACAAATTTTACATGATCTTCGTGAACCTGGTAAGCATCTTGGGTGGCCTTGTCCTTGAAGGCTATATTCAGTGCCACCTGATAACTTTGATCCACCACCGGGCGATCACTGGTTGCCATCCGCCCTACATGAAAAAAATCCGCGCCGGGAATGTTCTTGAGGTATCGGTGAGCTCCGTCGATCAACTCCTGAGCGGCGTTGGGTTGTTCAGGATCCGTCCAAAAAATAACCACGTGTGAAAACATGGACGCATTTCATCTGCTGGATGCAGGCAGGGCAATGCTTTTTTGAAATCTTATGGACTCCTTATGAAATGAAGGACGCCCACTTACTTGGCGAATTCGACGCAGCGCGTTTCCCGGATGACGGTCACTCGAATCTGTCCGGGATATTGCAAATCATCTTCGATTTTCCGGACAATTTTTCGACAGAGTTCATAAGCTTGTTCGTCTGAAATGATTTTGGGAGAGACCACGACCCGGACTTCGCGCCCCGCCTGGAAGGCAAAGCATTTTTCGACGCCTTCAAAAGAGGTTCCAATATCTTCCAGATTCTGGAGCCGCTGGATGTAGGTGGTCATGCTTTCGGATCGAGCCCCTGGCCTTGAAGCACTGATGGCATCGGCTGCGCTGACCAGGATGCCCAGGACCGAAAGATGCTCGACCTCATCGTGGTGGGCAGCCACTGCGTTGACCACAGGATCTTGTTCACCGTGAGCCTTGATGAAATCCGCTCCGATGATGGCATGGGAACCTTCCATGTCGTGTTTGATTGCCTTGCCGACGTCGTGAAATAGACCGGCTTTCTTGGCATCCAGAATATTGAGGCCAAGCTCGGTTGCCATCAAACCGGTGAGATGAGCGACCTCCACGGAGTGGTTGAGGACGTTCTGCGAGAAACTACTCCGGAAATGCAACTTTCCGAGTGTTTTGACAATTTCTGGGTGTGCTGGAGGCAGGCCCGAGCGGTAAACCGCTTCTTCACCCAGTCGAATGACGGTTTCATCAATTTCCTCCTCCACCTTGTGAACGACTTCCTCGATGCGTGAGGGGTGAATGCGGCCGTCCTCAATGAGCCGACTCATGGCTTCCCGAGCAATTTCCCTTCGGACAGGATCAAAAGCAGAGAGGACCACGGCTCCCGGGGTGTCATCGATCAGGACTGTCACGCCCGTCGCAGCCTCGAAAGAGCGTATGTTGCGGCCTTCGCGACCGATGATGCGGCCCTTGATGTCATCGCCGGTCAGTGCGACCGTTGAGGTGGTCGAATCAAACGTGTGTTCGCCGGCAAAGCGCTGGATGGCCAGGCTGATGATCTTCTTGGCCCGGACTTCCGCTTCCTGCTTGGCTCTCTCGAGGATGCGTCGGTCGGCTTCCTGAGCATCCTTGAGAGAATGTTGCTCGGCCTCGTGAAGAATGATTTGACGGGCCTCTGCCTGAGTCATTTGGCCGATCGATTCGAGTTCTTCCTGTCGCTGGGCCGAAAGCGATGAAAGTACTTGCTCCTGTTTCTTGAGTTCCTGCGCCCGTTCCTGAAGCTGCTCTTGCTGGGACTGGAGCATCTTTTCCTGTCGAACAAAACCAGCAAGCTGCTCGTTGATGAGCTGCTCTCGTTGCTCCACTCGGTTGATCTGCCTGGCGTGGGTTTCGAGTTGGGCGTCCAGGGAGGCTTGCGCCTTTTGCTTGATTTCGGTTGCTTCAGCTTCCGCCTTGCGAGTGGTTGAGGACAATAATTCCCTGGCCTCATCTGCCGCCTGACGCAACAGGGAGGTTTTGTCTTGCTGCCACTTCTGCTGCCGGATGCGCATCCATGCGTAGCAAATGGCGAAGCCCGCAAGGGCCCCTGCGGTGAGCCAAACCGCCGGGCCCCAAATCACAAGAGCTATTGACATCTCATGCTCACACGTCCTTCCGGGCCTTGACCCAGCGATGGGGTGTGATGATCCAATCCATTTTCTGATCCAAGGGTTCGTGCGGTACCGATTCGACCCATTGATGATCGAACGCCACGCCACATCTTAGGCCGGAGATGGAAGGCAAAAGACGGTCGTAGAAACCTTTCCCTCTGCCTAACCGCCAACCTTCACTATCAAAGGCCATTCCCGGGACCAAGGTCAAGTCAACGCTTTGGTTCTCAAGCCCGGTACAATGCGCCACGGGCTCCGGGATCCCGTAGTGCCCGGGGCTGAGGTCATTGTTGAAATCTCGGATGATGGCTGCCCGGTAGATGCCAGAATTTTTTTGAAATTGTGGGAGGGCTATGGTTTTGCCCTCAGTCAATGCCGATCGAAGCAGGGTAAGAATGTCCGGCTCATCGCTTCTGGGAACGAAGGCGAAAATACAATGAGCCGCTTGCCATGCGGAGTGTGAGGAAAGGGTATCCCGTAAGGATCGAGACCGGGCGGCCCGTTCCTCTGAGCTGAAGGATTGGTTTCGGAGGCGCTGAGCTTCTCTCAACTCTTCTTTGCAGGTAGCGTCTGACGCTTGTCCTTGGTGATTCTGGATCATGCGCTAATATGGCATTGAAGGGCCTAGGCAGCCTGAGTTACCTTGCAAAGATACCTTTGACTCCACGGGCCCCCAGTGCATTGACAGCAGCCTAGACAAAACAAAATATATAGACGATGAAAACTTCCACCACTGACTTTCTGATGAACGCCATCTTCGTTCCTTTCATTTGCTTGACTTGTGTAGCCTTCACGATTCAGGCCCAGCGCCCACCTTCGGTTCATTCTCAGACTTTCCCGGAATTGCGGGAACAAATCCAAGGCATGGTCCAGGAAGCCGAGGAACTCAGGGCTTCGGGAAAGCATGAAGCTGCAGAAGAAACTATGAATCGGGCCAGAAAATTGCGCCACCAGCTTGCTGAGCGGATGGGGCGTCGTGGAGATCGCGCTCCGCAGTCCCAAGACCGGCCTCACAGCGAAGACTTTTTTAATCAAGCGCAGGCCCTTCGCTCAGGCCCGCCTCCCATGATCGAGTCCATTCATCAGGCAGTACAGGAAATACGGGAATGGACGCGTCATGCAGACTCTCGGGAATCTTCCAATGAGTTCGGGGAACTGATCCAGCATCTGGAACATCGAGTGGAAGATCTTGCGCAACGATGGGAGAGATTCGAGAGGTTGGAGCAAGAGCTGGAGCAAACCCATCATCGCATGCGCGAATTGGGTGAGGCTCTGGAGCACGCCCATCGCCTGATTGAGGAACAGCAGCAGCACTTTCACCATGTAGGAGGACTCCATGAAAAAGTTCATCAACTGGAGCAGCATGCTCGTGAGACAGGCTCCATCCAGGAACATATCGGTGGTATCGAGGAACATATGGGAGGGATCCAGGAACACCTGGAAGGTATGGATCGTCGCATTGCGGAAGTCGAGGAGCGGATGGAAGCTCAGCAGCGCTGAAACCCTAGCCTATCCCATGGCATATACTGGTGTTGCTTTCCATGCTCTTTGGACCCCAGGTGAGGCGTGCGGAGGGCTCCTAGAGGCGAACCCTTAATTGCTTTGACGCCCTATGCCCCTTCACCTAGCTTGTCCTTTTTCTCGCGTGTGCGGGCGGTGATCCACTGCTTGCGTTTGCGAAAGCCCAGATTGCCATGATTGGACCCTTTAAAAGTATATTCAAAAAGATTTTTGGAACGGCAAACGATCGGGAAGTGCGTCGTTACAGCCAGATTGTCGAGGAGATCAACGCCATGGACCAGTCCATGCAGGATCTCTCGGATGATCAACTCAGGGAAAAGACTGCTGCCTGGAAACAGGAACTTTCTGTGATCGAAGATTCGGTGCAGTTGGCCCAACGTCTCGAGCAAATCATGCCCGAGGCCTTTGCGGTGGTCAAACAAGCCTGCCGCCGTCTCTGCGGAAAAGACGTCATCGTGCGAGGCCACCCCCTGCGATGGGAAATGGTTCCCTTTGACGTTCAGTTGATTGGCGGCATGGCCCTGCATACGGGCAAGATTGCTGAAATGGCAACCGGTGAAGGCAAAACGCTGGTGGCGACATTACCGGTTTTTCTCAATGCCCTGACCGGGCGTGGGGTGCATGTCGTGACCGTGAATGACTACCTCGCGGCTCGCGACAGCGAATGGATGGGTGCGGTTTACACCTTTCTCGGTCTCACTGTAGGTTGCATCCTGCATGATCAGCCGCCGGCTCTGCGCCGCGAACAGTACGGCTGTGACATCACCTACGGAACGAATTCGGAGTTCGGTTTTGATTATCTTCGTGACAATGGGATGGCAAACAATCGCGATGACCAGGTTCAACGGGGGCATTACTTCGCCATTGTGGATGAGGTCGATTCCATCCTGATTGATGAAGCACGCACGCCGTTGATCATCAGTGGGCCAGCGGTGGTTCATTCCGATCACAACTTCGATCAGGTCAAACCAGCCATTCAGTCTTTGGTGCAGCGACAACAGAAGCTGTGCGATCAGTTTCTCAACCGGGCCGAAGAGGTGGTCAAGGAACTTCAACCTGAAGATGGCTCCAACCCGCAGAATCCCGAGGCCCTCGAAGAGGAAATGGGCCTTCTGCTCTACAAAGCGAAGCTGGGGCAACCAAGATCGGACCGACTGATGTCATTGCTGGAGGATCCTGAAAACATCAACCGGATGAACCGTGCCGAGGCGATGTTGTATACCGATCAAACCAAGAAAATGCTCTACGCCCAAAAAGAGGAGCTTTTCTTTGCCATGGACGAAAAGAGTCACGATGCCGACCTGACAGAAAAGGGACGTGGCTTCCTGAGTCCCAATGACCCTGATGCCTTCGTCCTGCCTGATCTGGCCGAGATCTACCACCATATTGACGCTGATGAATCCACTCCGCTGCAGCAGCGCATGGAAGCGAAGAACAAGGCTCAGTCTGATTTTGAAACCAAGGCGCAGCGTATCCACACCATCTCTCAACTACTGAAGGCTTATTGTCTTTACCAACGGGATGTTCAGTATGTGGTTCAGAACAATGAGGTGGTGATTGTAGACGAAAATACGGGCCGATTGATGACGGGGCGCCGATGGAGTGAAGGCTTGCACCAGGCGGTGGAAGCCAAGGAAGGGGTGGAAATCAAGAGAGAGACCCAGACCTACGCGACGATCACGATTCAGAATTATTTTAGGCTCTACGACAAGCTGGCGGGTATGACAGGAACAGCCGAAACCGAAGCAGGCGAGTTTCTGGATATCTACAAGCTGGGAGTCCTGGTGATTCCAACCAATCGGCCGGTGGCTCGGGAAGATGGCAACGATTCAGTCTACAAATCACGGCGCGAAAAATACCAGGCCGCTATTGAGGAGATTAAACACGTCCACCAGCAGGGAAGACCCATCCTGGTAGGAACCATTTCAGTCGAAGTCAGCGAATTGATTGCCAAATTGCTGAAAAAGGAGGGTATCGTGCATGCGGTCCTCAATGCAAAGTATCACCAGCAAGAGGCCGAAATTATCTCCCGAGCGGGTCAAAGAGGGGCTGTCACCATTGCCACGAACATGGCTGGGCGCGGTACGGATATCAAGTTGGGCGAAGGGGTGGCGGAACTGGGTGGGCTTCATGTCATTGGCACCGAACGCCATGAGTCCCGCCGCATCGACCGTCAGCTAAGGGGTCGTTGTGCGCGTCAGGGAGACCCGGGATCCTCGCACTTCTTTATTTCTCTGGAAGATGATCTGATGCGACTTTTTGGATCGCCCCGGATCGTCAAGATCATGGAAAAACTTGGGTTGGAAGAAGGGCAGGAATTGAACCATGGCATGCTCAATCGCTCCATCGAGACGGCGCAGAAGCGTGTCGAGCAGCACAATTTTCAAATCCGTAAACGCACGCTCGAGTATGACGATGTCATGAACAAGCAGCGTGAAATTATTTACGGTTTCCGCAATGAAGTCCTGATGGCAGAGAATGCTCAGGACCAGCTCATGGACATCATGGAGGAGGTGACCGTCGAAAAAGTGTTCCAGTTTTCCTCTGCGGACCAGGATGTTCAAGATTGGAACCTCCGGAGTCTTTCAGACTGGGTCAATTTGAATTTTCCCATCGGCCTTCAGGAAGAGGACTTGAGGAAATCTGCCAACGAAGGTTCACAAGACCCCGTTGCCGGAAGTCTCTTCGATGGCATGAGTGCGGCTCAGTTTGCTGTGGCCACGCTGATTTCAGATCAGGTGCGACAAGCGTACGAATTGAAGATCAGTGTCGAGGATGCCGACGCCTTGAAGTCCATGGAGCGATTTACCATCCTCAGTGCCATCGACAAATTGTGGCAGGAGCACCTTTACAGCATGGATGGATTGCGCAGCAGCATCTCCCTGCGTGCTTACGCTCAACGAGATCCCCTTATTGAATACAAGTCGGAGGCCTTCAAGGTTTTTGATGAGTTGATGGTGAATATCAAGAGTCAGATTTGCCACAACATCTTCCGAAGCGCCTCCAGTCTGATGGCTTTTCAGCAGTTTCTCAGCAAGCTACCGCAACGCGCCTCTCACCAGGAGGCAGGAGCTTTTGCTGGGGTGCAAGCTTCTGCAGAAAAGCCGGCGAGTGATGTGGTGAGTGAAGCCAATGAGGCCATCGCCAAGGCAGCGCCAGTCCGAATGGGGCCCAAGGTGGGCCGAAACGATCCCTGCCCCTGTGGCAGTGGGAAGAAATACAAGCAGTGCTGTGCTTAGAGTGGAGTGATCGTCACCCGGGATCATGATTTGATACGTCTTTTCGTTTTTTTACCTTTTTTTATTTGAAATCTGGAGGAAAGCTTTATCGTTAAAATTGCAACTATAACGCTAGTAAACCAAGGTTTAGGCCCCATTTTTTCTCATCGCAAGGGTTCTCTCACCTCGCCGTGGTTAACGTTTTGTCATCCTGTCAACAAAACCACTTGCAGATCGTTGGCGAATGCTTGAAAATCCGGTGCATTTGAGGAATCTTTTCCTTGTTGCAGGGGGGCTTCTCGAGACTCCTGAATTTTTTCCTGCGAAATTTTACTTTTATGTCCAATCAATCATCTGCGATCGAATCCAGTTCTGATGGCACCAGTGGAGTAGTCACTGACACGTCTCAAAGCAAACCCAAATACCCAGGTATCCGCTTGACCTGCAACGGGAACCAACTGGTCACCCAATATGTGGAAACCCGAATTACTGACGGAGGTATCTTCTATCCGATCACTCCTTCTACTGAAGGGGGCGAGATCTACCAGCAGTCTTACGCTCAAGGGGAACTCAACGTTTTTGGTCACCCAAAAGTGGCCATTGAGTGTGAAGGAGAACATTCAGCCCAGGGGGGTGCGACGGCTTTTTCGGTCACCGGCAAGCGAGCGGTGAATTTCACCTCTGGACAGGGCATCGTCTATGCCATGGAGCAATACTACCACGCCCCCGGTAAGGCCTCTACCATGGTGCTGGAGGTGGGGGCAAGGGCTCTGACCAAACACGCCCTGAACGTGCACTGCGGTCACGACGATTTTTACGCTGCTCTGGATACGGGATGGATCATGCTGATGGGCAAGACAGCCCAGCAGGCAGCGGATCAGGCCATTATCTTGCGCAAGGTCTGTGAGCTAGGCCTGAATCCTGGAATGAATATTCAGGACGGTATGTTGACCACCCACTCCGAGCGCACCTATTACGCGCCAGAAGCAGATTTGCTTCGTGAGTTTCTCGGAGCGCCGGATGACATGATTGACTCTCCGACGCCTGCCCAAGCTGAATTGTTTGGGCCTAAGCGGCGCCGTGTTCCCGAAATGATGGACTTGAAGGCTCCCATCCTCCTCGGTCCAGTGCAGAATCAGGAACATCACATGAACGGGGTTGTGGCCCGCAGAAACAATTTTAACGAGCCGATCCTTGGCTTCCTTCAGGATGCTTACGCCGAGTTCGGCCAACTCACCGGGCGTCATTACGGACTGGTCAGCACCTACAAATCCCAGGATGCAGACACAGTGTTTGTCTCGCTCGGTTGTGCAGCCGAAAATATTGAAGAAGCCGTCGACCACTTGCGTTCGACCGAAAACGCCAAAGTGGGCTCCATCCACATCAATGTTATTCGGCCCTTCCCTGAGGCAGCGGTAATTGAGGCGCTCAAAGGCAAGAAGCAAGTGATTATTCTCGAGCGTACTGACGAAGGTTTGTCCGCAGACAATCCTCTGGCTCGTGACATTCGTACCGCTTTCAGCAAAGCGGTGGAAGCACACAAGCATGGAGGGTCCCTGCCACCGATCGCACCGGATGAAGTGCCTTTGATTTTCCGAGGTTCCTACGGCATCGGTAGCCGCGACTTCCGTCCTGAGCACATTTTGGGTGCCTATGAATACTCGCAGGGTCGGATTGCTCGCAACGATGGCAAAAAGGCCGACGAGGGTGAAACGTTTTTTGTGCTCGGGGTGGAGCATCCCTACGCGGTGAAATCCGAATCCACACCTTCATTGTTGCCCGACATGGCCATCGCGGTGCGCTTTCATTCCATCGGCGGTTGGGGGATGATCACCACAGGTAAAAACCTTGGATCCATCATCGGTGAATTTGGTGATGTCATTTCCAAACGTGAGCCTACCTACGACACTTTTGGCGCTCTCGAAGACAAGCTTTTTGTCAGTGCAAACCCCAAATACGGTTCGGAAAAGAAAGGGGCCCCAACCAATTACTATCTGGTGGTCGCTCCCAAACCCATTCGTGTCAACTGCGAGTTGAATCACGTGGATGTGGTTCTGTGTTGTGATCCCAAGGCCTTTACCCACACCAATCCATTGGAAGGTCTCAAGCCGGGTGGATGTCTGGTATGGGAATCGGGAGATACCCCTGAGACTGCCTGGCAACGCATTCCGAAAGCCCACCGACAATTCGTCAAGGACAACCAGATTCGGGTGTTCATCCTTCCAGGTTTCGATATCGCTCGCAAGGCGACCTCCCGGCAGGATCTCCAGTTGCGCATGCAGGGGAATTCCTTCCTGGGCGCCTTCTTCCGAGTCTCCTCGTTCTTGCAGGACAATCAGATCAGCGAGGATCAGTTCCGCGAGATCGTTCGCAAGCAATACGACAAGAAATTTGGTCGATTCGGAGAAGCGGTGGTCGAATCAAACATGGAGGTTATGACTCAGGGATTCAACCTGACTCAGGAAATTGTCTACGGAGAGGTGGACGACCCCGATACCTCCAGCATGCGTCTTTCGCCTCTTGCTCCTCTGACGGATCACGAAATCGCTCCGACCGCAGGCTGTGCCGAATCTGGCTGCGACAGCTGCAGTCCTCCTGAAGGACAGCCGGAACGCCCCGAAGTGATGACGCTTTCAAAATTCGACTCTGAATTCCGAAATGGTCTGGGTTATCACCAGCCTGCAGGAGCCTTGGCCTCCATGGGAGTCATGGCGGCAGCTACGGGTGCCACACAGTCCAAGTATGTGGCTCGTAGAGAAACGCCCGTCTACATCGCAGAGAATTGCACACAGTGCATGGAATGTATCACCGCTTGCCCCGATACAGCTTTGCCGAACACGGCACAGGATATCAGCACGATTCTGGAGCGAGCAGCCCACAGTTACGTGAGTTCACCCGAGGATCGAGTGGCACTGACCAAAGCCATCCCCCAGATCGACGAGCGTTCACGCGCCATTATGGTGGAAGCGGTCGCATCGAAGGAAAAGAAACCTTTCTGCGAGATTGTCCGTGCCCAAGTTTCCGAGCTTGAAGGGATCTCTGATCAAGCCAAGGAGGAGTTTTGTGGCATCATCGATCAGCTGCCAATGGCCTACAGTGATGTGACGGCCATTTTCCGAGCTGTGGAGAAGAAAAGCCCCGGCAACGGGGGGCTCTTTTCCATCTTCGTCTCAGATTTGTGCAAGGGATGCGGTGAGTGTGTTCAAGTCTGTGGAGATCACGACGCTTTGCGCATGACGGCGGAAACTGAGTCTCTCAATGCCAAGCTGACCACAGCACAGATTTTCTCGCGCCTGTTGCCTGACACACCGCAGAAGTTTCTGGGACTTTACCAGGACAATGCTCCACAGGACTCGCGTGAAGCCGCCCTGCGAAATCACATGATGGTTCGTCGCAACTACGAGGCCCTGGTGTCCGGAGATGGTGCCTGCGCCGGTTGTGGTGAAAAGTCCGTTCTGCATGCAGTCGCATCGGTCACCGAAGCCTACATGCGACCGCTTTACCACAGCAAGGCCGACCGTTTGCTTGCCAAGGCCGACACCTTGGAATCGGAAGGCCTTGCCAAACTAGAGGCCTTCAAGAACAGCGATGAGGAAGCTTATCAGCGTTACCGACGTGCCGTGGCTCACATCATCATGGGTCTTGGTGGCGAAACGGACGAAGACACGACACATCGTCTTGAAGTTCACGGCCCCATCGATGATGAGGAGATCGTGAAAGCCCTGGTTTCTGTGATGCGGCAGGACGCTTTTAATCACAAGGAGCTGCAAGCTCTTGATGGGCGTGATGCCAGGGGGCAATCAGTGATGTTCATGGGCGCCAGCACAGGGTGTAACACCGTTTATGGTTCGACCCCTCCAAGCAATCCGCACCCTTACCCCTGGATGAACTCGCTCTTTCAGGATGGAGCCACCATTAGCTGGCTGATGGGTGAATCTCTCATTCTCAACCACGCGCGTCGCTCAGTGGTTCCGGAACGTTTGTGTGATGCACTGGTCGAGCGAAGTGATGATTTGATGACTGAGGAGGAATACTTCCTTCTGGCCCGCATGGATGATGCCATCATGACCGCTCAGGAGCTTCGCGAACTGCCCAAGGTTTGGGTGATTGGTGGAGACGGAGCGTTGGGTGATATTGGATTCCAGAATGTATCAAAGGTCATTCTTCAGAACCGACCCAACGTCAAGGTGCTCATGCTCGATACGCAGGTGTATTCCAACACCGGTGGACAAAATTCCGATTCATCCACCATGTTGGGTGGATACGACATGAATCAGTTTGGCGCGGCTTCACAGGGCAAATTGACCGAAAAGAAAAACGTCGCTGAGGCGTTCACATCGGGGCATGGATCACCTTTTGTTGCTCAGGTCTCGATGGCCAATTCGGCAAAGCTCTACAAAGCCATGCTCGATGGTCTGGAATATCGCGGTACGGCCTTCTTCCAAGCCTATACCACTTGTCAGCCTGAACATGGAGTGCCCGATCACATGTCGGCCGATCAAGCCAAGCTGGCTCGTGACTCACGTGCCATGCCTGAATTTGTATTCAACCCTCAGGAGGGTGAAACCTCACAAGAAGCTTTCAATCTCAAGGGTAATCCGACACCTAACAGGGATTGGTGGGAAACCAAATACGCCACCAGTGGTGAGAAATACAATTTCTCTGTGGCGCACTGGGCGCTGACAGAAGCGCGTTTCCGTAAACACATCAAGGAGATCTCCGAGGAACAGTCAGCGGAATTCATTCATTTTGACGACATGCTTATCTGCATCACCCAGGATGATGTCACGCACCGTCGGGTGTTTGATTCCCAGCACCGTTCCTACGTGCCGAATTTTGGCACGTATATCAAGGCTGAGATCAAGGGCAAGATGCGCTACTACACGGTTTCCCGTCAGATGGTTCTTTTTGCCGTTGAAAGGCGAAAGGCATGGCGCATGCTTCAGAGCAAGGCCGGTGTGGTGAGCAAGGATTATCTTGCTCAGAAGGCTCTGCTCAAAAAAGTGGATTCAGGTGACATCGAGGCAGCCGATCTGCTGGGGCGCACGCGGGATTTGTTCCAGAGTGAGCTGGATTCGCTGGCTTGATAGGATCTGTTCAAGCAACTTCAATGACCTTCAACGACCCCCTCATGCAGGGGGTCGTTTTTTATGGGGCCCATGATTCCCTTGCCTCCCCATTCGTGCCAGACCCTTGACCCTGAGCTCTGCATGCTGAAAGATAGAAATGTATGAGCTTTTGTTGGCAGCCAATCTCCCCAGGAGGGATGTCCGTCCCGACCGGTTGGGCTGCCTTTTGCTCTGGAGTGCTCAGCTGCCTGTTGGGACTCGTTGCAGCTGCCGATGAGCCTTGGTCGGATCAGGACGGGTTGGGCTTCATTGCGACCTACTGCGTGGATTGCCATCAGCCGCCCAAACCCAAGGGGGGGCTTGATTTGTCTGGCCAAACCTCCAGAGAGCACTGGGTTGGTCACGCCCTGGAATGGGAAAAGCATCTGCCGCGTGTGAGGGATAACGAAATGCCGCCGGATGATGAGGGGGTTCCTCAGCCATCTGCCGAGGAGCGCCTCTCATTTCTGCAATGGGCCCAGGATACCCTCAGGACAGCAGCCTGCGAAGATGGTGTTCAGCCAGGCCCTCCCATCTTGCGGCGCCTCAATCGAAGTGAATATTCCGCTTCGGTGCGGCATCTTCTGGACGTTCACTTTGATGCAGGGGAAGCCCTTCCGGAGGATGGAGCTGGAGGGGAGGGTTTTGACAATGCTTCTGAAACGCTCTTCATTTCCCCCATTCATGCTGAGAAATATTTGGATGCCGCGCGATCGGCTGTGGCCTATGCGTTTGCCGATACGCGTTCGAGTAAACGCTTCATGGTTGCCGAACCGGGTGAAGACCTTTCCGAAGAATCTGCGGCCAGCAGGATTTTGGATCGTTTTCTTTCTTCTGCCTTCCGTCGGCCTGTGGAGCCTGCTGAAAGAGACACCTATCTCGATCTCTTTCGCGCAGCTCGTCTGAGTGAACAGGATTTTCATTCAGCTTTGCAAACCACCCTGGCGGCGGCCATGGTCTCCCCAAAGTTTCTCTTTCTCATCGAAGCTCCGGTTGAATCCGGGCAGGTGGCACCTGTTTCACAGGAGGAGATGGCTTCTCGGCTATCCTATTTTCTCTGGGGGGCGCCACCCGATGACACTCTCATGCAACTGGCTCAAAGTCAGTCGCTCCACGAACCTGAGATCCTGGCAGCTCAAGTCAAACGGATGGTCGGAAAAGACCATGAGCGAAAGGTGCGTAACGTGGCACAGCAATTTGTTGAGCAGTGGTTGGGGACGCGTGCCTTGGGCCGGGAGTTCAAGCCCGACGCTTCCATTGAGGGCTATGACTCCGAGCTGGAAGGTGGGATGAAATACGAACCGGTCTTCTTTTTTCAGGAGATCCTCTCCGAAGACCGTCCTTTGACCGACTTAATCGATGCCGATTACACTTACATCAACCGAAGGCTCTCTCGCCACTACAAGGTCAAAGGAGAATTTCGGGAACAACCCAAACGAGTGGAAATCGCTGAGAATCCTCACCGCGGTGGGCTTCTGAGTATGGCAGCCATTCTGGCTGTATCCTCCCACCCGCATCGAACCAGCCCTGTTCTCCGAGGGAAATGGATTCTGGAAACCTTGCTGGGAGAACCCCCACCTCCTCCTCCACCCGACGTTCCGGAACTTGAAGAAAACTCCGATGCCAAGGAGCCAGCGTCCTTGCGCGAACGACTGGAGGCACATCGTCAGGATCCCAGTTGTAACGCGTG
>Ga0310343_10000573_pt1 | contig 17645 bp, 14 predicted proteins | sample HC15DNA2025_MG_FD_203519 | JGI IMG/M metagenome (GOLD analysis project Ga0310343, IMG submission 203519) | Marine microbial communities from station ALOHA, North Pacific Subtropical Gyre - HC15-DNA-20-25_MG | ecosystem: Environmental > Aquatic > Marine > Oceanic | place: Pacific Ocean: North... | reverse complement strand
AAGGATGCGAGCGAAATCATTGATCACTATTGGGCAAGTTTCCCTTCCATCAAAGCTTACATGGATCGCACTGTGGAGCAGGCACGGGAGCGCGGATATGTCGAAACCTTACTGGGGAGGCGTCGGTATTTACCCGACATTCAATCAGCCAATGGAACCATTCGTGCCATGGCAGAACGCAATGCCATCAACTCTCCGATCCAAGGGAGCGCTGCGGACATGATCAAGGCGGCCATGGTCCTTGTTTGGAAGGCTTTTTCCAGGAAATCCTTCGCATCGCGTCTGATCCTTCAGGTTCATGATGAATTGATCTTTGATGCAAAACTAGATGAATTGGATGAAATCAAGCCCATGATCCGTGAGTGCATGGTCCAGGCACTCCCATTGGATGTGCCCGTGGAAGTTGATATAGGCGATGGCCCGCATTGGCTTGCGGCTCATTAAGATTTTCTATTGAGAATACCTACTGGAGCCACTGAATTACCTAAGGCATACGAAAAGAAGTGTTTACGTATTTTCTTGGCATGGGTATGTTCCCAGCGTTCGGCCAAGAAAAATGTTTTTTTCCCTTTGATTCAGAGAACCAGATGGGTATAAAGAGTCCGTCTTCACGAGTGTGACGACAGCGGGTTTTGGTGTGAAATTATCCCGTGTGTACACCAAGACCCGCTTTTTCGTGTACGTTTCTTCGCTAAGGTGCTTCCCAAAGTTGGAGCTTTCCAACTGCTAAGAGTCGCCGCACACCCTGGTGGTTCCTTTGGGCTATGCACCCATGATGCGATCAATGCTATGAAACCAGGCATCGTGCATGGATTGGGTTGTCCAGCTGAAATGTTGATCACCGGCGTGAACGCTCAACGTTTCGCCGCCGACCGTACCAATCACTTGCGCAGAGATACCGAGGATTTTTGCTTGGCCGAGAAGTTTGCCTTCGAAGTTGGGGGGGATGGAAACCACGATCCGCGCCTGGGATTCTCCAAAAAGCAAAGCATCCAGACGCAAACCTTCAGGCTTTTCCAATTGAATGCTCGCTCCCATGAGGTGCGGCGTGTGTCTGGCTTTCTCGCCTGAAATACAGCATTCAGCAAGAGTGACTGCCAGACCACCTTCGCTGCAATCATGAGCGCTTTGAATGATACCCTGGGCCATCCATCCCCGAAGCGCATCGTGCAGTTGTTTTTCCGCATCAAGGTCGCAGCGGGGCGGCAGCCCGGTCTTGAGCCGGTGAGTGAGTTGTAGGTAGGCCGATCCCCCCAAGCCCTGGCAGGGATCTTCTGTATCCACAGGTTTTCCGAGCAGTAGGATGAGGTCTCCCTCCTGCTTGAACCATTGCGTCGTGATGTGGCTGGCATCCTTAATCAGACCGACCATCGCGACAGTAGGGGTTGGATCGATGGCTCCCTTGGGATTCTGATTGTAAAGACTGACATTGCCCCCTGTGACGGGAGCTTCAAAATGATGACATGCCTCTGCCAGGCCGCGCACGGCCTCTTTCAGCTGCCAGAAAAGTTCTGGGTGATGCGGATTGCCAAAATTGAGATTGTCCGTGGTTCCCAAGGGGACGGCACCTGAACAAGCCAAATTTCTGGCTGCCTCTGCGACCACAATTTTACCTCCTTCGTAGGGGTCCAGGTAAACGTAAGATCCATTACCATCCACCGACATGGCCACATACTTTTCCACGACTTCAGCCGAACGATTGGGAGCGTCCTCAGGAAGCTCTGGAAGACTGTCCTTTTTGAGCCGGATCACTGCTGCATCCGAGCCGGGTTGGATCACCGTTCCATTGCGAACGGTATAATCGTATTGACGGTATACCCAATTCTTGGAGGCAATTGAAGGAGATTCAAGAAGTTGCATCAACGTGGAGGAGGCATTCGACACGTCAGGAATTTGCTCTGGACGCCATGAGCGGGTCCCTTTCAGATATTCAGGCTCGCTGGAGTCTCGATGATAAACGGGTGCCTCATCGGCGAGTTTTGCTGCCGGGAGATCTGCGACCACTTGACCATGGTTTTTCACAATCATGCGACCGTGATCGGCGACAAAACCAATTTCTGCCCAAGGCAGATCCCACTTGTCAAAGATTCGTTTGACCTCATCTTCACGACCCTTGTGCACGATGATCAGCATGCGCTCCTGCGATTCGCTGAGCATGATTTCATACGGAGTCATGTCCGGGGCTCTTTGAGGCACTTGATTCAGTTCAATCTCAATGCCAGTGCCTCCCCTGGCTGCTGTCTCGCAAGTCGAGCAGGTTAATCCCGCAGCCCCCATGTCCTGAATTCCAGCGACAGCCCCGGTAGCCAACAACTCAAGGCAGGCTTCCATGCAAAGTTTCTCCATGAACGGATCTCCGACTTGAACAGCGCCTCTTTGTTGCTGTGCGGACTCCTCGGTCAGGTCTTGGGAGGCAAAGGCAGCACCTGCCAGTCCATCACGACCCGTTGCCGGTCCCACATAGAAAACCGGATTGCCCACGCCTTTTGCAGCTCCACGAGCAATCTGTTCATGGCGCAACACCCCGAGGCAAAATGCGTTGACTAGGGGATTTCCCTCGTAAGATTCATCAAAATAAACCTCGCCAGCTACCGTGGGGATCCCAAAACAATTTCCATAATGCCCGATACCTGCGACCACCCCTTTGAAAAGCCGACGTACTTCGGGAGACTTTAGACTGCCAAAACGAAGGGAATTGACCGCGCAGACCGGGCGAGCCCCCATGGTGAAAATATCGCGAATGATGCCACCAACACCCGTTGCAGCACCTTGGAAGGGTTCGACAGCACTGGGGTGATTGTGTGATTCGATTTTGAACGCGATGGCAAGTCCATCCCCAATGTCAATGACCCCCGCATTTTCCTCACCTGCAGGAACGAGGACTTTTGGGCTGCGGGTCGGAAACCCCTTGAGCAAGGGTCGCGTATTTTTATACGAGCAATGTTCGCTCCACATAACCGAAAAAATGCCCAATTCAGTTAAATTGGGTTCTCGTCCCAGTTGTTCGAGAATGAGCTGATACTCCTCTTCGCTCAGGTTATGCTGCTGGATGAGTTCGGGAGTGATGGCTGGTTCTGACATGATGATTCAGGCAAAAAATGAATGCTGTGCGGCCTCCGCATAGGATGGGGATTCAACCCAAGGCATTTTCAGTGTGTTTGAGTGAGATGCTGAATGATGCTTTTGAAGACATGCTGCCCGTCTTCACTGCCGATGATTTGCTGACAGGCACGTTCAGGGTGGGGCATGAGTCCAGCAACGTTGCCTTCTCGGGAGCAGACTCCCGCGATGTGTTGGACCGAACCATTTGGATTGGCATGCTCCTCAAGGTCACCCGATGAGGTGGCGTATTTCCATAGAATCTGACGATTGTCCTCCATCTCAGCCAGGGTCTTTTCATCGGCATAGTAGCAACCCTCGCCATGAGCAATGGGAATGCGCAGAAGGGTTCCATTCGGGGTGCATTGAGTGAAGGGCGATTGGTCATGCAGGACCTTGAGATGGACGAATTCCGAACGAAATTGCAGTGAGCGATTTCGTATCAGCGCTCCTGGCAGCAAACCTGCCTCACAAAGTATCTGAAAACCATTGCATATTCCCATGACAAGGCCCCCTGCTTCAGCAAATTGAGCTACCGCATGCATGACTGGGCTCAATCGGGCAATCGCTCCCGCCCGCAGGTAATCGCCGTAAGAAAATCCTCCGGGCACCAAGACGGCATGGACGCCCCCAAGGTCCGTGTCTTTGTGCCAGATGTAGTGGGCCTCATGACCCATGGATTCGACCGCATGAATGCAGTCCTGATCACTGTTGGAACCAGGGAACTGAACCACACCAAATTGAAGTCGTTGGCATGCGCTCTCCACATTCGAATTGGAACTCTGGCTCATTGTGAGATTCTTGGATGGATCACCGGAGGTCGTCTGGGTTGAAAGCATGATTATGCTTCAGCGCTTGTCTCCCATTCGATGCGATAGTCTTCGATGACTGGATTGGAGAGAAATCGCTCGCAGGCCTCCTGAATCTGACCTGAGACCGCATCGGTTTTTTCGTTGATTTCCAACTCCAGGTAGCGCCCGACATGCGCTGCCTGAACACCTTCATATCCCATGTGCTCCAGCGCATTGAGAACCGCTTGACCTTGTGGGTCGAGAACAGCCTTTTTTGGCGTAATGATGATTTTAGCTTTCATAAATGGTTTCTTCCAGTCGTTGGAAGGGTAAGGCAAAACCGCTGCACAAGCACGGTGAATGGATCAAACAACCTTCGGAGACGAGCCACCGCCAAATCATGAAACCACCCGGAAGGTGAGTTCTCTTAATGAAGACCATCCGAGGGTGGAAATTCCACCTGGCAGGCATTGGATCAGGCGTCAGTGGGAGCGCTTTTTTCCTGAGATGGCTCAGAAACTTGCGCTTGCTCGAGATCCTGGTTCTGATCGATCTCCTGGGTTTCACCATTCTCTTGAGCCTCATCATCAAAGTCCCCTTCGTCATTGGCAAGGGCCTCTTCAGAAAGATGTTTGAGATGTTTGTCGAATTGCCTTTTTTGTTGATGTTTGGGCAGAGGGGAGAGAGTCATCGTAACTCTTTTACCTCGCAAATTGGGCGGCAGGTCGACCTTACCCATGGTGTTGAGGTCCCCACAGACCTTTTTCATCAATTCAAATCCAAGATCTTTGTGGGCATTTTCCCGCCCACGAAAGCGCAATTGAACCACTAATTTATCGCCTTGCGCCAGGAAGCGCTCCGCTCTGGCCAGCTTGATGCCATAATCGTGCTCATCAATGGCGATTCTGAGCTGGATCTCCTTGGTTTTTTGCTTATGAGAATCCGAGGCTTTCTTCTTCTTGGACTGTTCGTATTTGTATTTGCCGTACTCGATGATGCGGCAGACCGGAGGCTTAGCATTTTCGGCGATTTCCACCAAGTCCATGCCAGCTTCCTGTGCAAGTTTGATGGCTGCTCTGGTGTCCATCACCACATTCTTGTCGCCGTGAACGACTCTGACTTCGCGAGCGCGTATCCTGTGATTGACGCGGGTGGTGTCGCGCGGTGTCCGTCTGAAGAATCTCTTTTTACCTTTAATAGCCTGCTCCTGATTAGTGTCAGCAATGGATTGTTAAATCCAGGGCTCTTTTATGCAGATATTTTGTCTATCATCAAGCTTTAAAGGATCTTCCACAACCATGCGCCCATGAAGATCAAAACCATGATCCATGCAGTCACGAATTTTCCCAGTGCACCAGCCACAATACCCAGGAGGGCTCCGATTCCTGCCTTGGCCGCCTTTTGGGTGGAGTGCCCCCCCAGACGTTCAAACAAAAGCGCCCCGAGCATCGGGCCTAAAATCCAACCTGGAAGGCCAAAGAAAAAGCCTACGATGCCCCCTAAAGTCGCTCCGAGAACGCCGCGCCAGGTTGCTCCCAGTTTTCGAGCCCCCATGGCTGAGGCAAGGTATTCGAGCGCCAATGAAAGGACCATCAAGACTGCCATGATGATGAGAATCGAGATCGGGACACTTCGTTCGCCCATCCAAAGAAAGTGCATGAGCCCCCCCAGAAATACCAGGGGCGTGCTGGGAAGGGCTGGGACAAGGCTTCCTAAAATGCCAGCGACCATCAGAAGGCACGCAAGAGCGATGGCTAGATAGGGTTCCATGAAGGGAGCTAGGTCATGCCATAAAGGGCTGCGTCGGAATTCCTTGGACGCACCCGACTTATCCATGAAATCAACGGCTTTGAGGGAGGATTTTGGACCCTCTTTTAAAAAAAAATCATGCCGTGTCAATCCATCAGTGACGACCTCGCATGCGCATGGCGAAATTCTTCCGGATGCTTTCCCTCATTTTCGAGTCGTAATATTCGACGGGGTTGTAGTCATCGGTGATGAGGACCCCATTTTCCGGTCGAGCCGATGCCGTGTTTTTCCAAGCAGTTTCGACGAAAGGTTTGATTTTCGGGTGAACCTTGGAAAGGTCCATTTCTCGAAGCACTGGAAGCACCTTTTTGGGAGAAGCGACAAAAAACACATTTCCGCGCGTTCCGTCGTGAATGACCAGGGACCCAAAGACCGACCGTAGAGTCTTATCCAGGGATGCCATGAAAAAATCCTCTCCCTGGCTGAAGTTGCCAAAGGCATTGATCACGAGTACGGCATCCTCTTTCATTTTTTGGCGCATACTCTGAAAGCACTCCTGACTCATGAGGTGGGAAGGGGAGCTATCGCCTAGAAAAGCATCGAGTATTACTACATCGTATTGGTCTTTCGACGCGTTGAGAAAATGTCGCCCATCCCCAATGGTCAGATTGAATTGGCTTGGGTCCAACCCAAAGAAACGTTCTCCTACCTCAACCACTCCTGGATTGATTTCCACAACATCCACTTTGGCTCCTTCTTCTGCCCATTGCATCGGTGCGATGCCGACCCCCAGGCCGATACAGAGAATATTTTGCGGGTTGGGGTGGTAGGCATGGGCCAGCCCATGGAGCATGTAGGTGAAGACGGTCAGGCTCTGCTCTGCCTTGGGGTCATAGATATTCTGCGTCAGGTAGTCATTGAGGTAGTAACGCACATCCCCTGAAGGTGCATCTACCACCTGCATGAGACCAAAATTGGAATTTTGCTGATAGAGTGTTTTACCAATCGCCGGAGACCTTCGGCTCTCATCATCCATGGCTCCAAAAGCCATGCCTGTTCCTGCAAGGAGCCCGGCCAAGAGGGGGCCCTTTGGGGTGGAGGAAGTCTTACGAGCCAAAAAGAAAATGGCCACCAGCGCCAGTTCCAGTAACACCACGAGCATCATCGTCGTGCTGTTGGGGGCAAGCGGGATCAATACGTAGCTGATAAGCAGGGTTCCAATAACGCTCCCGACTGTACTGATGGCCGAGAGTCGCCCTACTTGAACTCCCAGGTTTTTGCTTTGGGCATGAGTGACCCTCACAAGAAACGGCACGGTCACCGCAAGGAGGGTCAGGGGAATGAAAAAAAGAAACAGCGCCATCAAGACGGATCCGAGGGCAAGTTCAAAGCCCAGGAAAAAGTAGGCCACCGGCTCCAACACAAGGGTGGCAAATGCCAGATAGATGGCCGCTCCCCCCATGCAAAGAAACAAGCCATCAAGCTTGGGCTTACGGTCGGCAAGCCAGCCACCAAAATAATAGCCGCACGCCAGAGAGATCAGGGTCGAGGCAATCTGAGCCGTCCAAACGAAGTGGGAGGTGCCAAAAAAGGGAGAGAGCATCTTGGCCCCCAGTATCTCAATGATGAGAATCACTCCACCATTGATGGCTGCGGTTAGATAGAGAAACCGCCCCACCGAGTAAGTATGGGATGTCTCCTGTTGGGAAGGTGCCGTATCACTCACGCGTTTTTTCTAAGGCTTTGGAAACTCAAAATCAAGACAGCCTTCGCCTCGTGCCACACGCCGGGTAGGGATATCGCAAGGAAAACACTTGAACCGTCTTGTGCAGGTGGTCTTATTCACGGCAGTGGCGCGAATATCATCCATCTTGAAAGTGCAGGGTGTGGTCGATGCGATTCGGAAACAGCTTGATGACAGGCTGGCCATTGATCGTCGAGCCATGGACGTTTTTCGTTGGGCATTGGGGTGCCTGCTGGTGCTCGAGTTTGGTGGGCGGATGATGGTGGCCGAAGGGCTTCTGTCGGATCAAGGAGTGTTTCCATTCGAAATTTGGCAGACCTTTCCGCATGCCACCTGGCCATGGTTTAGCTCGATCCTTGCCCTATCCAGTTCGACTCTGTGGGTTCATGTTTGTCTGAGCTGTGGGATGGTCTGTTCCTTGATGCTGATCTTTGGTAAACAGCTACGATGGGTGTCTTGGGCCTTGCTGATTCTGTTGCATTCTCTTCAGGCCAGGAATCCATGGACCAACTACGCAGCCGACAAGCTCCTGTTTTTGCTGCTCTTTTGGGCCTGTTTCGTATTTGCGGTTCAACCGGATGAAAACAGCCGCGCGACTCGATGGATGGGTTTTCCAGCGTGGGGGCTCCGGCTTCAGTTGTGTGTTCTTTATCTTTTTTCTGTGGCACGCAAGAGTGGTTCCACTTGGGTGGAGGGTTCGGCTGTCCGGTATGCACTGGAGATCGATCAATACAGCCAGCCCTTGGGCAAGTGGTTGTTGGAAGGCCCCATGATCTGGCTCCAGATGCTCACCTGGATCACTCTTTTGGTAGAATGGTTTGGGCCCTTGATGCTGCTGGCGCGATCGGTCCGCATACGATGGATGGGTCTTGCAAGTTTAGCCTTCCTTCAGTTGGGCTTTCTACTGACCATGGATTTGGGTTGGTTTCCCTGGGTGTGTCTTCTTGGTTTGTTGCCTCATGTGCCGTTGTCCCATCGTAAGGAGGAGATCCAACCTCTTGAGATGAACGTCCATGCATGGGGGATGAGCACCCGTGTAGCCGGCTGGATGGTTCTGTGGATGCTTCTTTGGAATCTTGCCATGAACTTTACTTATCCCGACACGCTCAAGTCACGCCTTCCCTCGGTGTTGAGCCGGGGCATCGAATGCCTGAGAATGGATCAATATTGGGGAATGTTTTCCCCAAACCCAATGATTCATGACGGATGGTTTGTCATCGCTGCCACGCTGTCGGATGGAGAAGTGGTGGACTTGCTGGACCCGACGCGCAAGGAGGTGTGGGCAAAACCCCTTCATGTGCCTGCCACCTTTCCCGGCGATCGCTGGCGGGAATTTATGATGATGCTCTATGACTATCCGGATCAGGCGCACTTGTGGCCTTTGGTGGCAAAATGGTTTCAGCATCGATGGGAGCAGGCACATCCCGGCCAGTCAGGAGTGAGGAGCATGCGTGTCGTCTACATGATGGAGAAAACCTTGCCTGAGGGAGTTGCCTCCCCGGAAAAAGAACAACTATGGCCTGAGGCCCCTTCAAGTCAGGGTTCATCTGAGCCAGGCGACGTGTGAAGGGCCGTTTTTTTCTCCCATCCATGACCTTCCCATGCGAGACTGAAGACAGAATTTATGAAGGATACCCCTTTCCACGGATGCATGCCTGCCTTGATGACTCCCTGCGATGCATCGGGTCAGCCGGACTATCAGAACTTGGTTCAAACGGCTCAAGGCTTGGTGGAAGCTGGGATGTCGGGGGTCGTTTACTGCGGCTCTATGGGAGACTGGCCACTTCTGGAACACCATCAGCGTCAGGAGGGGGTCCAAAAACTGGCCCAAGCTGGTATTCCGGTGGTTGTTGGCACTGGAGCCCAGAATACCCGATTGGCTGTCGAGCATGCTCGGCATGCTGCCGAAGTAGGAGCCGTAGGTTTGATGATGATTCCGCGCCTTCTCTCCAGAGGTACCAGCCCTGCGGCCCAGAGGGATCATTTTGGGGCGATCTTATCCGCTGCGCCCGACTTGCCGGCAGTGATCTACAATAGCCCGTACTACGGTTATGAGACTCGAGCCGACCTCTTTTTTCAAATGCATGCCGAGCATGCCAACCTGGTTGGATTCAAGGAATTCGGTGGAAAGGCATCCCTCACATATGCCGCCGAACATATCACTGGATCCGATCGTGGTTTTTCTCTACTGGTGGGGGTGGACACCCAAGTGGTTCATGGCTTCCTGCGTTGTGGAGCCGTTGGGGCCATCACCGGTATCGGCAATGCCCTCCCAAGGGAGGTGCTGCATTTGATGGCGCTTTGTCGCATGGCCACTCATGGGGACCCACAGGCAAGAGCCTATGCCATGGCCCTGGAGGAGGCCCTTGGAGTACTCTCATCGTATGACGAAGGTCCAGACCTGGTGCTTTATTACAAATATCTCATGGCACTCGAGGGACACGAAGGTTACGAGAACCATTTCAATCCCACCGATACGCTCACTCCCAGCCAACAATCGCAAGCGCATGCTCAGTGGAAGATGTTCAAGGCTTGGTGGTCTCGGTGGGAAGGCGCAAGTTATCAGGGCCATGACTGAAGCTTGAGTTGCTCGGATCCAATCATGACTTCCTTGCTGGCGACATACGGTGATGTGCGAGTGATGGAATCTCACACCGAGGGAGAACCGACGCGGGTCATCCTCTCGGGAGGCCCAGATCTGGGAGGCGGCACCATGCGAGAGCGTGCGCTGCGGTTTGAACAACATCATGATGCTTTTCGCCGCTGGCTCATGCTCGAACCAAGGGGGGTAGATTATCTGGTAGGAGCCCTGTTGTGTCCACCGACCTCGGATGATCAGGTGGCGGGGGTTCTGTTTTTTAACAATGTAGGTCTGCTCGGTATGTGCGGACATGGAACCATAGGCGTGGCGGTGACCTTGGCGCAACTGGGACGCATCCAGCCGGGCATGCACCGTCTGGACACTCCGGTGGGGCCTGTATGCTTCGAGTTGTTCGACAATCACCGGGTGGCAGTGGATAACGTTTCCAGTTGGCGTCATCGTCATGCGGTGGTGCTGGATGTGCCCTCGATTGGACGCGTCACAGGTGATATCGCCTGGGGCGGTAATTGGTTTTTCCTGACTGAAGACTGCCCGATTCCTATCGCATCGGATCATCTTCCGGCCCTGTCGCGCTACGCCCAGGCCATTCGCGACCATCTCGATGAGCATCGGATCACCGGAGAGGATGGAGGAATCATCGACCATGTGGAGTTGACTGCTCCCGTGCTCGGTCAAGCCCGCACGGGGCGGAATTTTGTTCTCTGCCCGGGGGGCGCTTATGATCGATCCCCCTGTGGGACGGGAACTAGTGCCAAACTGGCCTGCCTGGCGGCTGACGGGCGCTTGAACGAGGGAGAAATCTGGATCCAGGAAAGTGTGATCGGAAGCCGCTTCGAGGCCACTTTTCAGCAACTTGAACATGGACGCATCCTGCCCCGCATCGTGGGGTCTGCTTACGTCTTTGGTGAATCCACATTTCATTCCCACCCAATGGACCCCTTCGTGGCCGGTCAATACCGCTCTTCGGATGATTCCTCACGGTAAACATATCCTGATTCTGGGCGGCGGAGTTATTGGTGTCGCCTGCGCCCATTATCTCCATCAGGCAGGCTATCAGGTCACAGTGATCGATCAGCACACGATTGCAGGGGCTTGTTCCCACGGGAACTGTGGGTATGTCTGTCCCAGTCATGTGCTGCCTTTGACGGAACCAGCAGCCATCGGAATTGCGCTTCGATCGCTCTTTAATCCCAACGCGCCCTTCTATGTGAAGCCCACGCTGGATCCAGAGACATTGAAGTGGTTCTGGCAATTTGCCAAACGGTGTCGACACAAGTCCATGATCGCATCGGGCCGTCCCCTCAAGGCGATTCTGGATGCTTCCATGGCAGCCTACCACCAGCTCGTTAAGGAGGAGGGGTTGAAGTGTGAGTGGAGAGATTCCGGTCTGTTATATGTGCTTCGATCTCAGCGTGCCATGGCTGACTTCGCCGCAACGGACCAGTTGCTGACCCGGGAATTCAATGTTTCTGCTCGCAGAATCGAAGGGCCTGAACTTTGTTCGCTCGATCCCTCGCTCAAGCCAGGTCTGGCCGGGGCCTTCCTCTACGAAACCGACACCATGCTGCGCCCCGAACGTTTGTGCCGGGAATGGCGTGAACGGCTGATGTGTCGAGGGGTTCGCTTTGTCGAATCATGCGAAGTGCTTTCCGCCGAAAAAGAAGCCGATGGCATTGAGTGTGTCATCACCTCCAAGGGGCCGATGACAGCCGATGGATATGTTCTGGCCACAGGTGCAAGAAGTGGTCAATTGGGCCACCTCTTTGGATGTTATCTGCCGATTCAACCTGGCAAGGGCTACTCTGTGACCATGCCGCGCCCTGCCATTTGCCCCAGCTACCCCATGCTTTTCCCTGAGCATCGTGTGGGCGTCACGCCTTTTCAGGAGGGGTATCGGCTTGGCTCCATGATGGAATTTGTTGGATTTGACGAGCAGATCCCTTCTTCACGAGTGGAACAACTCAAACGTTCGGCCGAACCCTATCTAAAGCAGCCTCACACCGATGGTCAAAGTGAGACTTGGTATGGATGGCGACCGATGACTTGGGACAGCCTGCCTGCTATTGGTCCAGCCTCCGGTCTAAGAAATGCCTACGTGGCTACCGGGCACAACATGCTCGGATTGAGTATGGCTCCTGCCACCGGAAAAATGATTGCTGCGATGATTGCCGGTAAGGGCCCGGAGCTGGATCTTTCTCCCTTTGACCCAGCCAGGTTTGCTCGGGCTTGAAAGCTCTTATTTTCTGCACGTCAAAGGCTTGGAGCGTTTCGTCTCCTGCATTAGTGTGAGCCTCATGAAATGTTTTCACTCTTTGCCTACGCTCCTACTCAGTCTTTTTTGCGTGGCTCAAGCATGTGCCGATTCCGCCATCAAACCCAATATCCTCATGATCCTGGTGGATGACCTGAAACCTGCTCTGGGATGTTATGGGGATCCTCTCGCTCGCACTCCTTACATGGATCGCCTGGCTGCCAGTGGCATGCGTTTTGAAATGGCGTATTGCAATCAGTCGGTGTGTGCTCCTTCCAGAAATCATTTGATGCTTGGGAGTCGTTCGACTTCTCTTGGGATCTACGGCTTGGGACGGCATTTTCGAGATGCCTGGCCAGAGGCTCAGACCATGCCTCAATTTTTTCGCAGCCATGGGTGGACGGCAGAATCCTTCGGCAAGGTGCTGCATACCGGTCATGGGAATCATGATGATGCACTCTCATGGAGCCGCCCGCCCTATATGGACAAGGTCGTCGAATACCTCTTACCGCAAAGTACTGAAGGAGGTCAATTGACTCGCGAAGAAGCGTATTTTTCCAATCAACAACTCGATCGTATTGGCTCCCTTCCCAAAGGTTACGCCTGGGAGGTCGCCGAGGTATCCGATGAGAGCTATGCTGATGGTCGAATTGCCAGAAAGGTAATCCATCGGCTCGAGGCCCATCGACAGGGTGTGGACTCCCCGTTTTTCATCATGGCAGGATTCATGCGGCCCCACTTACCTTTCACTCCGCCAAAAAAGTATTGGGACATGCACGACCCAAACCGCTTTACCCTTGTTCAGGATCAGCATTCTCCCGAGTGGGCGCCCTCTGTTGCAGGAAAGCGTGGTGGAGAAATTGTCAATTATGCGCCTTTGACTCTGGGACAGCTGGATGAAGCGATGACCCAGCGCCAGCTGCTGCATGGCTATTATGCCTCAGTAAGCTATGCCGACGCGCAAATTGGCAAAGTGCTGGAGTCCCTTGATCGACTCAAATTGGACACTCACACCATTGTGGTTCTGTGGGGAGACCATGGATGGCATCTTGGCGATCACGGAATCTGGACCAAGCACACCAACTATGAGCAGGCCAATCGAATCCCGATCATTTTCAGGGTTCCTGGAGTCACACGAGCCAACAGTTCCACTCATCAACTTGCTGAAACCGTCGATCTCTTCCCTACGCTGGCTGAATTGGCCGGGCTTCCAAGACCTGCAGGGCACCAGCCGATCGATGGTGTCAGTCTGCTATCAGTTCTCAAGGATCCGTCTTCTCGGGTGCGCGATCATGCCTATCATTGCTATCCTCGAGGCAAGCGGATGGGGCGTGCGATTCGCACAGAAAGGTATCGGTTGGTGGAATGGAAAGTGCCTGGAGAATCCGATGCCGCCGCGGTCTATGAGTTGTATGACTATCTGCAGGATCCAGGGGAGACCCGTAATCTGGCAAAGGTGCGTCCCACTGCCCTGGCATCGTTGAGGCAAATTCTGGCTCGGCATCCCGAAGCTGCAGCTCGACGGTGACTTGCCGAAGAGGGCATTGGCAGGGGAGCGGCTTCAGTAGGTATCTATCTGGTCACGATACCACTGGCATTGGTTTTGGGGATTCTCTGCATTGAGAATATCTGAAACTACGCAAATGCGACGCGCGCCTGCATCCATCACCTGGTGAAGGTTGCTTTGTTGAATTCCCCCAATAGAAAACCAAGGAATAGCCACATGGGTGTATGCCCACCGCACGTATTCCAAGGTCACCGGTTGAGCGGTGGGTTTGGTGGGGGTGGCATAGATAGGACCGATGGCGATATAGTCCGCACCTGCTAGAATGGCTCTCTCTGCCTGATCCGGGGCATGAGTGCTGAGGCCACACTTCATATCGATACCTCGATTGGGTTGCTTGAGTTGTTGAGTGCTTTGGTATCCAGCATCGAAAAAATCCTCCTGGCCCAAATGCAAGAAGGGGTGAGGCAGGCGCGATGCAGCTTCCAGGCAATCATTGATGACTAAATGGACCTGATAGGTCTCTGTGACAGGGGCAATGAGCTCAGCAGCTTGAGTGATGACCTCGTGACCTTTCCCTTTCATGCGAAGCTGAATGACATCGGCCCCACCATCACAGAGGGCTTTTGCCAAATCACGGTAGTCACGCTGCCGGCGATAGGCCTCGTCAATGAAAGTGTAAAGCCGGCATTGATCGAGTGGCTTCAAGGCGTGCGAGTGGCTTGGCGGGGAGGAGATGAGATCAACTGCGAACTTCGATCAATTCGCGACCACCACCGCTGAGAAGACGAGAAATGAAATGGGTCGTGTAAACGCCTCGACGAAAATCCGGATCCTGAAGAATAGCTTGCTGAAAGGGGATGGTGGTCTTGATGCCAGTGATCATGAATTCGGATAGAGCTCGACTCATTTTGTTCATGGCATCCCTGCGATCTTTACCATAAGTAATGAGTTTTCCGATCATGGAATCGTAGTAGGGTGGTATGGTGTAACCTGCATAGACGTGAGAATCCCATCGTACGCCTCGTCCCCCTGGGGCAAAAAGCATGTCGATGCGGCCTGGCGAAGGCCGGAAATCACCGAATGGATCTTCCGCGTTGATGCGACACTCCACCGAATGCCCAATCTGTTTGATGTCGCCCTGAGAAATTCGCAATGGCTCGCCCATGGCAATGAGGATCTGCTGCTGAACGAGGTCGACGCCTGTCACTTCCTCGGTCACCGGATGCTCGACCTGGATACGCTTGTTCATTTCCAGGAAATAAAAATTGCCCTTCTCATCCACCACAAACTCCACGGTCCCTGCATTGGTGTATCTAGCCGTCTCCGCCAATCTGACCGCTGCCTTACTCATCTTTTTGCGCAGGTCTCGAAAGGCACGCTGTTCCAGGAAGGGAGATGGGGTTTCTTCGATGAGTTTCTGGTTCCGTCGCTGGATCGAACAGTCTCGCTCTCCCAGATGGATGATTTTCCCCTTACTGTCTCCAAGGATCTGGTATTCGATATGGCGAGGATTCTCGATGAATTTCTCGATGTAGACTCCCGAGTTACCAAAGGCTTTCTCTGCCTCGGCGCGTGCCGTGTGGTAGCCCTTGATGAGGGAAATGTCATTGTGAACGACCCTCATGCCTCTTCCTCCTCCTCCTGCGACGGCCTTGATCAGAACCGGGTAACCGATTTTCTTGGCGGTTTCCAGCGCCTCCTGCTCTGTATCCACTAGGCCTTCTGATCCGGGAGGGCATGCAACCCCTGCTTTTTTAGCAAGTTCGCGGCTCACGGCCTTGTCCTCCATGGCATTCATGGCGGCTGGTGAAGGGCCTATGAAGCGAATGTTGCAGCTTTCACAAATTTCTGCGAAATGGGCGTTTTCAGATAGAAAGCCATAGCCAGGGTGAATCGCATCGACATCTGCGATTTCAGCGGCACTGATGATGCGATCGATGCGAAGATAGCTCTCTGGGCTGGGGCCCCTGCCTATGCAGATCGCCTCGTCAGCCATCTGAACATGCATCGAGTTGGCATCTGCCTCGGAGTAAACGGCGACTGTCTTGATATCCAGTTCCTTGGCAGCGCGAATGACGCGTACCGCAATCTCCCCTCGATTGGCTACCAGGATTTTTTCAAACATATCGATGAGACAGGGCCAGGCCCATGGCTTGTCGTTCAGCCCAACGTAAATTTAGTGACATGACAGGGTTGCTTGGTGGGACTCTACTGAGGTCTTACCTTGAAAAGTGCCTGTCCGAATTCTACGGGCTTTGCATTGTCCACAAGGATTTCGGAGATGACTCCGCTGACTTCTGCCTTGATCTCATTCATGACCTTCATGGCCTCGACGATGCACACTACCGTCTCCGGCCCTACCTTATCACCTACTTGAACATAGGCAGGTGAATCGGGTGATGGAGACGCGTAGAAGGACCCGATCATGGGTGAGGTGATTTCCAGATCAGTGGAATTTTTAGTGGATGTGGGCGCTTCAGCTGGGGCAGCCGCGGCGGCTATCTGAGACGCAGGTGCTGGAAGCGGCTGGGGAGGCGCCTGATAAAGTGCAGGATGATCCTCCGAGGAGTGGCCTCCACCAGCAAGTCCTCGCTTGAGCTTGATTTTGAATTCCTCTTTTTCCAACTCGAATTCCGAAATGGAATTCTTTTTCATCAAATCGACAATGGCCTTGATATCCTTTAGATCCACATTGGGCTCCTGGTTAAAGTCATGGAGGGTGAGATACGTTAGTTCGCTAAAAAATAAGCAGTCACCCTGATCAGGTACTGCTTACGTCCTCCATTCCTCTCTTAAAGTAAAGTTAGCGAATAGAATCGTCAAGTAGTAGCTGAGCCGTAAAAAAAGCAGGAGGAACCCCCCCTGCTTGATTCTTTGATCGCTATCAATGAGGCACTGAGTCAGGTGGCCGGCAATATGGCGGGTGCGTTTTGCTTGTCCATCATGCGCTTCAATCTTTGCAGAGCCATGTTCTGGAGCTGTCGGATGCGCTCTCGAGTGACGCCAAATTCCTGTCCCACTTCCTCGAGCGTCCGCTCTTTTTCTCCATCCAAACCAAAACGATACTTGAGGATCGTCGATTCTCTGGCATTGAGTTTTGTCAACATCTTGCCGAGCAGGTTGAGCGAGGTTTGTAATTCCAGCTCCTCATACGGGTGCTGAGCGTTCTCATCGGCCACCCGCTCTTCCAGTCGAGTGCTGTCGTCTTCTCCAAAAGTCTCATCCAAAGACAGTGGGCGTGTGGAGGCTCGTCTCATCATGGCTACTCTGCTAGGGGCAATCTCGAGTTCTTTGGCGAGCTCCTCATCGCTGGGCTCCCGACCCAGAACCTCCTGCAAGCGCACAGAGACCTGGCGAAGTTTGGCAATTTTTTCAACCAAATGGATGGGTAGGCGGATTGTTTTGCTTTGGTTGCTCAAGCTCCGCTTTATGGCTTGTTTGATCCACCAGGAGCTGTAGGTCGAAAACTTGGCTCCTTTCGTGGGGTCAAATTTGTCGACCGCCTTCATCAAACCAATATTTCCCTCGTTGATAAGGTCCAGCAAGGGTAGTCCAAAACCCTCGTAATCCCGCGCAATTTTTACAACCAACCTTAAATTTGCCTTGATCATACGCTCCCTGGCCTGTTCGTCGCCTACTTTAATTCTGTCTGCGAGCTCCACTTCCTGAGCGGGTGTGAGTAAGGGCTCTTCCCCAATCTCGCGAAGATACAGAGCGAATGAAGATCTTGTTGGCAGGCCGCTGAGATTGGAAGCCGTGTGCACGGCCTCTCTTTGCACCTCAAGTTTTAGAGGCTCCTTTTTGGTTTGCCCCAACTCCCATTCTTTTTGCGGGCTGCTGACCTCGGGTTTTGTTCTGACCGAGGTTTGATGCCTTGTTTTGGCTGCAGTTGATTTGGCTGC
>Ga0310343_10000572_pt1 | contig 17665 bp, 14 predicted proteins | sample HC15DNA2025_MG_FD_203519 | JGI IMG/M metagenome (GOLD analysis project Ga0310343, IMG submission 203519) | Marine microbial communities from station ALOHA, North Pacific Subtropical Gyre - HC15-DNA-20-25_MG | ecosystem: Environmental > Aquatic > Marine > Oceanic | place: Pacific Ocean: North... | reverse complement strand
ATCGTGAAACTAGAATTGACGCTCGCTACTCGAACTTCTGCCCACCTCAACACCTAGCATCAGGGCCACCACAATCCCATCGATATAATCGGGATTTTTACGTTCCCGATCGCTGCCATCACTTCGTACCTACAGTTACAGCGAGCATTCTAGGCAAGATATTGCTACTCACCTGCAATCACAGCTACAGATTTGGCCCTTGACCTACACCGATCTTTCAGGCCCGTAGACTCTGCCAAGATCTATGCAATACAAGATAAGCGTCCTCGTATTCGTGCGGAATTCAGCGGGAGAATTTCTGATGCTCCAAAGGAAAAAAGCTCCAAACGAAGGTCTTTGGAGTCCGATTGGCGGAAAATTGAACATGGCCATTGGAGAGTCGCCTCACCAATGCGCTATTCGAGAAACTCGAGAAGAGATTGGTCTCGACACAGATCATTCGCAAATACGCCTATTCTGCATGATCGCCGAAAAAGCCTATGAGGGATCCTCGCACTGGCTAATGTTTTTGTTCAAGTGCACAAAACCCCTTGACCGACTCCCTGATCCCATTGACGAGGGTAAGTTTTCCTTCTTTTCGCGAGACGCGATCGATTCTCTGGAAATTCCTGAAACCGACAGACAGTGTCTCTGGGGCATATTTGATAGGCACTCCAATGGATTCGTCGCGGCGCGAGCCGATTGCTCGCCCGACAAGCCGTTGAAAATCATCTACGAGCAGATCATTTAGCCCAATTTAGAATGCGCAGATAGACGGCCGGAGCCATATCTTTAAGACCCGACACCGTATGGCCTTGATCAATCCTGAAATTTCCAGACAGTCTCCCCGAATTCAAAAAAACGAAAGCAGGCACAGTGACGAATACGACAGCTAATCCGCCAAGCGGGCGTCAGAAACCCGAGAAGGCAAATCTATCCAACGAAGCCAAGTCCCCGGTTAACTCAGGTCTATCCAGCGACCAACTGATAAGTTTCTACCGGGATATGATAAGAATTCGGCGATTCGAGGAACGATCTTTAAGAGCCTACCAACAGGGAAAAATCGCCGGTTTCCTGCATCTTTACATCGGGCAGGAATCCATAGCCGTTGGTTGCGTTTCTCTGATGGGCGAAAACGACCATATAATTACAGCGTATCGCGATCATGGGCACGCGCTTGCAGTTGGTATGGGAATGGACGAATGCATGGCGGAGCTTTATGGGAAAGCGACTGGCTGTTCCAAAGGTAAAGGCGGGTCAATGCACTACTTCGATCCTGCCAAACGCTATTGGGGAGGACACGGGATCGTTGGAGGGCAAACTCCACTTGGCGCGGGCCTCGCATATGCTTTGAAGTACAAGGAAATCGAGGGCTGTGCCCTTTGCTTCCTAGGGGACGGAGCTATTAATCAAGGAGCCTTTCACGAATCTTTAAATCTCGCCGCTCTTTGGGATTTGCCCGTCGTATACATCGTTGAAAACAATGGATATTCCATGGGCACATCTCAGGAGAGATCCAGTGTACACCCTGATGCTGGTATAGCAGCTAGGGCAGAAGGATACAAAATGAACTGGGCCCACATCAATGGAGAGTCGATTTTCGATGTCAGAGAAGGCGTTATTTCCGCGATGGAGCTCGCGAAATCCGAGTCGAAACCTTCCTTGCTTGAAATCCACACCTATAGGTATCAAGGCCACTCGATCGCCGATGCGAATCACAAGAAATACCGCACCAAAGAGGAAATCGAGGACTATCGGAAGAACCACGATCCCATAGTTCTGTACCGGAACTACTTGATTGAGGCGAAAATACTCGACGAGAATTCCACGAAGGAAATCGACCAAGCCGCTAAAGCGGAAGCCGAAGCTTCCGCCCAATTTGCGGAAGAAAGCCCATTCCCTCCTGAGTCTGACATTCTAAAGGACGTTTATTGGGAGGAAGACAATCCCGAAAAGAAGACTTCGAGTGGACGAATTTTCTTCAACGATTGAACACCTCCCGGCAACGTCACCATAGAATCGTTATAAATTACTGAAATTAGCTAGGATCTTCCATGCCAGAAATCACCTATCGCCAAGCCCTCAAAGACGCGATGATCGATGAACTCGAAAGAGACGATAACGTAGTCATCATCGGAGAAGAGGTCGCCCAATACAACGGGGCCTACAAAATAACCGAAGGTCTCCTCAAAAAGTTCGGCCCCAAGCGCATCGTCGACGCTCCTATAAGCGAAGCCGGTTTTATCGGAATGGGAATAGGAGCTTCAATGCTGGGGATCCGACCGGTGATGGAGTTGATGTTCTGGAGCTTCGCCTACGTGGCCTGGGACCAGATCATCAACAACGCGGCCAGCGTACGCTATATGTCCGGAGGGCTCATTAATGTGCCAATCGTCATCCGAGGTCCCGCCAATGGCGGCACGGGCGTTGGAGCAACACATTCCCACACTCCAGAAAATTTTATTGCCAATACGCCCGGCCTAAAAGTCGTGTGCCCATCTTCTCCATACGACGCGAAGGGGTTGCTAAAATCGGCCATCAGGGACAACGATCCTGTTTATGTGATGGAGAGCACCATCATGTATAACAACAAAGGCGAGGTGCCAGAAAACGACTACGTCGTCCCATTAGGGAAAGCGGATATCAAACGGGAAGGCTCCGACCTATCTCTAATTGCCCATGGACCTTCGGTTCTAGTTTGTCTCGAAGCGGCAAGGGTCCTCAGCTCCGAGCATGGAATTGAAGCGGAAGTCGTTGACCTGAGATCGATTCGGCCATTGGACGAAGAGACCATTTTCAACTCCGTCAAAAAAACGAATCGTGCTGTTCTCGTTGAGGAGAACAAACCATTTTGCGGCGTTGGCGCACAGATCTCCCATACGATTCAAAGCCAGGTCTTTGACTATCTCGATGCTCCGATTCAAAGGGTTTCGGCTCTAGACACACCTGCAATCTACAGTCCACCTCTTGAGAAAAAGCAGCTGCCAAAAGCTGACGTAGTAGTAGCAAAAGCTTTGGAAATTTGCTAGTTGCCGATCCTTTCCCCATCAGCTAACCAACTATTATACCAGAAACTATGGCGACTATTATAGATATGCCCAAACTGAGCGACACCATGACCGAGGGCACTATCGCGACATGGCTGAAGAATGAAGGTGACCAAATCGAGTCGGGTGACGTCATCGCCGAGATCGAAACTGACAAGGCCACAATGGAGCTGGAGGCATTCGAAGACGGTATTCTAATTAAGCAAATCGCCTCCACCGGATCGCAAATCCCGATTGGATCGCCAATCGCCGCTATCGGCGAAGTGGGAGAGACATACGAAGCGACTGATTCCACAGAACCCACGGAAACAACTACTCCCAGTAAGGATTCCAAGGAGGAAGCGAGTAGCAATGAGTCAATACCTGAAAAGAATTCTGACGCCCCCGAGAATTTAGTTTCAGACGCTGCTATCTCCAATACGGACTCGAACAGGATCAAAGCTTCACCATTAGCCCGAAAGCTGGCCGAGCAAAAGGGTATCGATCTGAATGCAATTACCGGAACCGGCCCCAATGGCCGAATCGTTAAAAAAGACGTGATAAGCATTGGGTCCACACCAAGCAGCGGCACTTTAACAAGTGGAGTCCGGGCAGCGAGCCCTGGTATAGCACAAGCGGAGGATATCCCTGTTTCCCAAATGAGGTCTGTAATCGCCAAGCGACTACAGGAAAGTAAGAACAACGCCCCACACTTCTACTTGGAATCGGAGATCGAAGTTGGCCCTTTACTCGAACTGAAAAAGCAGTTGAACAGTGAACTCGCTGACCCATCTTCAGACCAGGCCGGTCTTAAGATCTCCGTAAACGATTTCGTCTTGAAGGCCACTACAGAAGCATTGCGTCGCGTACCGGCCATGAATCGATCCTGGGAGAGTAAAACTATCCGCCAGCACTCTACAGTAGACATTGCTTTCGGGGTAGCTATCGAGGACGGGCTTCTGACGCCCGTAATTCGAAGCGCGGATACCAAATCGATTATGGTGATCGCTAGCGAAGCTAAGGAATTGATAGGCAAGGCTCGTTCCAAAAAGCTATCGCCTAACGAAATGGCGAATAGCACTTTCACTGTTACTAATTTGGGTATGTTCGGGGTTAAAGGATTCTATGGCATTATCAATACTCCCAACGCAGGCATCCTTTCAGTCGGCACCACCATCACCAGGCCTGTCGTCCGAGAGAACGGAAGTATCGAAGCAGCCCAAATAATGAATATCGGATTAAGCTGCGATCATCGTGTCGTCGATGGGGTCGTCGGAGCTAAATTTCTGCAGGCGATTAAGAAAATTATCGAACAGCCGGCATTGATGTTCATTTAACCAACAACCGGAATTTCCGAACGAGAGAAATTCATCGCCATAAATGAATCCAGGCCTCTCGAATCTATAATCTCAAGACCGGTGAGAACGATATTCACTGGAACCTCGGCGATTCGTTTTAGAGCTATAGCCAACGAGTAAACAACATAGCATTGGAGTTCGATAGCATCGCTCGCCTACACGAGATTGGCAAGGTGGCGAGCCAGTGTCGAATCGGACTCTACAAACTACGCTTTTGCAATATCTGACACCATCTGGAATCAGCGGATTCATCGCTAACGGCGATAAGCTGCTATCAAGCAATATACACGTCCTTGGAAAAATCGACAGAAAGCTTTCGAGCCTTCCATGAGTCACAAAAGCTGCCTTTATCGTATCCAAATAGTGGAGATATTTCGATCCTATTCAAAGGGATACCATCCTCGCCTAGCTCTAGTCTAACTCCTTCATGAGCGAGCCAACTGGCAAATAGCTTTTGCTGGTCTTTTCGGCAACTATCCGCGGAATCCACCCCAATCGCATTTTTCACAGGACTGAAATCTCCCAGCCTTGTCGTTTCGACAATAACCGGATTCTTAGCGAAGGGCAACGCATCGAAAACGAACATCTCGAATTTCACACCGTTAGGAGCATCCAGCTCCTTAGACGCTCCCGAGCCATCAACACAGGCAATCTTCTTAACCACCTTATGAAAAGGCAGCGAAATAGGACTGTCTTCCTCTACAATCTTTTGTATAAAAGGCACTGATACTACGTGAATGGCTACACTTCCCGCTATAAATAATAGGTTGCCGCTCTCGTCCCGCTTCGACGTCAATTCATCGGGTATATCGCTGTATTCAACAACTTCAAGACGATCGCCATTTAAGCAGAAATGTCCCAACTTCTCTTTTTCGTAGGCTTTGGGGAGCATCTTGCTAGACATCTCTGACCCGGATTGGATATGGAAGCCCAAGAAGTATGGGTCAGCAACCTGAACGTGCGGGTTGTCCACTTGAAAATAGCTAAGCAAATCTATCCCTTTCGATACCATTTCCGCGAGCGCCCCACCTCTGTCAAGAGCTCTCAACGCCCCTCCATGCCCATCTGGACTCATTGCTATCTTACCTTTCGATTCCATGAGGATGCGGCCATCAAAGTCCACAGCTGGCATACGCCCTTGTCTGAAGAACTTGACTGTCTCTTCGCCAAGGTCGAAGAATTTGTGTTTCCGGAAGAAAGACTCGGTTGCCTCATGATTCGCATGGCTAGTCATGATATACCAAGGCAATTGGGAATCGAACCGGTCGCGCGATGCTCGGATCTTTTCGGCGAATACCTGGAAAAGTGTCTTATTAGCGATAGGGGTAATCGGGAATGTCCCCTTAGGTCCATCATATCCTAGTCGCGTTCCTTGCCCTCCAGCTACGGTAAACGCGGCTACTCTGCCACCCCTGAGCGCCTCTTCTCCAATTTCCTTAGCATGGACCCATTTCTGATCTTTATTCAAGTCGTCTGGCATGGGCTCATACGGGGCTGGCCTAAATGCTCTGTAGTCAACCTCCGATTCGATATTATCGCCTTTGACGAGATTGGAAACGAGAGTTTCCAACTCGGCCAGATCGATTTCCTCGGCTTGGCCCAGCAACGACGACTTTTTACGATCATCCAATTCATCCCAAAAGGCAAATACATGGCCTTGCCCTCCAATTTCAAACGCTTCCCTCGCATCCATAGAATTACTATTTTTCGAAGCAAAGTAAATACAAGGGTTCGCACCCCTGACTCGATTCTCTACGGCGTTTCGTATTCGAATTTGAAAACAGTTTCTCCGGATTTGGCGTAGTTCAATTTTTGGCGGATTATCCGCTCAACGTATTCAGGATCGTGGTTCAGTCTCGCTAATGACTCTCGCTTGCTGCTAGTCGCGACCTGCAACTCCATCAATCTTGCCGCAGCCTTGGCTTCGGAGTTTTTCATTACTTCGAGCTTTCGGTATCTTTCCAGGGCGTACGAGCCCGCAAAACTGGCGATCACCAGAAGTGCGATCAGACATACAGCATTCAATATTCGGATCGACCTCATTCGAAGACAAACTGTAGCTAAGCTTAAAGATTCCTCAGTTGCAAAAATATAATTGCAGCTCTCTCCTAATTTAGAAAAAATTTTACCTCCATGTATCAGAGTTTCTAAGGTTCCAAGGAGTGAACCCTGAGTCCTTTGTTGAGACCAACCTCTATGATCCACCCTTTTCTCAAGCCTATAGCAAAAGATACCTGCCGGCTATTCGTGCCGCTTCTCTAGGAATACTATCAAGCGATCAAAAACCTATAAGTTACACTATTCTTCGGATTCACCGCCATCTAGAAGCAGCTTGTATTCTACCGAATCCCTGATGGCCTGCCAGCTGGCTTCTATGATGTTGTCGCTCGCTCCAACCGTTCCCCAGATCTCTTTTCCATCCGCGGACTCGATCAGCACTCGAGTCTTTGCATTCGCTCCTGACTGGGAAGCCAGAATCCGGACTTTGTAATCCTTGAGCTTAAGGTTCTTGAGATTTGGATACGTTTTCGCCAACGCCAGTCTAAGTGCGCTGTCTAGGGCCCCAACGGGACCGCTCGATTCAGCGACCGTGTAATGCGGCTCCCCATCAACGTTGACTTTGATAGTAGCCTCTGAAGTGGTCGGCTCGTCAGAAGAACGCTTTTCGACTATGACTCTGTAACCCTCGAATTCGAAATGCGGATTATGCCTGCCTGTGAATTTGTCTAGAAGCAACCGAAGCGACGCGTCCGCCGATTCGTACTCGTAACCATTGAACTCAAGATCCTTCAGCTTATCAATGATAGCTTTCGTTTCAGGCGAGCTTCTATCGATATTAACTCCCAGCTCCTGGGCCTTCATCAACAAGCTGCTCCTTCCTGCCATATCAGATACAAGAACGCGTTGTTTATTCCCCACCTTTTCTGGTTGAATGTGCTCGTAGCTATATCCGACTTTTTTCGTTGCATCCGCATGAGCGCCTCCCTTGTGGGTGAATGCGGAGAGTCCAACGTAGGGCGCTTTTTTATCGTGAGACTGATTGGCCAAATCGGATAGGAACAGGGAAATATCACGCAAATTCCCTAGGTTTGGGCTGCAATTCATGCTGAAACCGAGCTTCAAATCCAGGTTCGGAATGATCGTGGTCAAATTCGCGTTACCAACTCGCTCGCCATAGCCGTTGAAAGTTCCTTGAACATGGGTAGCTCCGGCTTCGATTCCGGCAATTGAAACCGCTGCTCCAACGCCTGCGTCATTGTGACAATGAACCCCAATACGCGTATCGGGGAACCGTTCGACAATTCCTTGAGTCACGTTTGAAAGCTCGCCGACCATCTTCCCTCCATTCGTGTCGCATAACGCCAAGCAATCCGCTCCGCCCTTGACCGCCGCCTCTAGCGTTTTCAAAGCATATTCCGAATTGTCCGCGTACCCATCATAGAAATGCTCGGCATCGTAGATAACTTCCCTGCCATTTTCTTTCAAAAATCGGACAGAGTCTTCGATCATCGCTAGATTTTCTTCCGCCTTAACTCGGAGTACCTCTTCAACATGAAGAAGCCAGGTCTTACCGAAAATCGTCACAACAGGCGTTTCAGCCTCCAGCAATGTTTGCAACTGCGGATCTTCGTCTGCTTTGAGATTGCCTCTTCGTGTGGAGCCGAAGGCGGCGATTTTCGAATGCTTTAGATCCAGCTTTTTAGCTTTATCGAAAAACGCCATGTCGCGCGGATTCGACCCCGGCCAACCGCCTTCAATGTAGTCTATCCCAAACTGGTCGAACTTCTTGGCTATTCGCAGTTTGTCAGTTACGGAAAAAGAAATGCCCTCCCCTTGGGTGCCGTCTCTCAAAGTCGTGTCGTAAACTAGAATCTTCGGTTTGCTCATCTCTAAATTCGATTTCTATGGGGTGATCTGCTTTGATTCTATGAATGCTTTGATCGTATTCGCGTCTCCATGCAATGGGTATTTAACGATTTCCCTACTTTTCAATGCTTCCAAGCTAGATTGGATCGTCTCCTGCCCAGTTGCTTCCAACACCGTTTCAGGAAACTTGGCAGGATGGGCAGTGGCCAAGATAACGCAATGTTCAAACTCGTCTAATTCCTTGAAAGCGCAGGCCGTATGTGGATCGCATACATACCCATATTTTTGATAGACAGCTTTAATTGTATCCAGAATTTCCTCATCAGTCATTCGAGAACTCGACATGGATTTAATAATGGATTGATCATCTACTTTGAAAATGCCTGTCGATTTGAATTCCTCCATTACCTTGCGAACGCGATTTCCATCGCCTCCGAGAGCGTAATAAAGGAACCTTTCGAAATTTGAGGCGACTTGAATATCCATAGAGGGAGCCAAGCTTCGGGTCGCCATGCCAACTGAATATTCACCCGTATTGAAGAATCGATTCAATATATCGTTCTGGTTCGTCGCTACTCTAAAGCCCGCCACCTTCATGCCCATTCTATAAGCCAGCCACCCCGCCAAGACATTGCCGAAATTTCCAGTAGGCACTACGAATGTCGTTTTCTCGCGACGAGATTCGCCGATCTTCAGCCAAGCGTAAATGTAATATACGCACTGGGCTAGAATACGGGCCAAATTGATTGAATTCACCGCCGACAGCTTGATGCGTTCGCTGAATTCACGATCTCCGAACACCACCTTGAGCTCTCGTTGAGCGTCGTCGAAACTTCCTTCTACCGCGATCGGGAAGACATTGGATTCTCCAGTACAAGTCATCTGCCGTTCTTGCAGCGAGGATATTCGGCCATCCGGGTACAGGATAAAGATATTCACCCCGGATCGACCAATAAGCCCATTTATAGCCGCGGCTCCCGTATCTCCAGAGGTGGCTCCTAAAACGTTGATTGTATCACCCGTTATCGCAACCTGCCTCTCGTACAGTCTTCCCAGCAATTGCAGGGCATAGTCCTTAAAGGCGAGCGTTGGACCATGAAATAGCTCCAGAACACTGATACGGTCATCCAATTCAATAAGTGGCGCCAGCTTAGCATCATCAAATTCAGTATACGCATTGGCAATCAGCGACTCTAGCTCGCCATCTTCAATTTCTGTTGCGAATCGCCTGAAAAATCGGTAGCATACTTTAGCGTAAGACTCTCCCGCCCAAGTATGAAATTCATCCGTAAGGTCGGGCAGTTCGCTCGGCACAAAGAGCCCTCCATCCGGGGCCAGTCCAATCTTAACTGCCTCGGAAAAATTATGGGGCTCGGTTTCCGCCCTTGTGCTCAAGAATTGCATTCCTAATTGGTATCGAGCCCGAATGCCTTATGGACAGCTTGAAGGGCTCGATCGGAGTCATTTTCATCGATCACAACTGAAATCTTAATCTCAGATGTACTTATTATCTGGATATTCGCTTTTGTATCTCCCAAGGCGGCAAACAATTTTTCGGCAACTCCGGAGTGGGTTCTCATCCCGATTCCAACGACTGAGAGCTTGGCAATGTCGCCAACGAGAGTCACTTCACCACCTCCCAATGTTTCCAGTATGGACTCTACGGCCTTCGACGCTCGACCGGTGTCGTCTCGGGGTACAGTAAAAGTCATGTTGGCTACTCCGTTCCGACCAATATTCTGCACGATCATATCGACAACGACATTAGCCTGGGACAGTCCATTGAAAACGGTGGCCGCCGTACCCGGCTTATCGGGCAGATTGGTTATTGTAACTTTCGCCTGATTTTTATCAAGTGCGACGCCTCTAACAACGACGTCTTCCATAGAGCTAACTTCTTCTTTCACTATCGTACCGGGGATATCATTAAAACTGGATCTAACCTCAAAGGGCACATTGAACTTGTTGGAGAATTCAACCGAGCGGGCTTGCATCACTTTAGTTCCCAAACTCGCTAGCTCTAGCATCTCCTCATAGCTTATTTCACTAAGTTTCCGAGCTTTGGGAACCAAACGAGGATCGGCCGTATAGACGCCGTCAACGTCCGTGTAAATTTGGCAAAGGTCCGCTTGAACCCCTTTCGCCAAAGCAATCGCTGACAGGTCCGAGCCTCCCCTACCCAAGGTAGTAATTTGGCCTTCTAGATCGACCCCTTGAAAACCAGCGACAATTACTACTTGCTTAGACTCGAGACAGTCCACAAGCCGCTGGCAATCCATACTGACGATCCGTGCTCTCGTATGGGAAGTGTCGGTCATAATTCCGGCCATCGCTCCCGTCATCGACACCGCTTTCACTCCGAGAGCGTGCAACGCCATGGCTGCCAGGGCGATGGTTTCCTGTTCACCAGCCACCAAAAGCATATCCATCTCCCTATCGACAGGATCCGGATCGATAGACTTGGCCCGCGCGATTAACTCGTTCGTCACACCAGAGCGGGCCGACACCACGACTACGATTTCGTGGCCCTTATCGACATCCGCTTTGATAAGCTCCGCCACATGCTTGATGCAATCGACATCACCCACCGAGGTTCCGCCAAATTTCTTTACGATTCTAGCCACGCGTCCTCGCTCTTCTCTCCAAAATTTCTAATCGGCATCGTCATAGGCGACCCCTGAAAGCTATCCAGATTGCCAAGATCGTTGACCGTTTCCTTTATCGCTTTTTCCGTGGTCATGTGGGTAGTTATGATGAGCGATACCCTTTCAGCATCTTCGCCTACCTCTTTTTGAGTCACGCTCGCCAAGCTCACTTCCCGTGACGCCAGGATAGAAGCGATCTCGGCCATTACCCCCGGTCGATTATCTACACGCATGCGAACATAGTACCTCGAGTGCACTTCCTCTGGACGGGCGATCTCTAATTCGCTCCCATTTTTAGGAGCCGGATCCAAAAATGGAAAACGACCCTCGGGACCACCAAAGATCAAGAGCTTAACGGCATCGACAATATCGGAAATCACCGCGCTTGAGGTCGCATGCCTTCCCGCTCCCCGCCCTATGTAAACGGTTTCGCCTACGACATCGCCATGAATCGAGATCGCGTTGAAGACGCCATCAACACTTCCCAGCGAACTGGATTTGGGCACCAGCACTGGCAAAACGGATACATACAAAGCCTTGCTTTGGCGTTCTCGCTCAACGAAAGCGATAAGCTTCACTGCGTATCCATTATCTTCGGCAAAGCGTATATCCTCTTGATTTACCCTCGTTATGCCGTCCAATCGGACCTCTTCTAGATCCGTCCATTTGCCGTAAGCAAGGTACGCCAAGACAACGGCTTTGTGGGCAGCATCGATACCATCCACATCCAACGATTCATCGGCCTCCGCGTAGCCCAGCAACTTGGCTTCTCCAAGGATTTCCTGGTAGCTAAGACCCTCGTTGGCCATTCGAGTCAGGATATAGTTACAGGTGCCATTCAGAATACCGTCGATACGGGAAAAGTCATTGATGATCAGCCCCTCCCTTATTGCCTTAATAACCGGTATTCCCCCACCAACGCTCGCTTCGAACAACAAGTGCCCTCCATGCTCTTGGGCAGTAGCGAGAAGCTCTTTACCATGGTCGCATAACAAGGCCTTGTTCGCCGTTACCACGATCTTGCCCGCAACTAGGGCTCTAGTAACGATTTCCAACGCCAGCCCCGTTCCGCCCATCAATTCGCAGACAACATCGATTTCCAGATCGGTTGCCACAGAGAGTGAATCTTCAGTGATCAAGCTAGGATCGATCTCTACATCACGCTTCTTGGATTTGTCCCTGACCGCAACACGAGCAACCCTAATGTCCGCCCCAAGTTGCTCTCCCAAAAGCTTTCGCTTCCTAGTCAAATGATCGTAGACTCCTTGGCCCACTATTCCGAAGCCGCAGAGCCCTACGCTTATTTTCCTATCACCCATTGGAATCGCCCCCATTTGGTCCTTTTCGGTCGAAACGATTTTCTTCGCCCCTAATCAGGCGACCGATATTCGATTTATGCCGGTAGACGATAACGACAGCCATAAGCCCGGAAATCCAAACTAAGGCCTGAGCAGATGCTAGCAGCCAATTGGAGACCGGCAAACTTACAGCCAAAAGTATAGATGAAAGTGATACATATCTGGTGGAGTAGAAGACTATTAGCCAAACAACTACCCCAACTAAACCAGCCCAGGGCATCAAGGCGAGTACGCCTCCCAACATAGTAGCCACTCCTTTTCCACCCCTAAATCTCGTTAACACAGAGAAGGAATGGCCAACAATTCCTCCGAACAGGCCTATTAAAGCATAATATTCAGGTGATGGGCTTTTTGAATACACGATGAGCGGCCAACCAGTCGCCGCCAACCCTTTCAAGAAATCAAGAACGAAAACCAGGTTGCCCGGGCCTTTCCCAATAGTCCGCTTTACATTCGTCGCTCCGGGGCTTCGGCTTCCCACCGCAAAGATATCCACTCCATTCGCTTTCGCGACCCAATAGCCAAAAGAGAGCGAACCAAGCGCGTAGCCGATTCCCGCTGAAAGCGCCACCGATATTCCATCCAGGGACATGCTAGTCTATCAACATTCCAAGTGGACCAGCTTGGCTTGTTTTATGGCGCCAACCGCTAGAATCTCGGCCAGGGCGTTTTCATCGAGCGGGCTATCCAGACCAGCTACGTTCAAGGCGATTCCTCCAACCTGATTGCGGCTGAGAGACATCGAGGCGATATTGACTCCAGCATTACCGATGATCGTTCCTAGCTGACCAACGATTCCAGTCTCATCAGTATTTGCGACGACTAGCAAATAACCACAGGGCTCCAATTCCACCTCACGGTCATTAATGGATACGATTCTCGGTGAATTGCCCTTCCCCATTAGCGTTCCTTCCGCAGATACGGTCTCCCCGTTCTGGCAATAAGCCTGGACTTTAATGAGTTCCGTGTAGTCTGATTCCTCGCTAGAGTTCACGACTTCTATTCCAACACCGAGACTCTCGACTAGCACTCGAGCGTTTACGAAATTCACATTTCGACCAGATATGTTCTGTAGAAATCCTTTGAGCACTCCTCGAGTAAGCGAGTCCGAATCTAAATCTACCACCTTTCCATAATAATATATTCCAATACTCTCGACCTTATCCAATGCGATTTGCTGGACGAAAGTCCCGAGTTTGGAGCAAAGATCCAGATAAGGCCCAACCTTCTCAATCGTTTCTGCGTCAAGCGAAGGCATGTTCATAGCGTTTCTGATTTCCCCACCCTTAACGGCATCGGCCACGGTTTGAGCAATCTCCAACCCCACGCTCTCTTGGGCCTCCTGAGTTGAAGCACCGAGGTGGGGTGTCAGATTGATATTCGCATGCTTACGGAGAGGATGATCTTCTTCAGGTGGCTCCTCCTCGTAAACATCCAGTCCTGCCGCGGCAACCTTTCCACTATCAAGAGCTTTCAGAAGGTCCGACTCCTTTATGATTCCGCCGCGAGCGCAATTAAATAGACGAACACCGTCCTTCATCATCGAGATAGCCGCTTCATCTATCATATACTTAGTCTGATCCGTCAGCGGCATGTGCACGGTGATATAGTCTGAGCGAGCGAACATCTCTTCTTTTTCCACCTGCTCGACGCCCATCACTTTCGCCCGCAATTCTGTCAAAAAGGGATCGTATGCGATAACGGACATTTCGAATGCCTTCGCACGTTTAGCCACCTCTGCCCCGATTCGGCCCATACCGCAAATACCAAGAGTTTTACCACGCAATTCGCTGCCAACTAGGACCTTTCTATCCCAGCGACCCGCTTTCATCGATGCTACCGCTTCGGGAACTGGGCGAGCACCACAAAGCATGTGAGTGAAGGTCAATTCCGCTGTAGCGATCGTGTTTCCGCCAGGCGTATTCATGACGACGACTCCGTGGTCTGTTGCAGCCTCGATATCGATATTATCGACACCGACACCTGCCCGGCCAACTGCCTTGAGTTTGGGAGCCTTCTCCAGGACTTCTCTCGTTATTTTCGAATCGCTGCGGACAATGATACCTGCCACCTCAGGTGCTAGCTCCAGAAGCTTTACCTGACGCTCACATTTAGGGAGGTCGTAGATCTCGATCACATCGAAACCGTCTTGCTCCTTCAGGAAATCGATCCCTATCGAAGATAGTTTGTCGGCTACAAGGATTTTCATCGGAAAAAAAGAGGCCTCATAAAAGGTGATGCTTGCCAAAAAGCAATAGATAATACTCCGATTCAACGGGCCTTCCCCAAACGGTTTCTAGCCTTTATAATCGAGCTTTCAAATAGAAAGAATCCATGCTGGACCAATATCCGCTTCCAGTTACGTCTCGCAGGTCGTAATGACCGGGATTCAGCACGCTATAGCGATCGACGCGATCCTGATTAAAGCTATTGGCTAGATCGACCGCGTCCTCAAGAAGCATGATAGAATCGTTTTCGCCTTCGATAAACAAATCAGGGCAATCCAATAAGCCCGCTTTGGCCTTGTTGCGATAGAGATCTCCTGGGTTCCATCGGCACTACCAACGAATCGAAAATCTTGATCCCTTTCGTAGCTCGCAAGCCTAGGAGACTGATAGAGAGATTCGGTCGCACTTTGATGGCCATAAAAAGCCAAGCATACGACTGTAGCAATCGCCAAAACGAGAAGAGCGTTGATTGGGTTCTCTCACGTCCTTATTGATTCTCGCCCCATGAGGATTCGCTAGCTTAGCCGCTCTCTAAGCAAAGGTAGCAATCGATTGCGAGAAATACTTTCTTCCTCGCGATTGACGAGGTCGCGAATAGTCACCTCGTCACGTTTGGCCTCTTCAAATCCGTAAATCAAAGCCAATCGAGCGCCGCTAGAGCTTGCCGTCTTAAGCTGCTTTCCCAAAGCTTGGCTCTTGAAAGAGTAGTCCACTGAAAATCCGCTCTGCCTAAGGAGATTGACATCCTCCAAAGCAATGGGGCGCTCGGCATCGCCTCCGATCACCGTGAATATATCAATCGTGTTCACGAATTTCGGTTGTAGACTCCGCTCATTGAGAACGTCCGCCAGCACAACATCGCCCATTCCAAATCCAACGGCGGGCATATCTGGACCGCCCATTTTCTTTACCAGACCATCGTAGCGTCCCCCTCCAGCAATCGCTCGATTCTCCTTCGCCCGGTCAAAGGCTTCGAATACGAACCCAGTATAATACGCCAACCCACGAACGATGCTCATATCCATCTCCACAAACTGAGCCACACCCATCGCTTCCAAACCAGCGAGCAGATCGCACCAATCCTGAATCCGAACCTCGATTCCCTCGATCAAGTCCGAAACCGGGGACACAGTAGAAAATGCTGTCGATACTTCATCCATCGACTTTAGCTGAAGAAACCCATCAATCGACTCGAGCAACGGCTTCGCCTCGCCTTCACCAACGATTTGGGTCAAATGCTCTAAAATTGCATCCTCAGGCATGCGCTCCCACTTGTCTATAACCCCTAGAATTTTGGGAGCCTCAATTTTAAAACCGCGGGCTTCCAGATAAAGCATCCATAGATTGCGATCGCTAATACGAATGTAGAAGTCATCCGGACCAAGCCCGAATCCCTGAAGCGTTTGGATTAGAAGAGAAATTAGTTCGATCTCAGCTGAAGCCCCCGGCTCACCAAGAATGTCAGCATTCAACTGGGTGAAGCAACGCAGCCTGCCCTTCTGCATTCGCTCATAGCGGAAATTGTCTCCAATGCTAAACCACTTGATTGGCTTCTTGAGCGAATTCGCCTTGGCCCCAACCATTCGAGCCAGCGTAGGGGTCAACTCTGGTCTCAAAGACACCTCTCGCCCACCTTTATCCTCAAAACTAAATAGCTGCTCCTCGATCTCGTCGCCCGACTTCGCTTTGAACAGCTCCAAAGACTCCAGAGCAGGACCATCAAATTCACGAAAGCCGAATCGCACGGCAACTTGCCGCCAAACTTGGAAAAGGAATCGACGCTGGGCGAACGCCTCCGGATAGAATTCTCGAAAGCCGGGCAGTGATTTGAAATCGGACATCACAGTAGGCTAAAAGGCCCTAAACGCCACCAGTGACGTGTCAAGGTAGACCTTGAAACCCGATTGCTCTAGATCGTGTCCAAATCGATCTCCTTGATGCGCGACTTCAGCACCTTACCCGCCTTGAACTTGACGACAGCCCTGGTTGGGATTACTACATCAGTCTCTGGCCTGTTGGGATTACGGCCAACACGAGCCTTCCGCTTCTGGACTTCAAATACGCCAAAGTTACGCAACTCCACATTCCTTCCTTCCGCTAGCGCGTCTAGAATGATGTCCAGTGTCATTTGCACGGTCTCCTGGATCTTGCTCTGAGGAATGTCTTTCGACTTTTCGAAAATCTTCAGAACGATATCGCGCTTGGTAAGGTTGTTGGACATGGCGGGCTTCTGTATGACGTTTATAGGAATGAACCGATCCTAAGCTACTTTCACACTTTAGATTGCGTCAACCTCAAAGCCGTGCAATTTACCCCGCGATGAGCAAAAATGGCGAACCGAGCGATCCTATGGAGGAGTTCAAGAAAAATCTGGATCAGGCGTTCAAGCAGGGAAAGGTATTTTTTCCCATGGGAGGGCAATTCGGGCCTGAGAGTGGGGCCGCATCTAAAACGGAGCAGCCAAAAGGCGATCAACAACAGGAGAAAGACGCCGAGAGGGAAGAAGCTCTCAAGCGCATTCACGAATTCAATCTCAAGCCTCGCGAAATCCGTGATTATCTTGACCGGTTTGTCATCCAGCAGAGGGAAGCGAAAAAGGTTATCTCAGTAGCTATATGCGACCATTTCAATCATGTGCGTAAATGTTTAGAGAACCCGAGCCTAAGGGAACGCGACTATGCCAAGCAGAACATCATCCTTTTGGGGCCAACTGGCGTCGGCAAAACCTACCTGATGCGCAATGTCGCCAAACTAATTGGCGTTCCTTTTGTTAAAGCCGACGCCACCAAATTCTCGGAAACCGGATACGTCGGTGGAGACGTCGACGATCTCGTTCGCGATTTAGTCAAACAGGCGAACGGCGACGTAGAACTGGCTCAATACGGAATAATCTATATCGATGAAATCGATAAAATCGCCCAGAAAAGCGATCACGGAAGAGACGTATCCGGTAGAGGAGTACAGATAAATCTTCTGAAACTGATGGAGGATACAGACGTGAATATACAGAGCCAGACTGACCTGCTGGGCCAGATGCAAGCTATGATGGACTTCCAGCAGACAGGCAAAGCTCGTAAGAAAACTATCAATACTCGCCACATTCTATTCATCGTTAGCGGGGCTTTCGACAAGCTCGGAGAAGTGGTAAAGAAACGACTAACAACGACATCAATGGGTTTCGGCGCTTCTCGTAACGCCCTAGAA
>Ga0310343_10000571_pt1 | contig 17671 bp, 19 predicted proteins | sample HC15DNA2025_MG_FD_203519 | JGI IMG/M metagenome (GOLD analysis project Ga0310343, IMG submission 203519) | Marine microbial communities from station ALOHA, North Pacific Subtropical Gyre - HC15-DNA-20-25_MG | ecosystem: Environmental > Aquatic > Marine > Oceanic | place: Pacific Ocean: North... | reverse complement strand
AACTAACTTCTCCGCCCGGATCTTCAATCACAATAACGTCTTTATTTTCAGGAAGATTCTCAAAATACTCTTTTCTCATGATTCTTTCCAGTTCTCTTTGCCTTTCTTCTTCTTTTTCAATCCTTTCCATTCTACGCATATTTCTTAATTCACGCAATGTTAAATCCATTGCTTCCGCTTCTGCCATTTCTCTTTCTAATTCACGTTGCCTTTCCAGTTCCTCTAATCTTTCTCTTTCTATTTCAGCTTGTCTTTCTCGTTCTAGTCGCTCGTTCCTAAGCCTCAATTGCCTTAGTTCATAAGCTGAAATATTGTCAGCATAACCACCGGTATAAATTGTAGCATCAGGTAGTAAGTTATCATCTGGGTCTTCACTAAAAGAAATCAAATATCTTCCATAGTAACCTGGCGATCGACTAGAGTTATAGTCAATAACAAAATAACCATCTGTTAATCCAGAGTTTCTCATTTCATTAACCAATTTATCAAATTTTTCACGATCCGGTATAGTAGGGTCATTTGCAAATTGATTAATTTGTACTGGATCATTTTTAACCTCCCATTCGCGAGATATTGGCGTTATATCAGGAGCACTCGCTCCTTTTGGTTTTTTATGTTTTTTCAGCCTTTTGCGCCTTTTACTCTTTGTATGTTTGTTTCTTTTCTTAGTGCGCCTTCCGCCTTTATGACTGCTATGACTAGTTTTACTATCCGGTATTTTGGGAGTGTCAATAGTAGGGGTTTGAGGTACATCAGAAGATGATGTTTTATCACCCCCTTTAGGTTCGCTTGACCCCATTGCACTGGCAATACCATCGCCTGTACCTTTAATTAAACCTCCCACCGTGTCCGACATCATTCGAATCATACCACCTATTGGGGCAAGTGGAGAGGATTTATGTCCTTGCGCGTGAGTAGTTTTATCTCCCTCTGATCCGCCTCTTTTTCTACGTGTTTTTCTTTTTGATACCATTTGTATATATTAACTAAATATTAATTAATATATAATTAGCGTCTACGTTTACTGTAGGGTCTGCGCTTCCTGTACTGCCTATGACCACTTCTGTTGTAAGCCTTATCGCCTTTGTGTGTTATAAAGTCCTTACGACCTTTTCTGGTTTTGGAGCGCTGTCCTTTGTGTGGATGACGACGCGTTCGCTTTTTTCCGCGACTTTTACGTCTAGTTTTACCGCGTTTGTGACGTCTTTTACGACCGCCAACCATACCAGCTACTCTTTTTTCAGTACCGGTAACTACACTTTTAGCACCTTCAACTGCCTCTCCGGCTTTTTTTTCAACTTTTGCTGCTGCATTTCCCATGTTATATATTAATCAAAGATAAAATCTCTCCGATAAGTATCACTTAAATACAAATTTATATTTTCTTTCATATGAACGAACCATTCCTAAAGAAATATAAACCTAAGAGATATAAGGATTTTGTAATTGATCCTGAATATATTAATTTATTAAGCACCCTAGTTCAAATGGACAGCCTAAATATTCTTTTGATTGGTGATTCTAGTTGTGGTAAAACATCCCTATTAGATGCAACTATAAGGGAATACTATGATAAAGACTACATTCCTAGAGATAACGTATTATATATTAATAACTTACAAGAACAAGGAATATCTTATTATCGCACAGAAGTTAAAACATTTTGTAAAACACCATCTAGTATATCAGGTAAAAAGAAATTTATAGTATTAGACGATATTGACATCATAAATGATCAAAGTCAACAGGTATTCAGGAATTGCATTGATAAATACAGTCATAATGTAAGTTTTATATCTTCATGTACCAACACTCAAAAGGTTGTGGAAAGCTTACAATCACGTTGTACATTAATAAAAATAAAATCGGTAGAAACTAAATTACTTTCTGAAATTCTAACTAAAATTAAAAGAAAAGAAGGTATTAAAATAACAAAAAAAGCACAAGAATTTATTTTAAATGTATGCAATAATTCAATCAGGTTATTAGTAAATTATATGGAAAAATTTAATCTGCTTGATGAAAAAATTACTTTAGAAAAAGCCAAAAATATTTGTACAAATATAAGTTATTACGATTTTGAAAAATTTACAAACGAATGGTACAATAATAAAAAGCTATCTGCTGCTTTAAAAATCATTAACTCTATATTTGATAAAGGATATTCAGTAATGGATATATTAGATAGTTATTTCCAATTTGTTAAAATTACTGATATTTTAAATGAAGAAGCAAAATACAAAAGTATTACAATAATATCTTCATATATTTCATTGTTTCACACGCTTCATGAAGATGAAATAGAGTTAGTATTTTTTACCTATGATCTGGTTAAAAGTGCTGAATAAAAAATTTTTATAACGCATGTTTTATATATGTCTAGCCAGATTTTCAAAACACCCGTTCCAAAAGAAACATTTTATAGTTTTTTAGAATCTTGTGCGACTAAAAAAACAAATTACTATTTATTTTCAAAGGTAATATTTAAATCAGCACAGTATCAAGAACTAATAGAACCATTTTTAACAACTATAAAAGAACATTATTATCCATCAAAACAAAAATATGTTTTAAGAAAAATGAATTATAAAAACTTTGTTACTATATTAAGACAAATCTGTAAGTATCATCATATTCCATTTACATCAACAATTAAATATGATAAGTCAACATATGAAATTTCCTACTCTATTTTTTTCAATTCTGAGCAATAATCATCCATTTACTAGCTACAGTATCACACGTTCTCAACTGATCTTGTGATAAACGTGCAAACCAGCCAAATTTTGTTCTAGTTAGAATTTCTTGACTAGGTAAATATATAGCACATAATTTAGGACTAAAATCTATAAACGTATTTCCTAACAATCTATCTATTGTAACGTCATCATTATTATTATCTTTTGCCCCAAATGTACAACCGTCTATCTTATTCATTTTACCAGATATTATGTATTGATATAGTTCGCGTCCCATGTCACCTAAGAAATCCATTTCATTTGTGTAGTCTCTACTATTTAATAGTTCTAATTTGGATATATAATTTTCAATCACAGGGCTATTTTTCTTACACCCAATAATCTGAGTATTAGGAAAAGTAGATGAGTATGTTGCTGTTACATTTCTACTTAATGTCTCCCCTACAAAACAACACTTATCAGATAAACATCTATTATACAAAGGTTTCAAATCTTTTAGAACAATCGTACTATCAGGGATTTGCATTCCTCCATAACTATGCAATAGTTTTGCCATTGCAAGTGTGCGGATATGAGACCTAATTGGATTGGCTAGTTTCCTAACCTGAATATCCCAGTTTGGCAATAATTTTGAAAATGAACTATCATCAATAAGGCATATATTAAATGAATCGCCGCATTTTTTAACAATACTTTCTAAACACGACAATATGTACGGTTGATTAAGTTTTGTATTATTACGTGAATAAAAGCTATCCCAGTTTCTAGCATTCACACGATGAGTAGAGTGTATCCATAATATAGGCTTACCACCTAAATCTTCATCGCCATTTAATAAATATTTTCGTATCAAATCATATTTTTGTAATTCTTCATCTGGCATGAATTTTAACTTGTATTTTTCATAAAGAATACCCAAAACGGTTAAAATAATAATTACTGATATGTATCGAAACATCTATATATATACGAATTATTTATTTTATAATTCGTATTTATTTATTGCCTAATAGTCTAAGGTGCCCCCACCATTTTTCATTATTCTTTGCAACTTCCTCATCACGTTTTAAAATAGAATATACTCTTCTGGTATCCATTTCACTAGATTCCAACTCTTTTTTCCTTAAAAATGCTCTACTTTGTTGCAATGATGGTGGCGCACTTAATTGAGCCGCTCTATGTCTTCTGTAACTTTCAACACTTTTAAATTTTTTTGTTCTTTCGAAATCTTCTCTTGTAACTGGTACTACAGTTTCTGTATGAGCTTTTTTTAAATCCTCATAATTTAACTTACTAAATATCTCCGAACTATATTCTTGTGGTGCATCTCTACTTAAATTATATCCAGAATGCCCTCCCATTTCCATTACATCCTTTTTAACAACTAATGCCTTGCATTCATTTTTTTTCTTCTCAAACTCACTTGCCATATCATTCATGCTTATTTTTTTGGCTGGATCTACTTCACCATTCTTATACCAATCACCGTAACCTTTATCTACTGAGTCGTCTGAAACTCTTGTCTTTTCAAACATTTTATTAAACCATTTATTGAATTCTTTCACACTTTTTCCATCTAGTTTATGCAATAATTTGGCCTTTTCATCATCGGTTTCAACTTTATAATTTGTCTGATGCGCACACTCTTTTTTTCTGTGTCTGAAGTAATAAATTTTGGATAAAACTGAGTAAGCCTGTTTAAAAAATAAAAAGACCTCCTTTTTTAATCCAGATTTATCAGGATGGGTTTTTAATACCATCTTGTATGCTCCTTTTAATTCGGCTTCTGTAAATTGATAATTTAGTTTAAAAACGTTCAAAATATCTTCTAAATCATAATTTTGTATGTTTAAATCTAAGTCTTCCATATACAAAAATATGATTTTTTTTATTTTCCACTTACACGCTGAGCTGTTTTAGCAAAAAAACTATTAATCGCACTATAATCAGATGTATTTACTACATCCATTGGCGCCCCATCAATTACATTCATCATATAAGGTATAGATCCTACCTTTAAATAATTCTTCAGTCTATTGGGTTTTGATATATCAACTATTATTACAGCCACGTCTAATGGTAATTCTTGTATTTTTTGAATAACTAATGGCTTTATTCTTTGACATGGACCACACCAATCAGCAGTTACTTTTACTACTACATACTTGTGGTTATTTACAAAATCGCTAAATTGTTTTGCGGTATTTAATGAAACTACTTCTCTTCTTTGGTTGCTCATTTATATTATAAATGAAATATATTTTTATATTAGTATTTTTATATATGAAAACTATACTTATAGGTCTATTTGTAGTGATATTAATAGTTTGTTTAGTCTATGGTTGTTTAAGATATAAAGAAGCTTTTGTATCTGCATCTAGAGTAGCTGAAATTGTAGAAAAACATTTAGATAAGGATAAAATTGGCAACAATACCGATTCTGTTTGTCAGACAAAATGTGGTTCTGGAAGTTGGTGTAAACAAGATAAACATTGTCATGGGTGTGAGGAGATAACTTGTGGTATAAAACCAGATCCCGGTCCATCGCCGACACCTACTCCAACCCCAACACCAACTCCAACTCCACCATTAAAAGATGGCAAGGGTATTTTATTTTTATACCCTGAAACAGGTGGCTTTGATGTTGATGATCGTGAAGGTTTTCCTGATGCTAAAACAGTAGCGAACAATTTCCATACATTGTGTGTCATTGGTAATCACGCAGGCGGGTTTCAAAAACAATGGTTAAATCCAGAAATACTAAAATTGGTTGAAGATGCAAAGTTAATTAACCCTGATTTTAAAATGACAAAATGGCTTGCATACTATTTTGGCAAGGACTCCGCCTTATTTTCTATTTGCAATTCTGCGAATTGTAGTGGCCCTGGAACTCAAGAATATAAAGATTGTATGAATAAACTAAATGAACAGGTAATGAAAGATAAACAAGCTTATCAGATAGAGGGTATTATGTTTGATGACGAAGAAGGTGATACTCTTTGTATAAGCCCTGCTATGGAATATGCTGCTTTACAAAATAATGTAAAACTAGGATGGACAAAATCCTTAGGTTCAGCTAAAATGTGCCGCCCTAGACAACCTCCTTTACCGAAACCGCAACAGGGTTTAAAACCTTGTACTCCAGGGAAGGTTGGAAATATGCCATGGGATTATTGTTTCGGACAAGCATATACAGATACAACTCTTGATTTATATTCGGGTAGTTGTGAATTTGCTGATAGTAATGGCTTTTGGGAAGGTGTTAAATTAAAATATGGTGCCAATATTGATCCAACTAATTTAACATCGCAAGTTTCGGCAGAGAGAGGCGTACCAATGGTGTGTGGTGCAGGTGATTGTCAAGAGGTGCCACAACAAAAACCAGTGGGTAATAGTACGTCTGTATGCTATGATGAAAGAATGAGCGGTAAAAAGATTAGTGCACTTATTAATAGTCGCCCGCCGCCCTCCCAGTTTCCATGGCGTAATTTTGCAATTTGGTATGGTACTTATCCTGGTAAAGTTTCAAATAGTAAATGGGGATACTGGTGTAAATTTGAAGGCTCCGGCGATCCATCAACTAGCTGTCTTCCTGGTTGGAATTTTATAAAAAAACCTATTATAAACATCAAAACGGCAAGTAAAAAAAAGCATTCCAAAAACATCAATGAATTATCTTCTCTAGATTGGCTATATTAATATGTGGCAATCCCGGATGTGCTTCCCAAAAATATTTACAAAAAGCCCAATGCATTTCACAATCCAACGGATAATTACTTTCATACTTTTCTAATAAAGCCTTTTCTATTTCTGGTGGTAAAAGCTTTAAACTAGGCCTGGGCAAAACATAGGATAATTGCACTAATTCAGAAACACATTTATTATCGTTTTTCGGTATCATTACGGTGTCCCAGTGTGGTATAAATTGTAGTAAATGTTTCCACAATGGTGGATAATTAAATTTGTATGACCATCTCCAATCTACACACCCAGTTGTGTAATATTTCATAACCCATTCTAAACCTTCCATATAATTATTACATATCTCCTTTAAAAAGGGACGATTTAAATCAAGTTGAAATAACTTTTTGTAATAACGATTTTCCCAATGATAATTATATGGGTCTATAAATTTTTCCACAGCACGTCTCTTTGTGGGTATGGCATCAAGTTTTGCCATCTTTTCATCAATTGTTTTTGAAGGGTAATATCTTTTTTCCCATTTATCCCTAATTTTGTATTCTGACTTTAAATGATCTACCTCATGATCTGCCAGATATTCAACTAGTTTGTAAACATTATTCCAATAGATTTTCTTACCATTTGTTAGATTGTTTTTGGGGCCAATTATATTTCTATAAGCAGCAGTTAATATATTGATGCCTCCTGTTCGAATATTTACTGAGGGGAAATGTGGTAAAAAATCGTTCCCTAGAAAAAAACATAGAAAAATGTAATCGTATAGTTTATTATATTTTTGCTTTGAATCTATCTTTCCATAACCATTCATGTCTTGTAAAATAACATTTGCTAACTCAGGAATATCTAAAAAATAAGCTTTGTTCGGTTCTAAATCCGAGTTAATTGATTTTATAAACTCAGGTGTTTCTCTGTATAAATATATATGTTTTGAAACAGGTAGATGATTTAAACAAAGCATAATTAGATCTGCATCAAGACCATATACTAATGTTGTACTTTTTTCATGATATTTTGGTCTGTCGCGAATGTATTGAAAAATTTTATGTTCACCTTCGCCCGGGTCGTTGGAAGATGATACTATTATCTCCTTTGTTCCGTAACTTTTTTCATTATGTACTAAATTATCCCGGATTCTTAGTCCTAACTTTTCCATAAATTTTGTACCTGGAGTTATGGCTGTTTTGTCCCAAACCTTTTGTACCGTAGAATCTAATTTTGATCTAATATCATTTAATAAATACGACTTATATCTTCTAGTACGTTGCTGTTCTAACTTAGCTACTGGAGCTACACCATCAAAAGCAATAAATACGACCCCATTAGGCTTTATAAATTCTATATATTCATCTAATTTTTTTATAACGCCTTGTATTAGTAAATCTTCAAAATCATCATTATTACCAGTATATTCTTTTGAAATTATCCTAAGTGTATCATAGATAATAGAATTACTATCAATATAAAGATTATTAATAGACTTAAGCTTATTAAGCCTTTTAATAATCTCAGAGTGGTTTCTCACAATATGCGAAAAATAACTAGGTATACCCATTTTATATTAGAGAATTTTTATGTTTAAACCATTTATGAATTTAATTAAATATATGCCTTCATGGATGTAGGATCATATTTTTCAAAAATATCTAATGATGTTAAAATCGATATATATTTTTATTGAAATTAAATCTATAATTTAAAATCGATATATTTAATATACTGAATGCTAAAAAATGAGAAGATTAAGGCGAATCCTCTAAAAAAATCTGAAAAATCACATACTATTAAATTTTGCAAAAAGAAAATATCGACATTTCAGCAAATGATTACTAAGACCATACTTGCTGTGCAAAAATATAAAGAAATGGATATTGTAGGTGCTAGTGATATGAATACATGTATTCAAAATCTTGAGGTTTTATACAAAGACCTACATAATTTGGAAATTAGAATTAATAATCCGGGAAAACAGGATTTTGAAGACTGTATAACAACGTTACAAAAAATTAATAATGAGCTATCGGCATTGTTTCGAACTACGGGTACAGAAAATATTGAAAGTCTTATTTCTGTAGCTATGGGCAGCGATTTCTTAAAAAAACTAAAAACGGATGAAACAGGAATTTTTGAAGTTATATCAACCTATGTTCATCCAATAAGTTATAAAGTTATGGCATGGAGGGATGATAAAAATAAAAAAAAATCTAAAACGCTTGCTAAAAACCGTATTGTTGAAGACTTCATGATAGTAGAGACTTCAAACAGTTTTGACTGCTTTGACTTAGCAAGAACGAGTAAAGAATTTAAGAAAAAGGTTTACGGTATTAAAGTAGCTATCCAAAATGAAACTGAAAAAAAGACACTTATTATATCTGGTGTAGTTGACGATATTTTAATCGAATGTACCAATCATATCTTTGTTAAAACAAAAATGGAGAGATTAAGTACCGGAAAACCTGAAGAACCCGATTTTCAGGGCGATGATTTCGATCGATTTTTAGAATCTATAACTATAAAAGAACTTTTAATTTATTCGGATAGCGAATTATATCAGAGGTTTGTAGGATATTTAAATCAAACAAACTTAATAAAACAAAAACCAATATCACAAAATGTAAAAGAATTCATTGGTTCAGAGCTATATGGACAAAGACGAACTCTTATTCAGTTACTTATGAAACACAATGATCCTGAGTTTCAATACCTTGCATATTTGTTATATGATCTTTTATCGAATGATAGTAACGGTTCATTAGATACAATAGAACAAACGGTATTGTTTGACAGTTTACCATGGAATATTAAAAAATATTTCAGAGATGCAATGAAAACAACAATTAACTATACTAATACTCTATCACAATTTGATAATAGTAAAATTCCTATTGAACAACAAATTTGTTTATTAAAAGCCCCAGATTCAGTAAAAGAAAAGGCAATGTTAAAATTAAAGGAGGTAAAAGCTAAATCAGAAGATTCGGGCTCAAAAGCTAGGCAGTACTTAGAAGGATTACTAAAAATTCCTTTCGGTGTATACAGAAAAGAACCGGTTTTGTCTTTAATGGAAGGAGTTAAAACTAAATTTGATAGCTGTGTTACAAAAATTAATCAAAATGGAATAAAAGTTGCTGTTCCCAAAAAGAAACCATACAGTAGTCTTGAAATTACCAAATATTTTCCAGATATTGAAAAAAAGGCAGTTGATGAATTAAATAAAAGTAGAAATAAAAAGCTATTGAAATTATTCGGAACAGGGAAAAGGGACACGCTTGTGGCAAACACTTGTTTTATTAACGGTGTTATTAAAAAGTTAGGAATGAAAACTCAACGCCTTTGTCACTCAGGTAAAAAGAATGACTACATGAAAGAAAACATACAAAAGTTCATTAATAAATATAAAGATAATGATGAGGTTTCACAATCTCTCCAACAACGATTTTCAAAGGTCTTTGATTTAAATATATCTCAGGAACTTGATTCTGAAATTAAAGATATACGAGATAATCTGAAACAAGTTAATAATGTCATCGTTGATGTTAAATCAAAACTAGAAGAGGCTGTTCACGGTCATGATAATGCTAAGCGGCAATTACAGCGTATCATAGGACAATGGTTAAATGGGGAACAAAAGGGATACTGTTTTGGCTTTGAAGGGCCGCCTGGGGTAGGTAAAACTTCTTTAGCTAAGAAAGGGCTAGCGGAATGTTTAAAAGATGAAAATGGTGTTGTGCGCCCTTTTGCATTTATTCCTATTGGAGGTTCTAGTAATGGCAGTACTTTAAGTGGTCATAATTATACTTATGTGGGGTCAACATGGGGAAGAATTGTTGACATTTTAATGGAAAAAAAGGTAATGAATCCTATTATATTTATAGACGAGTTAGATAAAGTGTCTAGATCTGAGCACGGTAAAGAAATAATTGGTATTCTTACACATCTGGTAGATGAAACCCAAAATGAATCATTTCAAGATAAATACTTTACGGGAATTGATTTGGACTTAAGTAAAGCTTTGTTCATTTTTTCTTATAATGAACCTGCTTTAATTGATAAAATTTTATTGGATAGAATCCACAGAGTTAAATTTGATAATTTGTCTCTTGAAGATAAAATTGTTATTACGAAAAAATATCTCTTGCCTGAAATTTATAAAAAACTGGGGCTGAATGAGTGCATTGTCTTTACCGATGAGATCATAACTTTTATAGTTGAAGCCTATACTTATGAACCTGGTGTAAGAAAATTAAAAGAAATTTTGTTTGAAATTATAAGTGAAATTAATTTAGAAATATTACAAATGGAAGACATTGAAATGCCGTTAGAAATCACAAAAGATATTATCAAAAACAAATATCTCAAAGAAAGAAATGAGATTACATTTACAAAAGTTCATAAAAACCCTAGTTCTGGATTAGTTACTGGATTATGGGCTAATTCTTTAGGAAAAGGAGGTATTATTCCCATCGAATGCATATATTACCCTTCGACCAACCCGCTTGATTTTAAATTAACAGGTTTGCAAGGCGATGTTATGAAAGAATCTATGAATGTGGCAAAATCGTTGGCATGGAAATTAACATCTCAAAAAACTAAAACTAAGTTATTAAAACATTTCTCTGAAAGCAAATTACAAGGTGTGCACATTCACTGTCCTGAGGGTGCTACACCCAAAGATGGCCCTTCTGCTGGTACCGCTATTACGGTTGCAATCTATAGTTTGTTTAATAAAAAGAAAGTTAAAAATACGATTGCTTTAACAGGTGAAATAAATTTACAAGGACGGGTAACTATGATAGGTGGTTTGAAATTAAAAATATTAGGAGGAATCAAAGCGGGTGTTAAAGAATTTATTTATCCTAAGGATAATGAAAAAGATTTTCAAAAATTCCTAGAAAAATATGGTGATAAACCTGTTATTAAAGGTATTAAATTTCACCCAGTAGAAGATATCCAACAAGTTTTTAAATTGGTCTTTTTGTAATATAAAATGTACTTTAATTATATACATGGCATTGAACTTTGATTTACTTACATATATGAGATTTTTTGTATTACTTTCTCCAGTAATATTTCCGGCAATGGCAATTTTTGGTTCTTTATATGAGGGAAATCTTAAGGGATTTTTATATGTTTTAGGTCTTACAATAAGTATGGCATTTGGTGGAATGATCTCTAGTATTGCGGGCAGATACGTGCCTCATACTGGAATTATTAATGGTACAGGTCAAAAAGGTTCTGCTAACGGACCTTTTACTCCATTAATTGATCCCGCGTGTAATATAGTTGGCGGTAATAATCCAAATAGCTGGGGTACAATGTACTCTATGCCTGATTCACACGCATTGCTAATTGGATTTACTTTAACATACCTTATGTTTCCAATGTTTATAAATGGAAATGTTAACCTAGGAATAATTGCGGGTTTACTTGTTGTAGGCATATACAGCGGATGGCTAAGATCAAGCACATTACAATGCGTAGGATTAGTTGATGTTATGGCGGGATGGGGAACAGGAGTTATTTTAGGAAGTTTGTGGTATTTCTTAATTCAAACCCTTAGTGGAGGAGCCCTAGGAGATACTGTATACTTTTCATCCACCAAAAGTGACAAACAAGAATGTAAATTAGATAAAAAGGCCTTTAGATGTAAAAATAAACGAAAAGCTAATTAATTTATAGATTTTATTACAATTCTATAAATTACCAGTAAACTAGTTTATACTTGATATCCTCCATGTCTTTTAATCTTTGTAGATCAAATATTGGAAGATTTCTTAGACTTCTCCAGAATTTAAATACGATTTTAGATATCCAGATATCTATTAGTGTTGATATAATAACAATTGTCCACGTAAATCCTGATGAATTATATCTTTGATTGGTAGGATCTGTTGCCAAATAAACAAATAACCCTAATTTTAATATCCAGTCCATAGTAATGTATAGGAAATAACTTAAAATAAATGAAGCATTATATTTTTTGGCACCATAATATCCTACTAAAGCTAAAAAAGCGGGGAATATAAACCAAACGTTATTAAAAGAATAAAGCAATCCAAAGAATATATCTACCGCACTTAAAAATTTAACAGTTTTGCGCAAACTAAAACATTTGATCATTTCTTCTGTAATTTCGGTATTTTGTTCTGGCACCATCATTGCTGTATTATAATCTATGGGTACTGCTACTGGAACTGATTGATGACTTGTCATTTTATTATTAAAATAGTGATTTTTTAAATGAATTTATAAAATCATTTGCTTACATAAAATACTTCCAATTAGATTTAAACCATGCTGCTACATTAGAAGAAATTTTTCTTCTTGTCATTTCCGTTGATGTAATTCCAGCTTGAATTGTACCGTTATATCTTTTTGCGAAAAATGTTAAGAAATTTTGAAGCACAATTCCCAGGTTAGCATTTTTATGTTCTATCAATCTACTATGATGATATTGAGGCTTTCCAACTCGAGAATTTACAGAATTATGAAATACATAAAGCATAGCCCTAAATTCTTTTTTATTTGGAACGCTATCTGGATGCACATTATTCATAAAAGAAGTTGCGTGTCTAGCACAATCTGGACAAGGCAAATTTTTACATATTAACTTTATCATATCTAAAATTAAATATCTATTTCTAGCGTAAAACGAAGGATTAATCTTCTCTCCAATCGAATGAAATAATTGCCATGTTGACCTACCCCAATACATTTTTTTTTCTTCAAACCGTCTTGACATTATATATAAAAACATATAAAGAGTTTTCGAAATTTAAATGTAAAGAAAATGTTTAATAGCACTGAAGATTTCAACGAACAATTGTTACTTCTTTTATGTCAATCTAAAGAAGAAGAAAATACAGAAAACAACTGTTTGATTAGTGGCGAACCTTTAAATGATGATCATGTCATACTTAAATGCAAACATAAATTTAATTATGAACCTTTAATGAATGAACTTATAAATCAAAAACAATATTCGCAACTTGAAATTATTCATTTACGACAATATGATATCAAATGCCCATATTGCAGACACGTTCAAAATGGGGTAATACCATTTAATGAAAAATATAATATAGATAAAATCTCTGGAATTAATTGGCCTCCGTCGAAGCAGTTTAAAGGTAATAAATGTTGTGCTATTTTAAAATCAGGAAAAAGAAAAGGTGAAAAGTGTGGAAAATCTTGTTCTGGTATGTATTGTACTAGGCATATTCCTAAAGTTAATGAGATATTAACGCCACAGTGGACATGTATGTGCATTTTGAAATCTGGAAAAAGAAAGGGAGAAATGTGCGGTGCAAAATGTATAGGGACCGAATCAATACAAACTAAAATGTGTAAACGTCATCTAAGATACAAAAAAGCTAAAGAAGAAAAAAATCAAATACAACAAAATGTAATTGTAACAATTTAAAATATCTCTAATAAAGGTAATAAAAAATTAATAAACTATTATTATAATGAATAAAGATGAAGTTTTGGGAGTTGTCAAACAATGGATTACTCTAGATGATGAAATAAAACAATTACAAAAGTTAATTCGAGAAAAAAAAAGTATTAAAAAACAAGCGACCGAATCTTTAGTTACAACAATGAAATCAAATGAGATTGATTGTTTTGAATTGGGTCAGGGAAGTTCTTTAGTGTATACGCGCCATAAAAGTAAAAAGGCACTCTCAAAAAAACATTTACTCCAATCTCTAGCAACATATTTCAAAGGAAATACAGAACAAGCCAAAGAACTAAGTAAATTTATTATGAATTCTAGGGAAGTTAATATTAGAGAAGATATTAGAAGAAAAATACCAAAATAAAATCAATAGTAAATATAATATGAATACTAATTCACATTATAGAAATGAAATTATACAAAGATTGTTGATGAAAAAAAAAATGAATAGAGTTGCAAGTAAATCTAAAAAGGTAGACATTTCTGTAAAAGAAGAGGCAAAAGAAAAGAAAGAAATGCCCATGCATATATCACTTAAAACGCCAATTTTAAATCTTACAGATGATTGTTCACAATATACCTATAATATTGATACAACAATTAATACAGATTTATCACAACTCCCGTCCTCTACAGGACAAATTTGTTTTTGTATTTTTCGTGTTGTTCATTGTCGCGAACAACAAAATGTTCAAATGCCATTTTTACAATATCTTTTATACAAATACCCTCATTCTACAAAGAAAGAGTCTAATTTAATGGTATTTCCTTTTATAAAAGGCGGGGGTTCTATTAAGAAAAAGGCAGAAAAGCATGTTAAAACCATTACGACAAAAAATTTAAAAATTAAAGGCTTTGTGGAGAGAAATAATAGCGTATATTTATTTTTTAATTATTCCGAAGATGATGATAATTTAATAAAGAGAGTTTTTTATAAAACAAAAAATGATAACTTATGGTGGTGTTTAATGGACGAAATTTGCAACCACAAAAAAGTATTAAATTTCCCCATACATCCATCTGTTTACAATTTATTTTATAGAAACCCTTCTTTAATTTATTTAAAGCAAAAAGATAAACGTATTGATACACCAATTGTTGGATACTATGGAAATTACAGTAAATTTTTACCTATGGTTGCTGCACTAGGACAAAATGCGGCAATTAGTATGGAAGGCGCTTTTGAAGACAGTTTCTTTTTTGGCTCCTTTAGGAAAGCAATTCGATATGGAGCATGGAGTCCATTTTATAGACAACGTACCTTATTTGGTACGCAAATCACTGATATCGATGGACTTTATCATAAAGGCGGTATAATACGTTTTGCATTATTCATGGGCAAAACAAAAGTACTACTAGATGAACCTTATGACAAAATTTCTGATTATATTACCAGTAAAAAAACATGGAAGAATACATATCAATCTGTATTTATGGCTAGTACTGAATTTGATGGTGAAAATATTAACATTCCACCAGAATATATCTTAAAAAATTTCGAACAACAGGTTCCATTATCATATCACGAAATAGATAAAACTACTTTAAAACCAACCTGGGACCCACATTATAAGGGGTATGGTATCGTATAATTAAATATTATTGTATTTATATACAATGATATTCACAATATTAGGAAGTTTATTGGGAATTTTTGTTATTAATTCAATATTTCTTGCTATTCCTTATTTGATGCCTAGAATAAATATGATGGAGGTGCTATCATATCAGGTTTTTGGTAATGTTTTATTTCTTTTGTTTGTAATATTACCTAAAAATACTGGTATCTTTAATTTTCAAGATGCACAAAAAGATAATATAGCAAACAATAAATAATTTCTTTAAGCTTGTAATAAATTGATTTATTAAATGTTGTTAAAAATAACAACAGAATTCAAAACAGATGGAAAAACGACTTAACGCAAAGATTGATGTATGGACCACCGAGTTTAAGGGTGCTTTGGCAGGAAAAATTCAAATAATGGATATGCCTGATGATGCAAAAGCTCCACTGCTTCAGTTTGTATATGATTATGCTCACCTTGTAGTTAAAAAAGAGGATATTCAAAAGAGAACACGTGTTAAAAATCATGTTCCCTTTCACGAAAGATGTCGCGCATTACGTGCTAATGGCGAACAATGTACTAGGCGAAAAAAAGACTGTGCTAAGTTTTGCGGCACGCATATAAAAGGAATTCCACACGGTGAGATATCAGATACCGAATCAAAAGAATCGCATCTTAAAAAGGTCCAGGTTTGGGTACAAGAAGTTAATGGTATTATTAGACATATTGATAAAACGGGAAATGTATATGATCCTCAAGATATTTATCAGAACATTGAAAATCCAAAAGTTATTGCAAAGTGGACTAAAATAGGAGATAAATACCAAATCCATTAAATAATTATAAATGTCTTAAGAGATAAGTAATATTTATAATTATATATATGTATCAAGTATGGGGTTGGTGGGCCATGTTATCATTTGTTCAAATTTTTAATTTAAAATACGCGGTGAGGGAATATATGAAAGCTCAAAAGTTCAATCATTTAACTAGTGCAAGATATGCTCTTTTATATACATCAGTTTGCGCATTTAGAACATTTCTTCCCAGACAAGATGTTAGTAAGATATGTGTATTTAATACACCATTATCTTCTGTATTTATTGGACGTTCACTAGCAACATGGGCAGAAATCGCTTTTATTAAACAATTATACTTATTCAATAATTCAGTTTTAAAAACACGTTTATCATATAACATTGTATATGCTATCTATATTGCTGAGGTTTTTTCATGGTTAGGTACTCTTACAGAAAACCAAATTTTCAATACATCTGAGGAAATTACGTGGACTGCTACTATATTTTACATACTATACAAAAATGTAGTAACTGCGATTTTTTCTAAAAAATATATGCCGCAAAAAGTAAGGAAATTTTTATACTTGAGTATATTATTTAAGTTCTTGTATATAATTGCTATGGTTAAAATTGATATACCAAATTATTTAAATAATTGGCAAACAAATACTACTACATTTTCTTTACAAGATGGTTTTTATAGATCTATTAGTTATAGAAATGTTTCTACGAATTATGAAGATTGGAAAATACATATAGGTTGGATGACACCTTATTTTACTATAGCAGTATGGTATTCTATACTAATGGCAAGGTATCAATCCTATAGCGTACTTTAATCTTTTTTCTTAGGAATTGCATCTTCTGGAATAGTTTTTTTAATACATTCTCTAAAAAAACTTATTGTTGGTTTACAATCGTATGCGGTTCCTACATATACTCCCATTCCAAATCCCATTAAAAATTGCCACATTTATATATTATAATGATTATTTTTTTACATTAATAACTAGTTATTTATTTCCAAAATGCGTTTGTAGGATTACAAAAGGTATTTTGATTCCCCTTGAGCTCCCTCCTATATTCGTCAAAATATACTTCTGTAATCCGCAAATGACAGTACCACCTATTACCGTGACGTTCATCGTGCTCTGACTGGTTAATGACAAATTCATCAGTCAATACACTTGATGTCTGGGTAAATGGTTGTGTAACAACAGCTTTTCCAATGCATTCCTTGTTACAAGATATGTAGATTGTGTCTCCGACTTTAATCTTATGAATATTTGAAGTGGAAGATCTTCCCCACGATTGGGTCATATTCCTTCCAGTTTCAGAAGCTGCCGCGGCACGCATTCTGCCTTCCGCGTTGTAATTCTTTGGATTCCATGAAAGTTGCCAGGTGTTTGCCATGATTGTATAAGTAGTAAGGGTTAATGTCAGTAGTTT
>Ga0310343_10000570_pt1 | contig 17683 bp, 18 predicted proteins | sample HC15DNA2025_MG_FD_203519 | JGI IMG/M metagenome (GOLD analysis project Ga0310343, IMG submission 203519) | Marine microbial communities from station ALOHA, North Pacific Subtropical Gyre - HC15-DNA-20-25_MG | ecosystem: Environmental > Aquatic > Marine > Oceanic | place: Pacific Ocean: North... | reverse complement strand
ATTGGCTGGATTTTTTGCAAAGTTATTGATTGAAAGAAAAACATGGAAAAAATGGTTAACTAACAGGCTTGTTAGGGTCGGAATCCCAATCCTTATTTTTTCTCCAGTCATGATGATTACTCTACCTTGGATTTATATGTATGGCTGGAAAAATGAGATTAATATTACTTTCTCACTTGAAGGGTATCCTCATCACTTATGGTTTTTATGGCATTTAATAATATTTGTTTTTGTTTCTTGTGTGATTAGACCATTGAATATTTTTATTAAAAACACACATTTCTTTGAGTTGCTAAATAAGATCGTTTTTATGCATAAATTGCCTATGGTTTTAATTTTATTAGTTTCATTTTTTATCGTTTTTTCAGGAGGGGAATTAATTTTAAATCCTTTTGCTACTAGCTTATATTTTCTTTTGGGATATTCCATTTATAAAGATTCAAATTTTTTAAATTTTCTAATTTTTAATTGGAAAAAATATATGATCATAGGATTAATAGTATCTTGTTTATTTTTGATTTTTGAAAATCTGTTATATTTAGATTTTCAATACAAATTACCACCTCAAGAATTAGACGAATTACATGATTTAATTTGGTTAATTAATCAACCTATTAAAGTTACAGGTGCAATATTAATTTCATTTGGCCTTATAGGTTTGTTTGAGTCACAGATCAATCAATTCAATCCTATTGGAAGATTTTTGTCAGATTCAGCTTATTGGATGTATTTAATCCATCTTCCGATAGTCAATTTAATTGGGTTTTATCTGTTCCAATTTTCTCTTTTACCGGAAATTAAATTTTTGATTTCTATTTTTGCTACCTTATTTCTGACATTAATTACTTACAAGGTTTTTGTTAGATCAACATATTTGGGGTTTTTATTAAATGGAAAGATCTATCCGTTTATAAAAATCTGGTAACACTAAACGCAGATATGTCAATTTCAGGTTGTTTATTCATCACTAGATCAGCTGTAATTTTAGCTATGCCTGGTCCAAGCAAAATTCCCTTTCTTCCAGCTCCAGTCCCCAAAAATACGTTTTCTGTTTGTGGGGCGGGTCCCAAGATTACTTTACCATCTTTACTCAATGGCCTAAGGCATGCAGTGTGATAAACAAGTTCAGCTTCATCCAATCCGTGTATCATATGTGTTAATGATTCTAAAACTGAATTTCTACCATATGGGGTTGGGGAATCTTGGAATCCTATATCTTCTTCAGTAGTGCCTGCCCAAATGAGTCCATCGGGTTTAGTTACAGCATAGTTGTGGAGGTATCCTACAGATGCATTTAGTTGTACAGACTCAGATTTTAATCTAAGAATTTGTCCTTTTAATGGTCTGATAGGAACATTAACTCCTAGCCAATTTGAGATGTTTCCTGACCAAGGTCCCATACAAAGTACTAATTGTTCAAAATATATTTTTTCATGCTTTGTAGAAACTGAGGTGGCTAAATGATTCTCAATTTGGATTCCTGTAATTTCTTTGTTTAAGATTTCAACCCCTAATTTTTCGCAACTTTGAGTAAGTGCTAATACTAATTTGTAAGGTTCTACATCACATACTCCCTCAGTATAGGTGGCACCAATTAGTTCATGATTTAAGTTGGGGACTATTTCTAGGGCACTTTTTCTGTCAATAAATTCAACTTTGTAGTTCTCTACTTGTTGGCGCCATTTGATTTGTTGTTTAGCTTCTGTGAGTTCTTCATCGTTAAATACTAAATCGATTGCAGGTCTAAATCTGAAATGATAATCAATACCAGACAACTCAGGAATATCTGAAGAAAATTCTAGATGTTTTTTCATTCCTAATTGAGCTAGATCAAATACAGGTAAAATAGTTTCTGGGTCTCCAGCTTCTCCAAGTGGGCTGAGTCCTCCGTATGCAAATCCTGATGCATGACTTCCGATAGAATCTTTGTCTAAAACTACTACTTTTAATCCTGATTTAGCCAAAAAATATGCAGTAGAAAGTCCTACAATTCCCGCTCCTACTATGCAAATTTCATAATGAGTTGAATCCAATTAAAAATTAGCCTCTAGTTTTGTAATTACCATGTCTAATTGTGACACAAAATGATCTATTTCATCAGTATTGATACATAAAGGAGGAGCAATGGGAATTACATCTCCTGCTCTTCCAAAAAGATGATGCTCTTTCATAAAGAACGTTGCTTTGTCAGATAATTTGAATTCAGGTTCAAATTTTTCTTTAGTTTCTCTATTTTTGACTAACTCTACTGCGCATAGAAGGCCTTTTCCTCCTCGAACATCTCCAACTATTTCATGATTCTTTAATTGTTGGAGTTTTTCAAAAAGGTAATCTCCCATACTTTCTGAATTTTGGACAACATCCTCAGCTTCCATAATCCTTAAATTTTCAATACCTGCAGCACAGGAAGCTGGATTTCCTCCGAATGTGATTAATTGTCTGAAAACAGAATCATCTGATCCTTCGAATTCACTTGATATTTTTTTACTAGCTATAGCAGCACCAATCGGTAGATATCCGCTAGTGAGTGCTTTAGCTACAGTAGTAATATCGGGTGTGATTCCCCAATGTTCTGTAGCAAAAACTTTGCCAGTTCTTCCAAAAGCATTAATTACTTCGTCACAAATTAAAACGACTCCATATTTGTCACAAATTTCTCTTATTGTTGGCCAATATTCAGGATGGGGAATATGTATTCCTGCAGCAGCGGAAATTGGCTCTCCAATGAAAGCTGCCACGGATGAAGGACCCTCATGAAGAATTGTTCTTTCAAGCTCTTTAGCGCATTCTAATGTACACCCACCCTTACTAGAGCAACATCGTCCTCTATAGGTGTCTGGTTGTTCAATATGAATATTCCCCGGCACTAATGGCCCGAATCTAGATGAAGGAAAAATACCTCCCCCTAAACTCATTGTCGCAAGTGTTCCTCCGTGATATGAACCTCTTCGGCTAATAATTTTCCACCTGTTTCGTTCTCCAATATTGTATTGGAAATTTTTGGCCATTTTCATTGCAGTCTCAACAGCTTCTGACCCACCACTAACAAAATATATTCTAGATTCTTTATCTGGAGCCATAGAGGCAACTTTTGCTGCTAGTTCTGCAGTAACAGGGGTGACGCTCCCTCCCGGTGAGTAAGAAATGTTGAGCATTTGTTTGTAAACTGCATCAGCTATTTCTTTTCTCCCGTGACCAAGATTGACCAACCACATGCTAGACAATGTATCGAACCATTGATTTCCTTCAGTGTCGTCTACCCATACTCCTTGCGCTGAATCGACTAGAGTAATTCCATTGTCTCCAAACATATCGTCAGTTTGTTTTGCATGAGGCCAAAAATGTTCTGTAGCATTCTGTTTAATTGTTTCTAAATTTTCACCTGATAAAACCATTTGATTTCCTTTTATTCGAGTAATGAGGTTATTAGGATCAAGAATAGTACGATGAATATGCCGATTCCTGAAAATTTAAGGGCACGGCTTTGAAAAGCTTTTTTATCATTCAAAATTTTTAATTCTTCAATTTCTTCGTACAATTCGTTTTCTCTTTTTTGAAGATCAGTAAGATGTTCTTCTTTATTAAATTCTGATTCCATATCCAAAACTTTACTTAATCTTCTGGAATGCCTTTCTTCTCCGGTGTATCTAGCTTCAATAAACGCCTTTACAAGTTCTTTTGCTACTTCTATTCCTATAATTCTTGAGCCTATACATAGAAGGTTCATGTCATCATGCTCAACTCCTTGGTGAGCTGAATAAATATCATGGCACACAGAAGCTCGTGTTCCTTTAATTTTGTTAGCAGCCACTGATGCTCCAACACCACTTCCACAAATCATGATTCCTCTATCTGTTTCTTTTTGTGAAACATTGTTAGATATAATTTTTGCGAAATCAGGGTAATCATCAGAGGAATCATATTCGTAAGGTCCTAGATCTATGGCTTCATGTCCCAAAGATTTAATATATTCGAGTAATTCGTTTTTGAGTTCAAATCCATTATGGTCAGCTGTTAATGAGATTCTCATGATTCCCCCTAAAATTTCTCATGCAGATTGTAAAATTTTAAATTTATTAGTGCAACGCACACAGATCTTGATTAGTATTTGTATTAATATTAAATTGCTAAATATATGTCTACAAAAATACAAATAATTAAACAGTCAGAAATATTCATCAACCCCACAGATTTGATGAAATTCATTCATGAAATGTCCGAACAATTTTATACAGAGAAAACCGTTTATTTAGCTCCTGTTGAAAAAAATGCTCCTAGATCTATTACTGCTAAAATTTCAGGTCCCGTTATAGAAAAGTTAGTTGAACAATTAGATGAGTCAAATACGGGGTATATGATAATTCGTAGAGATACGGATGTTTCTGTAATTATTCCTCCATTTCCTTTTTCGATGGATGCAATTATTGAAGGAGATGACACCATCATGTTGGAAGATATGTTTGATTCTTCATTTGAAGTGGGAGTAATACTTATTAGGTTAGGGAGATTTGCAATAGGGGTTTTAAAAGGACATCAATTAATAAGCTCCAAGACTGATACTAGACAAATGAAAAATAGACATCGTGCTGGGGGGTCTTCTCAAAGAAGATTTGAAAGAAGCAGAGAAAGATTGATCAGAGAACTTTTTGATAAAACCTGCGAAGTTTCAAAATCTTTATTTGACCCGCATAAATCTACAATTAAATATGTGTTTTTAGGTGGAGAAAAGCATACTATAGGACGTTTTTTAAATAGATGTGAATATCTACAAAAATCAGGTTTTGATATTCAAAGTAGGGTACTTTCAGTAGACGTCCCAAATAATGATGCTATCAAATCAATTCATCAAGAAGTGTATAAATCTAAACTGCTAAATTACAAAATAGTGATAAATTAATTATTTGGCCGTATATCCCCCATCAACCAGTAGGTTTGATCCTGTTATAAATGAAGATTCGTCAGATGCTAAAAATAATGCAGCATTAGCCACCTCTTCAGCTTTACCCATTCTGCCCATAGGGTGAAGTTCTTCAATAATTTTTTTCGTAGATTGGTTTTCCGTTAGCGATTTAGTCATATTTGTTTCGATAAACCCCGGACAAATCGCATTAACTCTAATTCCATACTGAGCTACATGATTTGCAAGGGTTTTTGTTAATTGAATAACTGCTCCTTTTGAAGGAGGATATGGATTTAAAGGGGTCCCTAATGTTTCGGGATAACCCACTACACCCATAATGGAAGCAAGGTTAATTATTGAACCTTGTTTTTGTGTTTTCATCACTTCTATTACATATTTACTTATTATAAAAATGCCTTTTACATTTACTTCCATTACTCTGTCCCAAATTTCCTCATCATTATTTGTGTCAGGAATTGCGTTTCGACTAGTTACTCCTGCGCTATTGACAACTATGTCTATAGATTTAAACCTGATCAAAATATCATTGATTAGTTTTTTGGCTTCATCAGATTTTGTAACGTCTGATTGGATTTGAATGATTTCATCGTTAAAGTTCATTCGATCTGTATCTGTAGCAATTATGTTAGCTCCTTGCGCTGAGAAAAGTTTTACACAAGAAGCTCCAATACCTGAGTTGGCTCCTGTAATTAAAGCTGTTTTTCCATCTAATCTTTTTTGAGAAGTCATATAACACCTAATTTTTGTTTTAAGATACCATAATTGTCTCTAATAGGAGACACTGTTAGAATCGACAGAAATTTGAGAGGAAATTTGAGAGGAAAATTATGCCAGAATTTAAACAGCATGTATTGGTTTGTGATGTCGTAAGAGACGATGAAAGACATTGTGGTGATAAAGGTGGTGGGGATGTGAAAAAGAAATTTGCTGAGGTGTTGGCTGCGAATGATTTACGTAATGATGTTTATCTTTCAAGTGTAGGCTGTACAAGTCAACATGGATTATGTGAAATGGATCAAGCTAGTGTGATCATATATGGAGTTGATCATCAGGGAACTTGGTATGTTGTTGATGTAGATGATGTTGAAACTTTAGTTAGTGAACATATCATTAATGGAACAATTGTTTCTTCTTTATTAAATGAAAAAATGAAGGTAAAAATTTAAAAATTAATCTGTAATTTCTGCAATAACTTCAATTTCTATTGGCCAGTTTCCTGGTAAGCTAGCTACTCCTATTGCACTTCTAGCATGCTTGCCTTTTTCCCCGAAAACTTCGACTAATAGGTCAGAGCATCCGTTTGATACTGCTGGTGGGTCAAAAAAATCAGGGCTAGCATTTACCATTGATAAAACCTTAACTATTCTGGAAACTTTTTCTAAATCAGTTAAATATCCTTTAAGTCTGGATATGATATTTATTCCGGTTAGTCTAGCTGCTTCATACCCATCTTCAACACTTAAGTCTATTCCAAGTTTACCTTTGAATTCGCTCCCATCTTTTTTGGCAGCAGGACCCACTCCTGATAAATAAATCAAATTACCTGTTCTTACAACAGGAACATAGTTAGCTACAGGGGTAGGAGAATTTGGTAATACAATCCCTAATTCTTTTATTCTTGATTCTACTGACATTTTGTCTCCCTAATGAATATTTCTTATTTTTTTGTTTATAACAAAATATAATAATGTAAGAATAAACAGTAAACTGCCGCTGATGCTTAAAGAGTTGGCAGTTCCTATTCGTTCTGCTAATGAGCCAAATGGTACCGCACTAAGTGGCATCAATCCAAATGTCATCATCGCCAAGCTCATTGTACGACCGCGAAATTCAGTTGCAGATTTTATTTGAATTAATGTCATAGTTAAAGACATGAATGCTGCGCTAGAAAGACCTATGAAAAAAAGAAAGATTAAGGCAATGAGGTATTCGTTTGTCTGTGCGAAAGTTGCTAATGATAACCCCCATAGTAATCCGAAAAATATTAAGATTTTCCCTTTTTTAGAACTTTTTCCTAATGCTGCTAACCCAAATGTCCCTACTGTTGCACCTAATCCTATTGACGTTAGCAAGTACCCTAATCCATCTGCATTTATACCTAAAACTTCCTTTGCCCAGGCAGGAATTAATACGAAATATGGGAATCCAAACATTACTGAAACGAACATTAATATGAATAGGGGTCGTAATTCTACATTAGAAAAAGCATATCTGATTCCTGCCTTAAGATCGCTTATAAAAGATTGCGATTTTTGATCTAGTTTAGTTTTGTTGTAACTAATCAGTGAAATAATTAACGCAGACATTAGAAATGTAAATGATACTGCTAAAAATGCTCCGGATGTATCTATTAAAATTATTAGGATTCCAGCAATTGCTGGCCCGAAAGCCCTAGAAAGATTATTGCTAGTATTACTTAAAGAGATGGCATTCATCAGTTTGTTCTCTGGGACTAAATCAGAGATCATAGCTTGTCTGCTTGGCATATTTAAAGACATTAGTGAGCCGTTACAAAAAGCTATTAATACAACATGCCAGTATTGAACTAATCCTGAATAATCTAGTAAAGCTAGAATAATTATTACTACTGCATTCGAGAATTGACTAATAGTAATTAGTTTTTTTCTAGAGAACCTATCTGCTAAAACTCCAGTAATTGGAGAGAAAAAAGTCATAGGTAGTGCAAAAGCTAGAGTCATAATTGAAAGTAAAAATGGTGAATCTTCAGTAAGTCTCAGAATTAACCAGCTTCTAGCAGTAATTTGCATATTTAAAGCTAACCAAGAAGCAAATGATGCCAAAAAGAACCATCTAAAATTTTTGTGAACAAAAGAAGTGAATATGGATTGATTATTATTTGATTGATTCAATATAGTAAAAAATTATCATTACTAACTAATACAGTCAATTAATTCATGTATTAAGTTTCGTTAGTAGATTTTTTTTGTGTAATTACAGTTTGTATCAAGTATGATTGGGGAATAAATTCTGGAGGAAAAATTTATGAGTGCAGATAATATAAATATTGGATTAATTGGTGCAGGTGGTAATACTAAGTTAAGGCATATTCCGGGTTTTAATTCTCAGGGTAATGTTTTTATTCAAAGTGTATGTAACAGATCTCAAGAATCTGGACAAAAAGTAGCAGACGAGTACGGTATTGAAGTTGTGCATGAAAATTGGGCGGAATTATTAGAAGATCCAAACAATGATGCTGTATGTATAGGTACTTGGCCATATATGCATTCAAATATGGTAATTTCAGCTTTAGAAAATGGAAAACATGTAATGACAGAAGCTAGGATGAGTGCTACTGCTGCTGAAGCACATTTAATGTTAGAAACTTCTAAAATGTATCCTGAATTAATTACTCAAATTGTTCCTGCTCCACATACTTTGAATCTTGATAAAACTATCAAAAAAATGATTGCTGAAGGTTATTTGGGAGACATAATTTCAATCGATGCTTCAGTCACTCAAGGCGGTTTTATAGACAAAGAAAAACCTTTTCATTGGAGGCAAAGCCGAGATTTGAGCGGTTATAACATCATGGGATTGGGTATTTGGTATGAAGCTATTATGCGATGGGTGGGAGACGCAGCTACTGTACAGGCACTAACTAAAATTAATGTTCCTACAAGAGTTGACGAAGATGGAAATACTCAGTTTATTACAGTTCCGGATCATGTTGAAATTTTGTGTGAAATGTTTTCAGGGCCTTTGATGCATATTAAATTTAGTGATGTATTGGGGCATGCTCCTGAAGATACTATTTGGTTGTATGGAACGGAAGGTACTTTAAGAATTGATGGTACCAATAGAAAAATTTATGGTGGTAGAAAATCTGATTCTGATTTGAAAGAAATTACTATTGCAGCAGATTTACAAGGTGATTGGAGAGTAGAAGAAGAATTTATAAATGCTATTAGAGGAAAAGAAAAAATCACTCATACTACATTTGAAGATGGTGTACGGTATATGGAATTTATAGAAGCTGTCACTAGAAGTGCTCAAGCTGGTGAAAAAATACATTTGCCATTTTAGGATTCCTTATGATTTTTAATTATGAACAATTGACAGCAAAATCATTACCCCCTGATATATACATGCCTCCTGGGTTGGCAGCTGATGTCAAATATGTTTTTTCAGTAACTTACACTGACCCTGATGCAATGGAGCTAGATGGGTTGGCTAAAGTTACATCAGATGTTGTGTTAAGAGAAGGCAGAAATTTGGCTTCATATCCTCCTGTTCAGGGAGATTTGGGTTTGAGGGAATTTATTGCTCGAGAACTTGAACAAAAAAGAGGTGCAACAGTTTCTGTTGACAACATTTTTTTGTCTAGCGGTGCAGGAGGAGCTTGTCAAGTATTTGTAGATGCTTTCATTGACGAAGGTGATTATGTATTGATGGATCAGTTTTGCTATCACGGCAGTTTAAATATGTTTTTGAAAAAAGGTGCACAAATAATTCACAATGAAATGGATGATTTAGGATTGATTCCTGAAAAAGTTGAAAAAAACATTCAAATGTTAATTTCTCAAGGTAATAGACCCAAAATGATTTATACAATTTCTGTTTTTCATAATCCTACCGGTATCACTTTGAGCTATGAGAGAAGAAAAAAACTTATAGAAATATCAAAAAAGTACGGAGTTCCAATTTTGGAGAATGAATCGTATGCAGATTTTCGTATTGATGGTCCTGATTTACCTCAATCTATGATAGGTATGGATGAATCAGGTGGAGTAATGCACATCTCAGCTTTTACTAAACTAATGGGATGTGGGCTTAGGTTAGGTTTTGGAGTTTTTCCTGAACAAGCTAGGCCTCCGTTAGATATCATAAAATACGGAGTTAGTCCTAGCCACTTAACTTCTATGGTTGTTCATGAGTATTTAAAATCACATAAAACTGAATATGTTGCGAATGTTGAAAAATCTTTACAATCAAAACGTGATGCTATGTTGCAATCTTTAGGAGAATATTTTCCTCCTTCATGTACTTGGAGTGAACCTAACGGTGGAATGATGATATGGGTAAAGCTACCTGAAGGATGTGATACTTGGAGTGCATTGGATAGAGCTGTTGAGAGAGGAGTGAAATATAATCCTGGTCCTGTTTTTAGATCTGATAGAGAGGGACGAAATCAATTACGACTTACTTTTAGTCATAATTCTCCTGAAGAAATTAAAGAAGGTATAGCGATTTTAGCTGATGTTTTTGAAAAAGAAGGATTTTTTAATGAGTAATAATGATGATTTAACTTCTGAAGCAATTCGACATTTGGCATCTTTAACTCGGATATCTATGTCAGATGAAGAGGTTGAAAAGATGAGAGATGAAATGTCCAATATTTTGGATAATATTGCCGTTTTAAATGAAATTAATACTGATTCAGTAGACCCTACTGGGCATTCTGTAGATCTAAAATCCGTTTTGAGAGACGATGTTTCCAAAGATTCATTGCCTACTGCAGACATTTTGAGTAATGCTCCAAATTATGATGAAGATTTAATTAAAATTAAACCTGTTTTTGAATAGAGGTAATATGAATCAAGATGATTTGAAGAATTTGACTATAGAAAAGGCAAGAGATTTGCTAGATTCACGTCAGATTAGTAGTCTAGAGTTGACTGAAGCTTATTTAGAAAGAATTGAAAATACAGAATCAGATGTAAATTCATTTGTGACTGTTTCGAAAGAAACTGCTATAAATGATGCGAAAAATGCGGATATTTTAATCGATTCAGGTAATCAAAATTTACTTACTGGAATTCCGTTACAGCTCAAAGATAACCTTTGTACGTCGGGAATTAGAACTACATGTTCTTCTAAAATGTTAGAAAATTTTATTCCTCCATACGATGCATTTGTTGCTGAAAAACTTAAAAATCAAGGTGCAGTATTGCTAGGTAAAGGGAATTTGGATGAGTTTGCTATGGGCTCTTCTACAGAAAATTCTGCATTTCAATCTACAAAAAATCCTTTTGATATTACTAGAGTTCCTGGAGGGAGTAGCGGAGGTCCTGCAGCTTCAGTTTCAGCTTCACAATGTTTGTTTTCTCTAGGATCTGATACTGGTGGTAGTATTAGGCAACCGGCTTCACTCTGTGGAGTAGTAGGATTGAAGCCTACATATGGAAGAGTTAGTAGGTATGGTTTAATAGCTTTTGCTAGTTCACTCGATCAAATTGGACCCATTACTCATACAGTCAAAGACAGTGCAATGGTACTCAATAATATTGCTGGATTTGATTCTAAAGATTCTACTTCTTTGAATGTTCCTGTACCGAATTATTTGGACAAAATTGATCATGGGATTAAGGGATTTAAAATTGGAGTTCCCAAAGAGTATTTTCAAAAAGGAATAGATCCGGGAGTAGAAAAAATTATTCGAGATTCATTAAAAGTTTTGGAAGATTTAGGAGCTGAAATTTCTGAGATATCTCTTCCACTGACTTCATATGCCCTTGCAGTTTATTATATTATTGCCCCATCTGAAGCTTCAGCAAATTTGACTAGATATGATGGAGTTAAATACGGGTTTAACTATTCTAATGCAGAAAATATGTGGGAAGGGATAGAAAAAACTCGTCAATTTGGATTTGGAGATGAAGTTAAACGTCGAATACTCTTGGGTACTTATGCTTTATCTTCAGGTTACTATGATGCCTTTTATCTTAAAGCACAAAAAGTAAGGACCTTAATTAGGAAAGAATTTGAAGATGCTTTTCAATCTTATGATGTTTTAGCTATGCCAACTTCTCCATCAACTGCTTTTAAGTTGAATGAAAAGATGAACGATCCCATGCAAATGTATTTAAATGATATTTTTACAATTCCAGCTAATATTGCTGGTATTCCTAGTATTTCTATTCCTGCTGGAATGAATAATGGTTTACCAGTTGGGTTACAAATGATGGCTGGAGCGTTACAAGAAGAAAAATTATTTCAAACTTCTTATGCTTTTGAACAAGCAACTGATTGGCACAAAATTAAGCCTGACATTTAGGATATATATTGACTACATCAGATGAAGAACATCTATCTATTAGCATTACTGGGTTGAAAGAATGGAATATTGAAGACCCAAAACAATTAGGTAGAGGTTTAATTATAAAAACTACTCGAGGTGATTTGAGAACTATAGTTCATCATGACCCGAATTTACCTACTACTAGAGGCATTATTTGGGTAGGAGGAGCTTCAGGAGGATTTGATGGTCCTGCAAATGGGTTGTATAAAAAAATGGGAGAAAAACTTAATCCATCTATTACTTCATTGAGGTTAGATTATAGGGTGCCAAATGATTTAATTGAGTGTGTTATGGACACACTTGCTGGAGTTTCGTTTTTGGTTGGTACAGGACATCAAGAATTGATTTTAGTTGGACATTCTTTTGGAGGAGCTGTGGTAATCAAGTCGGCTTCATTTAGTGAACAAGTGAAAAGTGTTATAGCTTTAGCTAGTCAGACTGCTGGAGCCACCGAAGCAAACTTACTTACTCCTAGATCATTGTTATTAATTCATGGAGATGAAGATATAGTTCTAACCCCTCAATGTTCTCAGACAATTTTTGATTGGGCAGAAGATCCTAAGAAATTAGTTTTGATCAACGGAGCTGGTCATTCTTTTAGAGAAACAGAAGAAGAATTGACTGAAACAGTAGAGAAGTGGATTCATGACGTATTTTAGTATTTTATAGCTATCATGCCTTCCTTCAGTTATACTCCAAATTCTGAAAATAAAAATCATTTGAAGGAGTTTCATAATGGGCGAATTAGATGGAAAAGTTGCGATAGTTACCGGTGCTGGAAGATTACGTGGAATTGGTAGAGCTGCTGCAGTGTCTTTAGCGAAATTAGGCGCTGATGTAGTTGTAACGGGAACAGGAAGGAAACCAGAAAATTACCCTGACGATGAAAAGGCTATAGGGTGGAGGGATATAGAAAGTGTTGCAGATTTAGTAAGGGCAGAGGGTAGAAGAGCATTGCCATTAGTCGCGGATGTTACAAATAGAGATCATGTAAAGAACATGATTGATCAAACTATAAAGGAATTGGGAAGAATCGATATTTTAATCAATAATGCGGCATATGCACGTGCTGAAGACAGAGTTCCGATTCTAGATTTGAATGAGGATACATTCCAAAAAGTTGTGGATATTAAAATTACAGGCACATTTTTATGCACCAAAGGTGTCGTGGAACATATGATCAAGCAGGGTGATGGCGGTAAAATAGTTAATATTTCTTCTGCTGCTGGAAAACGAGGTTCTGCTAATTTCCTTGCATACAATGCTGCAAATTTTGGTATTGTCGGTATGACTCAGTCCATGGCTAAAGAATTAGGTCCCCACAATATAAATGTTAATTGTGTTTGTCCTGGTGCTGTTGATACTTCAAGAATGGATGTTGTTAGAGATGATTGGGATACTATGGCAGCAAACACCCCAATTGGCAGAAATGGAACTGACGATGAAGTAGGTGATTTTTGTGCTTATCTTTGTACAGAAGCATCTTCTTGGATTCATGGTCAATCTATTAACCAAAATGGTGGTTCTGTAATGGAGCATTAAAAACTTCAATTGCCATGTTGTAATATAATTAAAGGGCGGTTAGCTCAGTGGTTTAGAGCGCTGCGTTGACATCGCAGAGGTCACAAGTTCGACTCTTGTACCGCCCACCATTATTGAGACATTTGATGAAAGAATTACTTACTCTTTATGACACAAAATACAGGGTTGAAGGCATGACTTGCCAAGCTTGTGCAGATTCTATTGAGTCTACTATTTCTACCTTAAATAATGTTTCTTACGCTTCAGTTTCTTTATCAGACAAAGAATTAATAATTCAATCTGATCAGCTATTAGATCTAAAGCATTTGAACTCTGCCATTTCAACTGCAGGTGATTATAAGATTTTGAGTAATGAACCCACATTGTTCTCTCAAGTTTTGAACTATTTTGATACTAAAAAACCCATTTTAATCGCATTAGTTTTAGTTTCTATCAGTTCTTTGAGTTTACAGGTTCCGAACGGCCAATTTTACATCGAATCATGGTTTACTGCTTATATGGGAATATTTTTCCTGCTATTTTCCTTTTTGAAATTATTGAACGTCTCAGGTTTTAGCATGACTTTCAAGAGATATGATGTAATTTCAAAACAATTTGCACCTTTTGCAACTATATACCCATTTATAGAACTATCTCTTGGATTAGCATTTTTAACACAATCATTTTTAGTTTTTGCCAATATTGCGACAATATTATTTATGATTTCGCAATCTGTGGGCGTGATTCAAGTGATGAAAAACCGAGAGAATGTTCAATGTGCGTGTATGGGAACTGCGATCAGTTTGCCTATTTCATCTCTTACATTATTTGAAAATTTGGTGATGGTATCAATGGCAACATATATGCTTTTAATTTAAAATTAAGTATCAAAATAATTGAAAGATTTACGAAATACAAACAAAAAAATAGAAGGAATAGCAAATTGGATTTAACTCAAGCTCAAAAAATTATCGAAGGTGCACAAAATAAATCTAGTGAATTATCTGCAAACTTTTGTATTAGTATTGTTGATCCGCGGGGAGATTTAGTATTGTTTATTCGTGAAGACGAAGCTCCATGGAGAAGTGTCTTTATTAGTCAGGGAAAAGCTGCAGCTTCTGCAGCTTTTATGCAACCTAGTGGCAAGCTTGCTGAAGGAGGACCTAACCCTATTCATCAAGGGTTAATGGCTATGCTTGGGGGAAGAATGATTCCAGGGCAAGGTGGTTTGCCTGTATATGATGGACAAACAATTATAGGGGCTGTTGGTGTTAGTGGAGGAACTCCTCAAGAAGATGAAGAAGTTGCTTCAGCGGGGATTAATTATGCTGGGTTGAGTGTTTCTGGTTAGCTAGTATTTTTGTTTCTCAAGAAAGATTAAGTTCTTTGTATCCGCTTTGAGCTACCTCGTCACATCTCTTTCTGTATGATTGAGCAGTTCCACTATACCTAGCTAGAATTCTTTTGTTTTTACCTTCAACATTCGTATTGATTCCAGTCATCCATGAATCAACTTTATTAGATAATAGATGTTCCCCTTGTTCGGCAACGTAATCTGCCCAAGTTTGTACGGCCTCTGAGGTGGCTTCAGCTCTAGTGAATGAATTAATTCTCATATAATTAATAGTCTCAGTAATCCATTCAACATTGTATTCAATACTTCTTGGATTATTTCCCAGGAGAGCATGTGGTCCTAGTACCATAAACATATTGGGGAAGTTTGATACCTGAAGCCCTAAAAAGGTTTCTAAATCTTTAGCCCATTGATCTTTTAATTTGAGCCCATCGATACCTTGAATATCAATTTTGTCAAAGCTACCTGTGATTGCGTTAAATCCAGTGGCGTAAATAATTATGTCGAATTCAAATTCTTTATCAGAAGTTTTTAATCCATTTTCTGTAATTTTTTCTATAGGAGTTTCAGTTAAATCAATTAGTTCTACATTATCTCTATTATAAGATTCAAAATAGTGCGTCTCTAGAGGAACCCTGCGAGTTCCGAAACCATGGTCTTTAGGTATGAGTTTTTCTGCAACATTTGGATCATTTACTCTGGATCTGATTTTGTTAGCTACAAATTGAGACATTAATTTGTTGGCTTCAGGATCAATTAGCATATCTTTGAAATTTCCTTGCCAAATTCCAAACCCTCTACTTTGATAAAGTTCTTCCCAGAAATCTTCTCTTTCCTGTTCAGAAACTTCAAAAGTTCCTCTAGGGTCCATAGTGTGAAGGAAGCCTCCAACAGTATCCCAGCATCTTTGGAAGATATTTTTGTAACTAGACCTGATTTCTTCCATTTCATGTTTTGAGATTTTGTCATTATGAAGAGGTGCACACCAGTTTGGTCTTCTTTGGAATACGGTTAAATGACCTGCTACTTTACATACTTCTTGTATAGTTTGAACCCCGCTAGCTCCAGTTCCAATTACAGCAATTTTTTTCCCATTTAAATGTATAGAATCATGTGGCCATCTTGAAGTATGAAAAGATCTACCTTTGAACGATTCAATTCCTGATATTTTAGGTAAGGTTGGTTCAGATAAAATCCCTACTGCAGAGATTAAAAATCTTGATGTGAAAACTTCGTTGTTTTCCAGGGTTGTAGTCCAAGTTCTTTGATCATCATTAAATATTGTGGATTTCACTCTGCTAGAGAATTGAATGTCTTTTTCTAAATCAAATTTTTTAGATACATATTGTAAATATTTTAAAATTTCAGGTTGTGACGCAAAATGTTCGTTCCAGTCCCATTCTTTAAGTAATTCATCAGAAAAAGAATAGCCGTATGAATAGCTCTCAGAGTCAAATCTAGCTCCGGGATACCTGTTCCAATACCAAGTTCCTCCTACTCCAGTTCCAGCTTCAAACACCTTCACCTTGAGTCCTGATTGTCGAAGTTTGTACAGTTGGTATAAGCCGGAAATCCCTGCTCCAATTACGATTACATCGTAATCTAAGTTTGCATCTTCAATGATTTGATTTTCAGAAATTAATTGTGTCATGTAACATTTTTATCAGAAAACCACACCAAAATACAAATATGGTGATTGAAATAAAATCCTCATACTTGAATTTTGTTTAAATTTGGGAATAAAAAAAGATTATTTAATTATTCATTTGATTTGATTTTTCCTACCAAAAGGTTCAAAAATTAAGCCATAGCCGTACTAGCTCTATATGCTGTCCTAAGGTCTTGCTGTTCAAATTCTAAAGGTTTTTCTCCCATAGCAAATTCGTAAAGTGCAGCCTTATATATTCCTTCTAACGTATAGATAATTGAGACTGAAATACTAGCGCATAAAAAGCCTACTATCATACCAAAGATAGGACTCACTAAACCAAAAATCCATCCTATAGCTCCACTTGCTAATATAGCTAAAATTTGAAATATTCCAAACCCAAAATTAGCAGCAACTTGATTACCCCAAGTTTGCTTAAATAATCCAGAAGATCTTTTTATAGCAGAAATTGGTCCAAGATTTTCTGAAACAATAATCGGAACTACAAAGAAAGTCATCATTGCCCAACCTGCTTGAAGAAAGCTTGCAAATAATTCTGTCATTATTTGACCCATCATGCCCCTGTTTCTTCCCATAGATCTTATAGCAGCAAAGATTAATGCCATTATTGTTACAATAATGGACCACAGAAAAATATGGTGAACATGTTTGAAAGCGTGGCTAAGACCTGAAGATATATTAGGATCACCACCACGTAACCTTTCTAAAGCAGCAGAAATTAGAGCTGAATTAAAAAATACAATAATAAAGTTAGCTCCAAAAATCAAAATCGCCAATAGAATAAATCCACCTTCTTGATTTTCAGGACCATCAGAAAATGCTATTCCACCAATTGAGAATATTATTCCTAATAAAACAATGACACAGATAGCAGCCATTATTGGGAATACAACCAGTTCTTTATCTTTTTTTAATACAGTCACGCATGATTTCATTAGGTGAATAGTATTAGAGATATTCCCAAAGAAACCTTGATTTACCATCTTTTACTCCTTTGATCTTAAGATTAAAATTCCTGAAATTAGTGCAAGTAATGCACTCCCTACATTCCAAATCAACATCAAGTTAGAAGTGTAATCCCATTAATATTTTCTCCAATGATATTTTAAACCGAATTTAAATTATTTCATGGAATAAACAAAATATTAAGAAGTATTTATAGCGATTTAATTTTCAGAT
>Ga0310343_10000568_pt1 | contig 17715 bp, 14 predicted proteins | sample HC15DNA2025_MG_FD_203519 | JGI IMG/M metagenome (GOLD analysis project Ga0310343, IMG submission 203519) | Marine microbial communities from station ALOHA, North Pacific Subtropical Gyre - HC15-DNA-20-25_MG | ecosystem: Environmental > Aquatic > Marine > Oceanic | place: Pacific Ocean: North... | reverse complement strand
CGCCTTTAGCCCTGGGGACAATATCATTTCTATATGCAATTGCTTCGTTAACGCTACGTTCCTGATCCTGCTTGGCGCGTTGAACATCGTTAAAAGCATCAATAACCTCAGATGGGGGGTCGACTTTTTGCTGCTTGATTTCGACAATAAAAACACCAGCTCGGTAACTATCTAGAATTGATTGCAAAAGTTCTTTAGTTTTTGCTTCAACTTCGCCACGTTTAACTGTTAGAGCGTCTTCGAGAGTTGTTTGTCCTATGACTTCACGAATAGCGCTTTCTGCAGCTAGTTTTACCGTTGCGTCAGGATTACGTATGTTGAATAGGTAGTCAGCAGCATTCTTAATACGCCATTGCACAACAAAATCCACATCTATTATGTTTTGGTCACCAGTAAGCATTAAACTTTCCTGTGGAACGTCACGTGAACCCGAGGATCTAGCATCTCCACTTGTTCTGTAACCAATGGTAATCTGATTTGTAAGCTCGACGTTGGGCTTAAATACCTGTCCTATGGGTGCTGGTGGCCAGTAATTGAGACCAGGCGGAGTTACTTTTACAAATTTACCAAAAAGCAATTCTACACCTTGTTCTCCAGGCTGAACTCTGTAAAAACCACTAAATAACCAGATGGTGACAACACCTATTAATAGTAAAATTATCCCGCGGGAAGATCCTAAACCGCCCGGCATCATACTCTTGAATTTGTCTTGAGATCGACGCAAAAGCTCTTCAACATCAGGAGGAGGTGTGCCGGGACCATTTCCCCATGGACCTTGTGGATTCCGTGCCATTAATTTTAAATCCTTTTCAAAACAGAATTAAATCAGAATTGAATTATCTAATAGTGATCTTACTTTAATATGTAATTATTGTATAAATATGTTTACAGACTCATATTTCAATACAAACAACAATCTATACAAACAACAATCTATTTCTTTTACTTTCAAATGCACAATAACTAAAATTATTTGATTGCTAAAGCATTTAAATATTCAATTAGTCACAAAGGTTATATGTCTGCCAAACAATTCCGGCGATACAAGACCAGATTGATATTGGCTTAAATTTTGGAGATTTCAAGTATGCCGGTAGTAAATGAGGAACAAATTTTAGAGGTTCTTGGTACAATAAAAGACGGAGACAAAGACATTGTCAGCGCTGGCATGATCAGCGGCTTGCAAATTAAGGATGGCCACGTGGCATTTGCAATAGAAGTCGATCCAGACCGTGGTAACCAGATGGAGCCCCTTCGGAAAGAAGCAGAAAAAACTGTTTATGAACTTGATGGTGTTTTGTCCGTAACTGTGGGTTTAACCGCAGAGAAAAAAAATGGCAGCCATGACTCTGAAACGCAAGCCCAACACCACCCCGCTGGTACTGGCCCATATGCTATAAAAATGCCTGGCGTCAAATCGATCGTTGCAGTTGCTTCAGGTAAAGGAGGTGTTGGCAAGTCCACGACTTCAGTCAACTTAGCACTGGCACTTGCAGCGAAGGATTTGAAAGTTGGCATTCTGGATGCAGATATTTATGGGCCATCTGTACCAAGGATGTTGGGGGTTAACGGGGAGCCCTCTTCAAGTGATGGTAAGATTTTAGACCCGATGGAAGGCCACGGCATAAAGTGTATGTCCATGGGTTTTTTGATTGAAGAAGAAACACCAGTCATCTGGCGTGGCCCAATGGCACAAACAGCTTTACAACAGATGATGCGTGACATTAACTGGGGTGACCTTGACATACTCATTGTCGATATGCCCCCAGGCACTGGTGATGTACAACTGACTATGGCTCAACAGGTCCCCCTAACTGGTGCAGTCATTGTTTCAACTCCGCAGGACATAGCACTAGCCGATGCAAGACGAGGCCTGAACATGTTCCGAAAGGTTGATGTACCAGTATTTGGAATTGTTGAGAACATGAGTTACTTTTCTTGCCCCCATTGTGGAGAACGATCTGAAATTTTTAGTCATGGAGGTGCCAAAGCTGAAGCAGAATTGCTTAGCATGGATTTTTTAGGAGAGATTCCGCTGGCTATAGATATTCGAGAAACCTCTGACGGTGGCAACCCCATTGTCGTCTCCCAACCTGACAGTAATCACGCCAAATCCTACCTTGAGATGGCAGGGGAAGTATGGGAAAAGACACAAAATTCACTAGCAAAAGGAGAAGCCGAGGCACCCCGTATTGTTATTGAGTAAATAAAGAACTCAATAAGGATTAGATTAAGAACCAATTTGTAGCTTGGGTTTTTTTTAGAAGTTTATGCAAGCAAAATTTACACTAATTTCACAAGATAAAACTGACGTCAAACCGACAGCTATTTTTAGTTTCTTCCTCAATTTACCTGTCAGGGGTAATTGCTATTCTGAACTCAATTGACAGCAATTTTCTCTGACCACAAATGAATAGGATGTTTCACCATCCGAAGGTGAATACACAGTACGAGATTTCTCTTGCCACTGATCAACATCAAAATCAGGGAAAAAAGCATCGCCATGGGGACTAAGTGCTACTTCAGTTAAATAGAGCCTGTTAGCTCTTGCCATAGCTAAGCTATATATTTCAGCCCCACCTATGATCATGATTTCTTCCTTTCCCAAAGCAACTGCCATTTCACTAGCAGTAGAAAATGCCTGATCCAGATCGTGAACAACTTGAGCCTTAGTGGCTACGTAGTTTTTATCTCGGGTTATTACAACATGAGGCCGCCCCGGCAATGGTCGTTCAAGAGATTCCCATGTCTTTCGCCCCATAATAATGGGTTTACCCATGGTTATTTGCTTGAACAATTTCAAATCACCAGGAATATGCCAAGGCAGACTACCATCCCGACCAATAACGCCATTTTCACCGACTGCTACAACTATTGAGATAATCATCAGACAGCCACCGGGGCGAAAATATGTGGCTCACTCTCGTAACCTTGAAGATCAAAATCGTCAAAAGAGAATGAAAAAATATCTTTCACATTTGGATTAATTTTCATAATTGGCAAAATCTTGGGTGTGCGTGAGAGTTGTATATCTACCTGCTCCAAATGATTTGAATAAAGATGTACGTCTCCAAAAGAATGAACAAAATCACCTGGTTCAAGCCCACACACTTGGGCAACCATCATGGTAAGAAGTGCGTAAGAAGCTATGTTGAATGGTACACCTAGAAATAGATCTGCACTACGTTGATATAGTTGACAGGATAAACGGCCATCCGCCACGTAAAACTGAAATAAACAATGACAAGGAGGAAGTGCCATATTTTCAATGTCGGCAACATTCCATGCACAGACAACTAAACGGCGGGAGTCAGGATTACTGTTAATCTGCTCAATTAAATTAGATATTTGGTCAACTTTACTTCCATCTGGACTTGGCCAAGATCGCCATTGATAGCCATAGATTGGACCCAAATATCCTTTTGTATCGGCCCAATCATCCCAAATCTTAACACCATTATCTTTTAAATACTTGATATTTGTGTCTCCAGCCAAAAACCACAACAACTCATGTATTATAGATTTTAGATGAAGTTTCTTAGTAGTAAGTACTGGAAAGCCGTTATTTAAATTAAAACGCAATTGGGCGCCAAATAAACTTAGCGTACCAGTACCTGTACGATCTTCTTTATATGTACCTTGATGACGGACTTGAGCCATTAGTGCAAGATATTGTTCCACAAGTAAATTTCCCTTAACGATTCTATATAGTCAAAATACCCTATCCCTGCCCCTTCCAATAGTTTTTCTTTCAGATTATATTATTTTTGTTGGGCAACCAACTATGACGATAAACACTGTTCGAAATAATCGTTACGGACCCGGGGGCAGTGCCCGGCGCCTCCACCAATTTTCCTCTATGGAGGATCAACTTTGGGGGCGAAACAGGATCGACGTGCGTGGTAAAGGTTCAGCTTTCGTTCGGTATGGTAACCACCGTCATCGGGCCAAACAAAGAAATGCCAACGATAATGAGGCATTTGCAGTAGCAGCCTAACGGCTCTTACTACGGGGTTCGAGGGGCACCTGGCAACAGAAGCCCCTCACTTGGCACTCGTTAGTTTTGCCAAAAATAAAACATTGGTCTTTTTCGAGAGGTCAAGAAGGAGTAATAATTGTAGATCATGAATGAAGAAACATTGAATTATGAGGAATGGGTTGAAGAGGCCCTTCGTGTTGTCATAAGGCGTGCCCTGGAACAAACCGTTCTCAATGGCTTGCCAGACAATCATCATTTTTTTATTACTTTCCTTACTAGCCATGCTGATGTTGAGATACCAGATCATCTTCAATCTGAGCATCCTGAGGAAATGACCATTGTATTGCAACACCAATTTAATGACTTAGAAGTTACTCATGATGGGTTTAGCGTCTCACTCAGTTTTGGTGGTCAACCGTGCCATTTGCGCATACCTTATTCATCCATCATCACATTTGCAGACCCCGCTGTTAATTTTGTTCTGCAATTAAAAATAGCAGAACAAAAGAAGGAAGAGGCTAAACACACTCCGATCTCATCTCAAAAGCCTGCAATTGTAGGCGTCATGATTGACGCTGAAAAGCAAGAAGAAAAAAAATTGCCCTTTTCTGCAGTTGATGACAAGCAAGAGAAAGATGATAAAATGGGCAAAATTATTGCTTTGGATACTTTTCGAAAAAAATAGGAACTCTATTGCATGAGCAATTACGTTCATCACACGCTGTTCCCATTGGCAAAAAACAACACGTCGTGGCGACTTGTTACTAATGATTATGTCAGCAGTACTAAATTTGAAGGCAAAGTCATACTTAAAATTGAACCACAAGCGCTGACGGTGCTTTGCACAGAGGCCATGAGGGAAATTTCACACCTGCTGAGGCCGGGACATCTTCAACAGCTCCGGGATATTTTTGATGATCTAGAGGCATCCGAAAACGATCGCTTTGTTGCACTAGATTTATTGAAAAATGCAAATATAGCTGCTGGTGGAATTTTACCCATGTGTCAGGACACAGGAACGGCAATTATTTATGGCTACAAAGGTCAACAAGTATGGACCGGGGGTGATGACGAGGCAGCTTTAAGTGAGGGGATTTTCAGTACTTTTCGTGAGAGCAATTTTCGCTATTCTCAACTTGCCCCATTAGACATGTTTACTGAGACCAATACAGGTAACAATCTACCAGCTCAGATTGATCTTTATGCTACTGTGGGAGATGAATACCATTTTCTATTCATGGCTAAAGGAGGTGGATCCGCAAACAAGACATTTTTATATCAGAAAACTAAAGCATTGTTAAATATGGACAATCTGATGAAATTTATGGATGAAAAAATCCGAACTCTTGGCACAGCAGCTTGTCCTCCCTACCACTTGGCTATTGTTATTGGTGGCACTTCTGCCGAAGCTAATTTAAAAACGGTTAAACTAGCCTCGGCTAAATATCTAGACACACTTCCTATCGAGGGAAATAAAAACGGACAAGCCTTTCGAGATTTAGCAATGGAAGCTTTAATTCACAAAATGACACAGAAAATGGGAATTGGAGCTCAGTTTGGCGGTAAATATTTTTGTCACGATGTTCGCGTTATTCGCTTGCCACGTCACGGAGCATCTTGCCCAGTTGGTATTGGTGTTTCATGTTCAGCTGACCGACAATGTAAAGGGAAAATAACATCTAAGGGTGTTTTCATTGAAACACTAGAACGTGATCCTGCAAAATACCTTCCAAACATCTCTGAGAGCCATCTTTCTGATACCGTTATAGAAATTAATACAAACAAACCCATAAAAGAGGTGCTGCACAAACTCTCTATGCAACCAGTAAAAACTAGACTGTCTATCAGCGGTACCTTAATTGTAGCTCGCGACATTGCGCATGCAAGGCTCAAAGAGCTTTTAGATTCTGGTAAAGAACTACCTCATTTCTTTAAGAACTACCCCATCTATTACGCGGGCCCTGCAAAAAAACCTGAGGGCTACAAATCAGGGTCCTTTGGCCCCACTACAGCCGGCCGCATGGACACATATGTTGAACAATTTCAAGCCGCAGGTGGGTCCTTAATCATGCTGGCAAAGGGTAATCGCTCATCCCATGTGACTGCTTCCTGCAAAAAACATGGGGGTTTTTACCTTGGTTCTATAGGTGGACCCGCAGCAAGACTCGCAATGGATTGCATTAAGAAAGTAAGAGTTCAGGATTTTGAAGAACTTGGAATGGAAGCAATCTGGCGCATTGAGGTTATCAACTTTCCTGCCTTTATCGTTATTGACGATAAGGGTAATGATTTTTATGCAAGTTTTACTGGATAAACCCCATTCCAACGCTTGGAAAGCGTCACAAATATCCTCAATTGGCCCACTTATAGTGAAACCTACTAATTTAAATCTAATTATGAATATACAATTGTCACAAACCTGAATTTTTTGCTTAGCTAAAGATGAAAAGCTAAACAACTCAGTTTCTTTTTATTACTGCCGTTAACATCAAGCAACATTCAAGACATTTAAATTTCCGTTTGTTTGTCTTTTATTTTTTCTGATATTGATAACCATATGACTAAAATTATTTTTAATGGATCGAAAAACACACTCTTTTCAGTTGCACTAGCACACGGTTCAGGAGCCCCGATGGATACCCAATTCATGACTTTTTTTGCTGAGGGGCTTGCGAAGCATGGCGCAAGAGTTGCTCGCTTTGAATTTCCTTACATGTCGGAAAGGCGGATATCAGGGAAAAAAACTTTACCGAACAAGATTGAGTTGCTTATTAAAACGTGGCATCAAGTCATTGATGAAATAGGACATGAAAAACTTATTATTGGTGGTAAATCCCTTGGTGGAAGAGTTGCTTCTATGATTGCAGATGAGGCCAATGTCTTGGGATTGGTTTGCCTAGGTTATCCCTTTCATCCATTTAATAGACCGGATAAACTCAGAATTAGTCATTTAGAAAGGCTCAAAACTCCCTCTCTCTTTTTACAAGGTGATCGTGACAGTTTTGGAAATAAGGATGAAATTTCTGGATATACAATTTCAGATAATATTTGTTTCCACTGGTTAGTAGATGGGGATCATAGCTTTAAGCCTCGAAGAAGATCTGATCGTAGCAAACAACAAAACTTGGACGATGCATTAGATGCCTTTGTTAATTTTATTCAAACTCTGCACAGGAACTCCCATGGTTAATAATCCATCATGCATTTGCAAGCACTCCGTGCTTATTAAAGGCCACAGAACAAGTATTTCTATTGAAAATGCTTTTTGGAACATCTTACGCCACATTGCTATCGAAAAGAATCTTTCCATAAACGACCTCATCTCTAAAATTGACAGTAGTCGCAGTGGTAACCTCTCCAGCGCAATTCGCCTTTATGTGCTAGAACATGCTATGAGCTAACGACCCAAATCGATAATCAATTTTTTAAGAATTTCCCCTGGAGGAACTTTTTGCTGATTTTGAGGGGCAGGCGTAGATGAGGTCGTACCTTGTTCTATTGGCAACTGTGATGGTGATCTTGCTTTTTGATTTGGCACACCCATTCCCGGTAGGATGTTTTTTAGCAGACCCCCAACGCCCTTTTTCTTTAAGATACTATCCAAACCTTTTTTAATGATCTCACCACTTATAAGTTTAGTAGTATCTAATTTAACACTAGGGGAGTTCAATTCCCCTCGAATAGAAAATGGCAGCTGTGTTGAAATAGTACCTCCAGTCTTAAGCATCTTTCCAATAAAATTTGGCGAAAATTCAAATTGTCCAGCCACGTTGATCAACCAGCGAGACAAATCAAATTTTCCCTTTGCATAACCGTTACCCATAGTTGATGCCAATTGTAAATCTTCGGATTGTGCTATTCCTCTTTTAATATCAAAAGTGCCAGTAATATTTGCAAAACCTTTACTTGAATTACCTCCAGAGAGCTTTCCACCAATATTATTTAATTGGGAAAGCAGACCAAGCACCGGAGAAAAGGTTGTTCCCCTACCCATCCTACTAACGTTTATAGCCTCAAGACCAATTGACCCGCTTCCATTGAGCGATGCAACTAAATCGGAAATGGTATATCCACTTGCAGCCAATTTAACATTCATTCCTGCTAGTCCACTTGCAGGGCTTTCACCTATTGCTGCTAATAAGCCCTTCTCCATACTCAAAGCATTTAGAGATACCGCACTCTCAAAAGTTAATGGAGAGGCAGACTTTGCAGTTGCAGTTACTTTGATAGTACCGCCAAATAGTTCTCCATTCAGCTCATTGATTGTTAGAATACCGTCAGCAATAGTTGCTTGTAAGTTACTATTACTAATTCTGTATCTCCCGTAAGCTAATACTTCAGATTTGAGCCTTATATTTGCATCAAAATTTTCCAGGAAGGATAAATCAACAGGATTCGTTGGCCATCTCCCTGGCGAAAAATCTGTTAGATCCTCAAGTTTCGTTTTATTTGTAGAACGTCCCAAGGCAGGCCGTGCAGTAGGAAAAGTAGTTCTTGGCTTCTTTGACAATGTATCATCTGAGAACGCAAAGTGTTGATTAACAGCTATTACGCCAGTACTCAAATCCGCATCAACTTTAGTCCTTGGATCGACCAGTAAAATTTTTGTAGTGCCAACAACAGGCACGCTCCCTAAATTCGCCTTTAAATCACTGAGGATCAAACCTGATTTATCAATTTTTATTTCACTATCTAGGTCAAAAGCACCAAACTTGCCGTTTAAATGATTATTAATCCCTAAAGGTCTGAGTATCCTGACCAAATCTCCAATGACAACTTTTAAATCACCCTTAAAACTGCCATCAAGGGAGAGCATAGAGAACTTGCCCTTAGCCTTTATATCTGCTCCAGCTCCTTTTAATTTAAAAGCAACATTAGGTTTTAAAAGTGGGCCATCAATTTTTCCTCTAAGATTAATTTCCCCAAGCTCTTCGCGATCAATTGGAATATTTTTTCCAAATAAACGAAAAAACCTAGATAAGTCACTAAATTTAGCATCAAGTACGACCCCTTTCATCATTGGTATGCCCTCAATATCACTCAGAGAACCATGTGCTCTAAAAGTTGAGCCAGCCAACTTCTCAACACTCAAATGATGCACATTGATTGTGCCGTCTCTCAACGACAATTTAAGATTAGCATCTTTAACTTGGGTGCCGTCATAAACCAGAGTCTTGACTTTACTTTTTATGTTTGCGTCTAGATTTTTAAATATAGCTAAAGGATTCGAGGCTTGATCTTCAGTTAGTTTGATTTTTTTTGAGCGATTTTTTTTGACATCTTGAGGGACTTTTTTTGCATTAACCACAGCTTTAGTTTGAGAATCTCCCAAATAAGAATCTAGATTAAGCCTATCAAGCGTTAAGTCAGCATCTACAGATAACCTCTCGTCAAAGGATAGCTCAGTCTTGCCTGTTAAACGAGAACTATCAAACTGCAAATCAAGTTTACTCAAAGAAATTTTACTCTGTGTTGCCTCCACATTACCTGACAAAACGATCCTAAGAAGACGATCAGCCGGTACAGATGGCATGGGCGCATCAAGCCAGTCCATCATCCCCCTTAAATTTCCTACAGATACTTCCATTTTGCCATCAAACCGGGGCAAAAGCTTATCCGTCAGAACAAAGCCAAATAAATCCACACTCGCATTACCCGGTAAATTAGCAGAAGCGTGACTAATTGTGATTTCACCACCAGATACCTCTGCACTCAAACGAACCTGACGGACCAACCCTTTGTTAAAAGCAACAGATTTTGCTGTGACATTAATTGTGACGTCGATAAAATCTGACAGAAGATCATGGCGACCAGAATTTGCAGTTTCCACCTTATCACCCATAACAAAAGCAGTAGTAGTCTCTGTTCCACCCCCTCCTGTATGGTTTTTTTCCTTTTTTAGCACTTCTTCCACAGCAGCACTCATTGCAGGGAAAGCAAGCCATTTGTCCAAATCCAAGCTATCAAGTGCTAAACTAATGTTAGCGCTGGGATGTCCCTTGATATTCAAACCTGCAGAACCTTTTGCAATAGCGTTCCCTAAGCTTATACTTAATTCAGATATGTCGGCAGCCTCAGCCGAGGCCGCTACTCTGGCATCAATACTAAACTCTTGACCTAAAAGTCCTGGAAAGGACGATTTCGGATTAGCAAACTGAACTAACTCGGCTAAATTTTTTCCAGTTGTTTTAACCAAACCCTCAAACCTCGGGACCTCATCCAATCCAATGATGGCGCCAGAAAAGGACGTTTTTGTCTGGCCAGGATCAAGTGAAACAGTCAAACTTATGGGTGCGGTGCGCTCTTCAATAATTTTGTCAACAGAAATTGTATATTCCAGTGGAAATCCTCCAACGACCATACTACCCGAGCTTGCAAACGGTCCTGATGGCGAAGAGGCTGCAAAGGTAGCATCAAAATTTTCAATGGTCTCAGTTCTTCCGGACATGTCATCTCGATAATTCAAACGAGCATTTTGGATTGAGAAGTTATCCAGACTAAACCGAGAAACACTCTCGTTGGGCTTCAAAATCTCAGTAGACTCAGCAAGTTCTATATCGCCAATCTGCATTTCAGGCTTCTCATCTTTTAATTCATTATTAATGAAAAAAAAGTCCACGTTGGTATGTCCATCAGCAAAACGTTGTAGTTCTATAACAGGATCAATTAGCCTTACTGTCTGGACTTTTATCTTTCCCCCAAGAAGCGGGCCAAGAGCAACCCTAACCTCAAGAGACTTAAGGGTAAGCAGGTTTTCGGCACTAGCTCCCACACTATTTGAGAGCGAAACATCCTCGGCAATAACTGCTGGCGCAGGTAAAATTGAAATTTCAATATCACCTTTAATATCAAGCTGACGTCCGCTGAGCCGTTCTACCTCATTTATCAAATCGGCCTTGTAATTATTCCAATTGATCAAACTAGGACCAACTAAAATAATCGCAATGAGTAAGCATAATAAAACGGCTATGCCCTGTAGAAGTTTTTTCAAACCTTTTTGCTCCCTATGCAGGTTCCACCTTTTTAGATTAAGGTGGTCATGCTTTTCATTTATTGGTGTACATTAGCTACTAAGAAACAGTCGAGCAAATAAAGTATCAACATATTTTTTTTTCATTGATTGCTAATAATTACATTGGACAAGCATAACACATAATACTTTCATGCTTGTATTACTTGAAAGAGATTCAGATATTTTGGTTTCGGCAGACACTTTTATGGGTGCTTGATTAAATGTTTAATATCATCAGGAACTGGACCGCCTGTGGCCCAATCCAGCAACTCAACAGTATGAAGAACTGGAAGATGGGTGGCACCTGAAATTTGCATCAAACAACCAATGTTACCAGTAGCAATTATTTCAGCATTCTGGTCTTCTAGATTTTTAACCTTGCGGTTTTTCAGCCGCTCAGCAATTTCAGGTTGCAATAAATTATAAGTTCCAGCAGAGCCACAACACAAGTGACTTTCCAATGGTTCGAAAACATCAAAACCAGCATTTTTGAGCAAGTTTTTTGGCTCTTGGTGTAACTTCTGCCCGTGCTGCATTGAACAAGCTGATTGATAAACAACAGATATCCCATGTTGAACTTTGATATAATCTAAACCGAGAAGCAACATAATTTCACTCACATCCCTGCAAAGAGAGGCTACTCGTTTTGCTTTCTCTGCCCAATCAACATCATCGCGCAACATGAAGCCATAATCTTTAAGAGTTGTACCACAACCTGAAGTGTTTATTACAATAGCATCAAGTCCACCTCCTTCAACTTCTTCCATCCAAGCCGCAACATTCTTGCGAGCAGAATCAAGTGCAGTGGCTTTCATACCAAGATGATGGACCAAAGCCCCGCAACAACTTGCGTTTGCCGCAACAACAACTTCACAACCATGACGAGTCAGTAAACGCACAGTTGCTTCGTTTATAGATGGGCGTAACGCTTTCTGAGCACAGCCCGTCATCAGAGCAACTCGCATTCTTTTTTTGCCAACAGCTCTGAAAACTTGCGGCAAATCATAGCTTGATTGACTTGGTATTTTTTTTGGTACCATCGTGATAATACCTTTGAGGCGACCGGGCATCAGTACTTTGAAGGGCTCCGCAAGTTTTGCGCCCAGAAGCGCCCAACGAAAAAGAGTTGGTTTTGGCAATACCCAAGCTAATAAATTTCGTAAAAATCGGTCACCCACATTACGCGAGTAGGTTTGTTCGATATATTCTCTAGCATGGTCTATCAAGTGCATATAATCCACACCAGATGGACAGGTTGTTGAACAGGATAGGCAGCTTAAACATCTATCAATATGCTTAACTACAAGCGAGGAGGCTGGTTTTGCGTTCTCTAACATGTCTTTGATCATATAAATTCGGCCACGAGGACTATCGAGTTCGTCGCCGAGTAATACATAAGTTGGGCAGGTTGCTGTGCAAAAACCACAATGAACACATTTACGTAAAATATCGTTAGAAATTGAGATAGTTGGTTGGTTTAATTGATCAGAACTAAAGTTTGTTTGCACGGCTACACCATTCGCCCGGGGCAAAGCAGCCCTTTAGGGTCAAAACTATTTTTTATCCTTGCAGAAATTCGAGCCTGAGCCTCTGCTTGAGGATGAAACACAGGTACTTGTGAGCGAACATTGTCATCCGCGCGCAACAATGTGGCATGACCACCAGATTCTTTAAGTGCATTTCTAACTTCCCTATGAGCACCATCATCTCTCGCCTCAATGGCTAACCAGAGCAGCCCCCCGCCCCAATCATAGAAAACTCTGCCACCTATGCTTTCCAAAATCTTTTGCGCTACCGTGGCACCATATGCAGGAGGCACAGATACTCTCCAAATTTGCTCCCCACTTGAAACGAAGTAATCAACATTTCCCACTTCGCTCCAGAGGCTCAGGGTGTCAGAAGTATGCAATATTTCAATCTCTCCAAACTCAGCTAAAAGCTGTCTTAAAATACCAGTCTGATATGACACAGAAGGTCCCGGCCCTTCGATACGAATGGCGCTTAATGCACTGTGTGCCCCAGCAACAAGGGGAACTTTTGATTTAACAGCAATGTCTGACGGTAAATGTGCCGCCCCTGTAACTTCGCAAGAACTTTGCAAAGCTGATGTTAAAGCTTGGATTCCACTAATGCTATTCTTTGTCATGACCAGGACTGTCCAAGATTTTTCAGGTTTAGGCATGACTTTGAATGTAACATCACTAATCACACCTAAAGTTCCAAAAGAACCTGCCAACAATTTTGATAAATCAAAACCAGTTACGTTTTTGACAACCCTACCGCCAGATTTAAATATTTCACCGCGGCCACTTATAGCATGAAACCCAAGAATATGGTCGCGTGCACCACCCACCGTCAAGCGCCGCGGTCCTGCAAGATTACATGCGAAAATACCTCCTATACTTCCCGCACAAACACCGGAACCGAACAACGGACCCAAATTTGGCGGTTCAAAAGAAAGCTGTTGTTTATTTTCATTCAGTGCGTCCAATATTTCATTCATTGGCGTTGCGGCGGCTGCGCTCATGACCAATTCATCGGGCTCGTAAAGATCAATGCCCCTTACACCTGAAATATCCAAAATGTTTAATTTTGGGTCAAATGGACGACCATAATCGCGCTTAGTTGCAAGCCCACTAACTTCAAAAGCCTGTTCGTTGGCAACTGCCCATTGAACTGCATCAAGTATTTGCTTGGAACACGAGACTTTAAAGGTTTCAGGCATAGCCTATTAGAACCTTGGGAGATGAGGAAAACGTGTGTTGTTCCTATGCACATGGACTCGGCCAAGTTCTGCACATCGGTGTAGAACAGGATAAACCTTGCCCGGGTTTAGAAGCCCATCCGGATCAAAAGCACATTTAACCCGCTGCTGTTGTTTAAGATCGTCCTCTGTAAACATGACACCCATCAGGTCCCGTTTTTCAACCCCGACTCCGTGCTCTCCAGTTAACACACCACCAACCTCGACACAAAGTTTTAAAATTTCAGCACCAAATTTCTCAGCCCTTTCCAGCTGACCAGGAATATTTGAGTCATAAAGGATCAACGGATGTAAGTTACCATCCCCCGCATGGAATACATTCGCAACCCGCAAATTATACTTATTAGACATTATAGCTATCCGTGCTAAGACTTCAGACAAACGCCCACGGGGAATAGTACCGTCCATACAATAGTAGTCCGGAGAAATACGGCCAACCGCTGGAAAAGCTGACTTTCGTCCAGCCCAAAAAGACATTCGTTCAGTTTCATTTTCACTTACACGGATGTAACTGGACCCAGCAGCTTTTGCTAATGTATGAACACGTTCAATTAGACAAGAGACCTCCGCTTCAGGACCATCTAGCTCAACAATAAGTAGGGCTTCAACATCCAAGGGATAACCCGAGTTCGAAAAATCTTCCGCTGCCTGAACCGCCAGTTTATCCATCATTTCCATACCTCCTGGAATAATACCTGAGGCAATGACAGTACTGACGCAGTTTCCAGCTTGCTCGCTGGAGGGAAAGCCAATAAGCACAGCCCGAGCAGTTTCTGGCTGTTTTAATATACGAACGGTAACCTCTGTGACAACTCCAAGCAAACCCTCAGACCCGGTGATCAAACCGAGCAGGTCATACCCCTGACTATCAAGATGCTTGCCGCCTAGTTGAATAATTTCACCGTTTATGGTTACAAATTCGACACCAAGCAAATTATTGGTTGTTAGCCCGTACTTCAAAGAATGTACGCCACCCGAATTTTCAGCAACGTTACCACCAATAGAGCAGGCAATCTGACTAGAAGGGTCGGGTGCATAGTAAAAACCCTTATGTGATACAGCATCAGTAATACCTAAGTTTGTTACACCAGATTGGGCTACGACAGCTCGATTATCATAATCAATGTTGATAATACGGTTAAATTTTCCCAAGCCTAATACAACTGCATCAGCCAGAGGTAATGCACCACCAGATAGTGATGTGCCTGCCCCACGCGGTACCACCTTAATACCCTCCAAATGACAGTACTTGAGTATAGCTGACACTTGTGACGTTGTTTCAGGTAAAACAACTGCTAGTGGCAATTGACGATAAGCGGACAATCCATCGCACTCATAAACCCTGAGCTCATCCTCACTAAAAATAACACTTTCATCAGAAACAAAACTAGACAAAGCGTGGGTAATTTTTGAGCGCCGACCGATGATATCTGCGTCGGGTATCGGCATTTTCATGTTAAAAGGCCCCAAGATAATCTTCGATTGTGTTGTGGGCTATATCGTATCTTCTTGGGAAGAAAACCATGCTTACCTGATATAAATCATTTTTTTCAAATGCTAAAAGAAAATTAATTATTGTTGGAGACTAGCCCTGGCGCGCCTTAAACCGTGGATTGGTCTTGTTTATAACGTAGACCCGTCCCTTTCTTAGTACAACCCGGCAGTTTTTGTCTCTCGATTTAGCCGACTTGAGTGAGTTTCTAACTTTCATGTACAATGTCCTTTACCACTCACTTTCAGGTGTGAACGGGGAAAATAGGAGGTGTGGGGCGATCTGTCAATGGGCCGAGGATAGTTTTGCCGTTTCCTGTTTACTGTAAATTAATGAATGTTTACTGGTGAATTTATGAGTATTGAATATATATTAACAAAATCAAAGCGTACAGATATAGATGCTCAAGTCTTGGGGTTAGACAATTTTTTCTGTTGGCCAAATATAGGAATATGAAAACTTATCGTTGTAAAGTATATCTGTGATAAACTGTGCACCGAGACGCTCGTTTAGATGGTGATGTGCTTTTTCCCAACCCTTTTTGGCAATTTTTCTGCGCATTTCGTCATTTTCAAGAAAATATGTAATTTTGCCAACGAGATCATCATCATTGTCATAGTAGATCATCTCCTCATCACTATACAATTCATCAATTTTATACTTGCTGTTGGTGAATGTTAGAACCCCATTTCCAGTTAGATGAGAAACCCTATCAGATGAATAAATGTACAGATCATCTGGAGTTGCAAGATTTAGTGGCCCTTCGCGCTCTCGGGACAAGTTGAGCCCGCATTTACTATGCCCAAGAGCTTCCACGTAATCAATACCCCATAAACCACCAGTTTCAAAAGACACGTGTTCTGGAAATTCAATTTGTGGTAGATGCTTACGGATCAAGTCAACCGTTGTCTTTCGAGGATCCTCCCCATACTTATCAAACGAACCGCAGGCAAAAATAAGATCGACATCACAATTAGCCTCAAAGGCCCGTCCTGTTTCAATCGAGGGGTCAACAATATTAGGAATATAATAAGCAGCCTGACCACCTGAAATTCTGCGCAAGCCTTTACCAGCAGTAGTAATAAAAGTTGCATCTAACAGAGCACTTTTTTTATTCAAGCGCACAGCTGTGCCAGGTATAAAAAGCGGATCTATAGAGAGCTGGGCAAGCTTTATATCAGAATGATTCTCACGCAAACGCTCAAGAGTATCTGGGGTGATTACATCAGCGTGTATAAAAATTACTAGATCTGGGCCAAACGAATGAGCTTGATCTAGCAAGCTTTTGTTGGCTCCAGTTACCCCCATTTTACGGGAACGAAAAAAATTGCTCAAACGAGCAACATCACGATCAAAAAAACGTAAAACAGTATGTTTGTTTCTGATAAAACCATTGCCAAGTTTGTTTGCGTAATCATAGAAACGCTTAGCAGCGTACTTTAATTGATTTCCACCAACAATCATTACCCGCATGAAATATTCCTTGGTGCTATTGCAATTTAAACACAAATAAAAATTTATAATTTAAAGGCAACACTTAATGCTTTTACAATCTATTATCAATTACCTCTAACAATGGTGCATAAGTTGTAGCATCATTATTGTTCTATGTGTTATAACTCTGGCAAGGATCACAATTGTTCAAAACTTCTGTCAGTATTACAACTTGATAAGGCAAACTAAGTAAATATGAAAATTAATAAAAGAAGTACCACCTTTTACTTGTTCCCAGTATTACTGATTGTAATCGCTATCGTTACAAATGGTTGTCAAAGACCTCGACCTCTAGCCGAACCACCACCTGAGCCTGGCTTGTTTACTGGCAAAGCGGGTGAGTTTGTCATCGGTGGGAAAAAAAAGAGAAGGAAACGACGCTAGCTATCTGCAAACGCTGTTTCCCTGCCACAATAAGCGCCAAGGATGCTAATATACCACTACATGTAGTAAAGAAATATACAGGCATACACAAGCTGTTTAACAAACCAGAATTATTCTGTTTTTATAGCCAGATTTATAAACTCCATCAGACAACCTTTAATTATTTAATATAACAAGGCAAACGATGTGTTGCCTTTATGCAACAATCTTGTGGCATTTATGCTAAACGGCTCGGCAAAGGGTTTGACAGAGAGTTATCACTAACATAAAACTATTCTCAATTAGACGTTGCGGGCTCTTTAATCTCGCTTAGTTTATGATTTTTTTTTACTACCCCCATTTTTTGAGAGAGGGATTACTACAATGACTAACTTTCGTAAGATGTTATTAAGCACCGCAGCAATTGGTCTTACAACTGTTGCTACAGTGTCTTCAACGTCTGCCGCTGACGTTGAAAAGAAATTCGCATGGAGTGGCCATGTGAACCGTGCAATTATCATGGGTAGTGATGGAGAAGAGAACTTCATTGCTCACGAAGATGGAAACGTCTCTGGTTCAAGAGCACGAATGAAAGCTTCAGCCAAGTCTTC
>Ga0310343_10000567_pt1 | contig 17738 bp, 13 predicted proteins | sample HC15DNA2025_MG_FD_203519 | JGI IMG/M metagenome (GOLD analysis project Ga0310343, IMG submission 203519) | Marine microbial communities from station ALOHA, North Pacific Subtropical Gyre - HC15-DNA-20-25_MG | ecosystem: Environmental > Aquatic > Marine > Oceanic | place: Pacific Ocean: North... | reverse complement strand
CCACCGCAGCGTTCATTTCCTCATTCGTTGGGGGCTCTGTCTTGAGGACGATTTTCTCGAAGGCCTCGGGCGTAACTTTGGGATACCAGCGATCCTTGCTGCTCAAACCTTTGAGCAGTTCATCTTTTTGGGGAGTCTTCAACCGAGCGGCAAAAATTTGTTTGCCCGCTATCCATTTGGCGTTGCCCAACATGACCAACAAATGTCCCCCGTCCAAGGTCGTAACGTCGTAATCACGAACCCCCGAACGTTCGGGTAACAAGAAAGGGTTCTTCACTCCATCAAACTGGCGGGTTGAAAATCCTCTTCTTTCATGATCGGTCAAGCGCAGGACGCTCATCACCCTTTCGTGGAAAATCCTCGGACTGACCAGCCATCTTCGAGAGGGTGAGAAAGGTTTGTCCTTAATCTCACCGCTGAAGAGTTTCTCATGATCAAGGTAATTTCCATAATTGGGGTAACGCAACTTTTCCTCCAGCTTGGAGGCCTTGTGCTTTCGAAGTGCTAGGGATATCCAATCATATAACTGCTGCCGCTCCGCATCGCTTGGCTGGTTTGTCTTTTTTCTGGGAGGCATCTCCTTGATGAAAATTTGCTCCTGCACACGATTCAACAAATCCAACCGGTCTTTGAGGGCCAAGGTCGCGAGGTTGTCCAACCGGATCTCTCCCTTCTTGGTCTCATCGTCGTGGCAATCGAAACAGTAATTCGCCATCAGATCCTCAATTTTATCGGGCATGACAAACGGAGCAGCCCAAAGCCCTCCCCCGCCACAAAGAAAGGAGGGAATCAAAACCAAAAGAAACCTAATCCAAAGAGTCATGCCGTGAAGGTTTCCAGAGGTTGGTCAATCACTTGGCTTTCACCAACTCGACCGCCGCCTTAACATAGCGTTTCCCCAACGTTTCATAACCCTCCGGCTTGATCAAATGAAGGGCGTTCTTTTCTCCATTGAGATCATCGGTGTCGATCCATACCGCCCGCTGCGAGGCATCGGCAAAGGCTTGCTGGGCCTTGCGAATTCCTTCCCAATGCGGGTTTTCAACCCTTTTCTTGTCCCGTCTCCTGTAGAAACCACTGTCGCTGAGCCTGCCGATGATGAAGTTGATGTCGGTGCGCATCAGGTCTTTTTCAAGTTGCTTTTTCAAGCCGTTGAGACTGGCGAGATAGACGTCGCTTTTTTGGGCTTTGGAGTCTGCTTCTCCCTGCATCCAGACGAAGGTTACCGTTCGAATCTTTTCGCCTTCTAGTTTCGCTTTAGTGGCTCCCATCATGGCATCGTATATCTTACCTGCGCCCGGATCGGTCTCTCCTTTGCCGCCTTTCCATTCCTTGTACCATTTGGAAATCGGTTGGCCGCCCTTGGCGTGGAAGCTCACGATGACGTTGTCGGCGCCGAGCGCCTGACTGATTCCCGGGGTAAACCATAAAGCCGGCTTGAAGCGGGCCATGTTGGACTGACCGGAGAGAATGAACAAATGCTTGCCTGACTCTTCGGCCTTCAGCAAGCCGCACAAAACCGCAAAGGTGAGGATCGCCAGTCCGAATGTCTTCATGAACTTCCGAGCATTCTATGCACAGCCTGTGGGATCACTCGGTCCGCTCCAGTTGCATCTGGGCGTAGGCCTTGATCTTTTCCCGGACTCCGGTGAGCCCGTTGCGGCGGTTGGGGGAGAGATGCTGCGTGATGCCGACTTCACTCAGGAAATCCGGCTCGAGGCGAATGACTTCCTCGGGAGTCTCGTCGCTGTAGAGTTCACAAAGCAGGCTGGCGGTACCCTTGGTGATGGAGGCATCTGAATCGGCCTGGAAGCGGCACTTGCCTTCGTTGAAGGATGGAAAGACCCAGAGCTGGGAGATGCATCCCTTGATCAGGAAGGTATCGATCTTGTAGTCCTCGGGAAGAGGATCCAGTCCCTTGGCTCGGTCGATGACGTAGGCAAAGCGCTCGAAAGGATCCTCGAAGGGCATGAGCTCCTCGATCAGTTGGTCGCGCTTTTCGTCAATGGTCATCGTGGTGGGCCGCGGCGTTGCCCGAGAACTCGAAGCTGATCTGCTCGTAGGTTTTGCCGAGAACCCCGAGGCTGGGGATGGTGGCCTTCAGGGGTAGGTCGCCGGAGACCCTTTCCCGGGAGGTAAAAACAGAAGTATCCCCGACCGTTTCACCAGATGCGGGGTCGGGGATCGCGTCGCAGACGAAGATTTTGCCGGAGCCGTTTGTATCGGTCGTCACGACCTCGATGGTCGACTGAGCGATGCGGACGGCATTCTCGGCGTGGGCATCCAGGATGAAAACCTGGAGAAAACCGTCCTCATGGAGGAAGAGTTCCAAGTTGTGGCCGGAGCCATGCTCCCCAAGCTCGACGAGCTTGCCGCCATTGGGCGCGGTGTGGACGTGTGCGTCGGAATGGCCGTGGTGGTCGTGGTCGCCACCGCAGGATCCGAGGAAAAGAGCGAGCGCGACAAAGACGGTGGAGTTGGTTTTCATAGGAATTGTTTATCGGTTAAAGTCGGGTGGGGCAAGCGCAAGAGGGGTTGCGAAATGCATAAAATTCGTCATTTCGGGGTGGTCAAGAAGACTTCGGGCGCATTAGGTTTACGGGCTTACTTCAATCCTACCTACCTTATGAACAAATCCATTCCTGGAATCTTTTCTCTGCTTATCCTTCCCTTCGCCCTATTCGGCGCCAAGCCGAACGTCGTCCTGGTCATTACCGACGACCAGGGTTACGGAGACCTCGGTTGCACGGGCAACCCGGTCATCAAGACTCCGCACACCGACAAGCTGGCCAACGAGTCGGTCTGGCTGGACGACTATCACGTCGCGCCGACCTGTTCCCCGACGCGGGCCGCCCTGATCTCCGGTCACTGGACCAACCGGACGGGGGTTTGGCACACCATTATGGGCCGCTCGATGCTGCGGGCCAATGAAGGCACCCTAGGCCAGATGCTCCAGGACAACGGGTACGAAACGGGCATGTTCGGAAAATGGCATATGGGGGACAATTACCCCTATCGCCCGGAGGACCGTGGCTTCAAGGAAGTCTATCGCCATGGTGGCGGGGGAGTGGGACAGACCCCCGACGTGTGGGACAACGCCTACTTCGACGGAGGCTATTTTCATAACGGCAAGATCGTCCGGGCCAAGGGCTTTTGCACGGACGTCTTCTTCGATGAGGCCAACAAGTTCATTACCCGCAACGCCAAGGCCAAGAAGCCCTTCTTCGCGTATATCTGCACAAACGCTCCCCACGGCCCCTTTCATTGCCCTCAGAAATACCTCGACATGTACAAAGGGCAGTCGGACAGGATCGCTTCCTTCTTCGGGATGATCACCAACATCGACGACAACGTCGGCAAGACCCGGGCCCTGCTCAAGAAGCTGGGCGTACACGACGATACCATCTTCATCTTCACCACGGACAACGGCACGGCTAGCGGAAGGCAGATCTTCAACGCCGGGATGCGCGGGCAAAAGGGGAGCGAATACGACGGCGGACACCGGGTGCCTTTCTTCCTGCATTGGCCCGGGGGCGGGATGGGCAGGAAGCACGTCGTGGATACGCTGTGCCATGCCGTGGACGTGGCGCCCACGCTACTTGAGCTTACCGGCTCGAAAAAGCCAAAGGGCTACAAATTCGACGGAACCTCGATCAAGTCTTTGCTCAAGCCCGGATCGAAGGCGAAGTGGCCGGAACGTTTCATGGTCACCGATTCCCAGAGGGTGCGCGACCCGATCAAGTGGCGCAAGTCCTCGGTCATGAGCCAGCGCTGGAGGCTGGTCAACGGGCAGGAGCTGTATGATATCGAGAAGGATCCCGGCCAAGAGAAAAACCTTGCGAAGGAGAATCCCAAGCAGGTGGCGAAAATGCGCGCCTTCTACGACAAGTGGTGGGCCGAACTGGAGCCGACCTTCGCCGAGACCACCGAATTGCACGTCGGGCACGAGGATCATCCGGTGGTCAGCCTGACCAGCCACGACTGGATTCAGGAGGCGGGAACGCCCTGGAATCAGGCGCACATCCGCAGCAAGAACCCGATCCGACGCAATGCCAAGGGGATGAAGCACCAGGGGCACTGGGCTCTCAAGGTCCTCAAGACGGGCAAGTACCGGATCGAGGTCCTTCGCTGGCCGGCGGAGTCGGGCAAGACGATCAACCAGGAGCTTGTCCCCGGCAAGGAAGTTCCGGGAGCGAGCAAGGCCTTCCGGGCCCAGGTCGGACAGGTCATCGGGGCCAAGACCGCCACCCTTCGGCTCAACGGCAAGGACCTCCAATCCAAGCCGGTCGGCAAAGGCGCGAAATCCATCGTTTTCGAGGCCAAGCTGACTCAGGGGAAGCACCGTCTTGCTCCTTTCTTCTCGGTTCCGGAGGGTGAGCTTGGTTGTTATTACGCGGTGATCAAGACCCTCGACTGAAGGCCATGAGGTTTCTTCTTCCCGTTTTCCTATTCCTTGTTTCGAGCGGTTTGCGGGCTCAGCCCAACGTCGTGGTCTTCCTCACGGACGACCAGGGCTGGGGGGACCTGAGCATGAATGGGAACACCAACCTTTCCACGCCGAATCTCGATTCTCTGGCCAAGGATGGGGCTTCCTTCGAGCGCTTCTTCGTCTGCCCGGTGTGCTCACCCACCCGGGCCGAGTTCCTTACCGGTCGCCATCACGTCAGGAGTGGGGTCTACAGCACCTCCGCAGGGGGCGAGCGCATGGACTTGGACGAGACCACCATAGCCGATCTTTTCCGCAAGGCCGGCTACGCTACAGGTGCTTTCGGCAAGTGGCACAACGGGATGCAGTATCCCTATCATCCCCTCGGGCGCGGGTTCGACTATTTCTACGGTTTCTGCTCGGGGCACTGGGGGCATTACTTCGATCCCTTGCTCGAGCGCAACGGGAAGCCCGTGCGCGGAAAGGGTTTCTGCGTGGATGATTTCACAACCGACTCGATGGGCTTCATGGAGCGTTCCGTAAAGCAAAGGAAGCCCTTCTTCGCATACGTTCCCTACAACACCCCACATAGTCCGATGCAGGTTCCTGACCGCTGGTGGAACAAGTTCAAGGACAAGAAGCTCGAGGACATGATGCGCAACCGCAAGCCGGAGAAGGAGAAAAGGCTGCATTTGCTGGCTGCCCTCGCCATGTGCGAGAACATCGACTGGAACGTCGGCCGCGTGCTCGCGAAACTGGACGACCTGAAGGTGACCGACGACACCATTGTGGTTTTCTTCCACGACAACGGCCCGAACGGTCACCGCTGGAACGGGGATATGGAGGGACGGAAGGGCTCGACGGAGGAGGGAGGTACCCGTTCTCCGCTGCTGGTTCGTTGGCCCAAAGGCATTCGGGGAGGAACGAAGGTCGTGAAGATTTCCTCCGCACTCGATCTTCTCCCGACCTTGGCCGACCTCGCCGGAATTCCCTACGAGGTTTCGAAACCCCTCGACGGGCGGAGCCTCAAGCCCTTGCTTGCGGGCAAGGATGCGGACTGGAAGCCGAGAACTCTCATTTCGCACTGGAAGGGGAGGACGGGCGCCAGAAACCAAGCCTTCAGGCTGGACTTCAGGGGCCGCTTGTTCGACATGGCCAAGGACCCGGGGCAACGGGTGGACGTTACGGCCGACTTCCCCGAGGTCTCCCGCAAGCTGAAGAAGGCCGTCGCGACCTTCAACGAGAAAGTTCTGCCTGAGTTGGGGAAGGACGAGAGGCCTTTCGTAATCGGGCATCCGGGCGTTTCCTGGACCCAGGTCCCGGCCCGTGACGGAATCCCCCATGGAGGGATCAAGAGATCGAACAAGTTTCCCAATTGCAGCTACTTCACCAACTGGACCAAGAAAGAGGACTACCTGTCCTGGGACGTCGAGGTAGGGAAGACCGGAACCTATGAGGTCGAGCTTTGGTATGCCTGCCCCCGGAAGGACGTGGGGTCGGAGATCGTACTTTCCTTTCGCGGGAAGGAACTCCGGGTGAAGCTGGCCGAACCGCACGATCCTCCGCTTAGAGGAATGAAGGAAGACCGGTCCCCCCGGGTGGAGTCCTACGTGAGGGATTTCAAGCCGATGAAAATGGGGGCGATCAAGCTATCCGCGGGCAAGGGGGAGCTTAAGTTGCAGGCGACTGAAATTCCGGGCGAGCAGGCGATGGAATTCCGCCTGTTGATGCTGAGGAGAATCTAGGCGGCTTGGTCCAGTTCCTTGAGGGCAAGTTGCCTCTTGAGTTGCCGGAATCCAATCATCTTGCCGTTGTCCTCGTCCCAGAGGCGGTAGTTGATGCTTTTCAGGCTAGTCAAGATATTCATTGGCGGTACCTTCTCGAAGTAGGGGTCGGAGCAATGGCACCTTTCCAAATTGTAGTTGGGGATCATCGGGTTCAGGTGATGAACGTGATGGAAACCGATGTTTCCGGAGAACCATTGCAGGACCTTGGGAAGCTTGTAGAAGGAGCTGCCCTCCATGGCCGCGGTGGTAAAGTCCCAGTCGTTGCCCTTGACCCAATAGGCGTCCTCGAACTGGTGCTGGACGTAGAAGAGCCAGACTCCGCAACAGGCGGCCACGGTCATCATGGTCAATTGAATGACCAGCCAGGGGACGAATCCGAAGATCGAGATAAGAACGGCCGCCTTTGCGACAATAGCCAAGTTCATGAGGTGGACGGATTTTTTCTCTCGTGATTTGGCTTTGGGATTGGGAAAGCGTTGAAGAACCAAAAAGAGAAAGAGCGGCGCGATGAGAAAAAGAATGACCGGGTTTCTCGCCATCCGGTAGGTAAACCTCGTCCAGCGGGTGGACTCGAGGTATTCCTTGACCGTCAGGGTCCAAATGTCGCCAACTCCTCGCCTTGAAAGGTCGCCCGTGCTGGAGTGGTGAATGGCGTGCTCCCATCTCCATTGGTAGTATGGGGTAAAGGTAGCCAGTCCGGTGATGAAACCCAGGGCGTTGTTTGTCTTCTTCGATGCGAGAAAGGAACCGTGACCGCAATCGTGAAAGATAATGAAGGCTCGCACGAGTATGAGTCCGGCGAAGGCAGAGAGGAGAACCGTGATCCACCATCCGGTGGAGGAAGCGATTTCGCCGGCTTGCATGGCTGCTTGAAGAAAATAAAGCCCGATCCAGATTCCGAGAAGGGATCCCATCGTATTGAAAACCTGCCACCAGGCTCGCCCGGCATGGGGCTTTTGAAAGTCAGCAACTAAGGCTTTCCATTCGGAAACGGATTTTTTCTTCCTTTTTGTTCCAGCTGTTTCTTCCACGTTTTCCATCCTCAATCCATGACATCACTGATTTACGCATTAGGCAAGGGAAGATATCGAGCCCGCAATACCCAAGGGAAATCGATCTATTCGTCGATCAGGACCCCGATCTCGGCCGCCGAAGCCCAAGGCTTGCCGGCTACCTCGGAAAGGATCCGGATCTTTAGAAATCGCCCCTCGAAGGTTTTGGGGAAGCGGAAGGTTTGCGGGGTCTTCCTTTTCTTGAAGATGGTGACCATGGGCTTCCCGTCGAAAACGTCCCTCTTGCCGGAAAGGTAGAACTCGGTTTTGGCAAAGGTTCCGTTCCATCCGGGATCCTGGCGGGCAAGATACTGGACGCCTCCCACTTTGCGGTTTTTCTTCAAGTCGAGAACGAGCTCGTGTGGGTGTTTCTCGAGGCTGGGGTTGAATTGGGTATGCCAGATGGTCTCGGGTTTCCGGTCCGCGACGTAGCGGGCCCGCTTGTCGTTCCCTAGGTTCTGGCTGCTGGCAAAGACCAGTTTCATTTCGTCGCTGGGCAGCAAGCCGGGATGATCGAGGCGGTGGTAGCCCTTGAGCGTGGCGAGGGAGCTTACGGATGAGAAGCCGAACTTGGCCTGGCGGTCTCTTTGGTGCCTGACCCTCAAGGGATCATGGAAAACACCGGGTCGGACGGGTTCGTGCTCCTTCTTGGCGAAAGCCAGCATGCGGGCCAGTTGCCCGGGCTTGGTCGAGGAAAGGTCGGTCGTTTCGCTCGGGTCCTTGGCTAAGTCGTAAAGGGCCCATTGCGGAACTTTTCCAGCCTTGACGGCTTTCCAGGAACCGTGTCTGACGGCGATTTGATTCCCGTATTCCCAATAGAGCATTTCATGGGTTTGCTGCTTTCTGCCCGTTTCCTTTTCGCCTAGGAGCGTGGGAAGGATGGAAAGACCGTCCACCTCATCGGGGGTCCTCGCCCCGCAAAGCTCGGTAAGGGTAGGAAGGACGTCGGGTTGGTAGAAGATCAGGTCGCTTACCCGGCCGGGCTTTATCCGACCGGGCCAGCGGGCGAGGAAGGGGATGCGAAGACCCCCCTCGTAAAGGCTTCCTTTTCCTCCCCGGAACTCGATCCCGGTCTTGGGGTCGAGGTTTGGCCCGAAGTAGCCACGGGGATGATTCTTGGTCCGGAAACGGTCCTGCCCGCCATTGTCTCCGGTGAAGAAAACGATCGTGTCGTCCTCCAGACCGAGTCTCTTGAGCAGGTCGAGGACTTGTCCGAGCTGCCGGTCGATCATAGATACCATGACGGCATAATTCTTGGCTTCCCTGGAAACCTTCGGGTCCGCCATCCATTTTTCGCCCTCGTAGAGTTTCCACGACGGTTCGTTCACCGGGACGTCGTACATCCCGTGCGGCGGGGTGAAGGGAAGGTAGCAGAAGAACGGCTGCTCCTTGTTTTCCTCGATGAAGCGAAGGGCCTCTTCCACGATCGGGTATTGGGCGTAGGTTTCGCCGGATCGTCCGCCGTCGTTCCCTGGCAGGTGGACCTCCTCGCTGTTTCGGATCAGGTAGGGCGGATAAAAACTGTGGGCGTGGACCTGGTCGTAGTAGCCGAAGAACACGTCGAAGCCATGTTTCTCGGGTACGCCCGTGGAATCGCGACCCCCGCATCCCCATTTCCCGAATCCGCCCGTGGCATAGCCTTTTTCCTTGAGCAGGGAAGCGATGGTTTCCTCATCGGCCCGCAGCGGGGTGCCTCCGTCGTTGGCCCGGACCGAGGCATGACCGGCGTGCTTGCCGGTCATCAAGTTGCAACGCAGGGGGGCGCAGACGGGGGAGCCGGCAAGGGCATGGGTGAAGCGGATGCCCTGCTTGGCGAACCGATCGATTACGGGGGTTTTGATCTTGGGATTGCCCATGTGGGAGAGCTCGAAATAAGCAAGCTCGTCGGACATCAGGTAGACCACGTTGGGCTTGGCCGGAGCAACCTGCAAAAGGAGAAAAAGTCCGAGCGGAATGAAGGGCGTTCTTTTCATTGGATCAGGGTCGTTTTGCCTGGGAGGATTGAAGCAGGCGGACCGGCGCTTCCTCCGTCAAGTCGAGCAGGACGGCCACGTTGAGAAAGGTGACTTCCCCCATGTTTCTGCATTCCTCGAAGCGCGGGTCCTTGTGCATGCGCCCCAGTTCAGAACGCAGCCTGGCCAGCTTTTCATCGCTGGAAATGCGGTCTTGGCACATGCATTCGCGCAGCCTTTTTATACGGTAGGGCGCCACGTTGAATCGCCGCTTGATCAGGGTGCGTTCCTCCAGTTGGTACTGGTGACTGGTCTCGAGGTTGATGAGGCGGCTGCAGAGATCGACCACGGGAAGGTTGTTCTTGAAGAATTGAGGCAGGTAGAAAGACCGTCTGCCTTCGTAGCATTGCTGGTCGAAATCGATGGCCCGGACCCGGTATTGGTTCTGCTCGAAGTCGGGGGTCATTTCCACGACGTAGTTGTAAGCCCTCATGTCCCCGAGCAAACGCACGAAGCAGCGCTCGTTGAACTTGATGAACTCCTTGGCCAGGCGCACCTCGTTGAGGTCTTCCCGGGAGAGGAAATTGTCGATGAAGTCGTCCCCCGGAACCCCGATGATGTGCTCCTCCACGAGGGTCTCTCGGTCGACGTGAAAATTGATCTCGTTGGGGGAGAGGAGTTGCTCCAGTTCCAGTCCGTAGATCCGCGAGGCGTCCGCCTTCTTGACGTAGAAGTAGTCGTGGTTGTCGTTGTACTGGTTCACGATTCTTACCCGGAACGGCTTGGTGTTGCCGAAGGTGCAGTAATCCACCCGGTCGACGTATAGGTTGGGGAGAATTTTCCTGTCGCCCCCTGAGCGGAGGAGGACGTAGATCTTCTTGAGCCCCTCGAAAATTTCCCTCCCGTAGTGCTGGTCGTAGACCATAGTCTGCCACAGGGTGTCCTCGTTCTTGTCGTTCATCAACGGGTAGGAGTCGACCGTCTGAAGGAGGTTGTCGTACCCCACGGGCAGTGACAGCTCGCGCTTGTAGTGGTTGAGGTATTCCCGAAGGGGCCCGCTAACGGAGTAAATCTCCTTCTTCTGCTGGACGTTCTCCTTGGTCACGCAGTCGCCTTCAGAGGTAGGGGAGGGTTCTTCCGGGCAGCGCCTCCCCTGTTCATGGTGATTCGAGGAAGCGTTAGTTTTGCTTGGCTTCCCCGATCTGCTGAGTCAGATAATTCTCGAGGCCCACCATCTTGACCAAGTCGAGCTGCGCTTCCGCCCAGTCGACGCTTTCCTCGGATTCCACTACCATCCGCTCCATGAGTTCGCGGCTCCCTGAGTCCTTGTGATCGATGCAAACCTGGATGGCCTCGTTGTAGGTGTCCACGCCCTTGGATTCCATGGCTAGGTTATGGGAAATCTGCTCTTCGGGAGTTTTGCCTGCATGGACGACGTCGTAGCGGGCGATTTCCGGAATTCCATCCAAATAGAGGACGCGGTCGATGACTTCCTCGGCATGCTTCATTTCCTCGATTGACTCGGCGTAATAATGCTGGGCGAGCTTATGCAAGCCCCAGCTTTCGCACATCTTGGAGTGGATGAAATATTGATTGACGGCGGTGAGCTCAATGGTGAGGCCAGCATTGAGAGCCTCGATGACTTCGGGAGATCCTTTCATAATGATCTTTATATTCCCGGGCAGTCGAATGACAAGGTAAGAATGGCCGGGGGGCCTAGGCGCACCGGCAGAGCTTGGAAATATGTCCGCAGGCCGGGCAAAGGGCGCAGGGGCCGCACTGGGCGGGAAACCCAGCGAGGATTCTTTCCACCCGGCAGGCGCAGGCCCCGCATCCACTACCTGCCATGGTCGTCTCACGGATGTCCGCCGAGGTCTTGGCGTCGGTGACGTTCATCGCCATCTTGATGGTGGAAGCGGACACGTCGAAGCAGCTGCAGATCACGGGATCCGCATCGGACGGGTTGTCCGTCTCCTCCGTTCTGGCTAGTGTTACTCGTTCCATTCCAATTTCATCAACTGAAACAATTCCCTTGCAATGACAAGCACTTATTGAGACTTATTCTCAATTTCTTCGAGTGAGGGAGTCGCTGCAGAGATTTGCAAAGGCAGAAGAAATAATTATTCCGTAATTAGCGTTTTAAGCCTCTACCAAACTCTACTTTGTCTTTTAAAAACGAATGATCCTTTCCTTAGGTCAAAAATGAATTGGTTAAGTTATAAAAACGTTTCTTTGTTCGTTCTACTCGCAAGCAATACTTTTGCTCTTGCAGATTCAAATTCTCAGCAGGGATTCGAAAGTTTGAAGTTGCCTGAGCCGATAACCAGTTTCGGGGCATGCAGGCTGGGCAAATACCTATATGTCTATGGGGGCCATACCGGGGAGGCTCACGTATACTCGGAAAAGACTCATTCCCTCCATTTCGTCAGGACCGATCTCAGCAAAGCAGGCAAATGGGAGAAATTGCCTTTCAAGCGTCCCTTGCAGGGATTCGGCATGGCCGCTCACAAGGGAAAGGTTTACCTGGCCGGGGGATCCCAAGCTACGAATCCGGAAGGCGAGAAATCCAACCTGAGTTCGGTGGCGGAGGTTTCGGTCTACGATCCCGCCTCTGGGAAATGGGGCCAGATCACGCCTCTTCCCGAGCCCAGATCATCCCACGAAATGGTTGTCCACAAGGGTAAACTCTATGTTGTCGGAGGATGGAACATGCAGGAAGGAAAGGGGGTCGACTGGCATCGTCACGGACTGGTGGCCGACCTTAAGGACGACCCGGTCGAATGGAAACGGCTTCCCGAGACCGAGTGGAAGGTGAGGGCCAACTCCGCCGCCATCGTGGGGAACTCCCTATTCGTGATCGGCGGGCTGGACGACAACGGGACCTCCAACGCAGTGCGCAGGCTTTCCCTAAAGAACATGAAATGGTCTGAGGCCGCTCCTTTTCCGGGCCTCAACCGGCTCAAGGCTTTCGGCAGCGCGGCTTGTAACCTCGATGGGCAATTGCTCGCATGCGCCTTCAGCTACCAGCCGCGGATTCTTTCCGACTCGAATTCCTCTTGGATATCAACGGGCACCAAGGTAGTGGGCAAGCGCTTTTTCCACCGGATGGTTCCCATAGGTGAGGGGAGGGTGGCGTTCATTGGGGGAGCCAATTTCGACGGCCATATGGATTCGCTTGAGGTCTTGGATTTTTCAAAGGATTTGTCCACTCAGATTGACGGCAAGGCCGGCAAGGGGCCCGGTCCGGAAGACAAGGGCTCGCGTTGGGCCGGCTTCCGTGGAAACGGCAACAGCCTTTCGCTGGCGCGTTCTTCTCCACGTAGCTGGTCCGATGAGAGTAACCTCGCTTGGCGGGCCAAGCTGCCGGGCTACGGCCAGTCCACCCCGGTGGTCTGGAAGACCCGGGTGTTCTCGACCTGTACGCTGGGGGACTCAAGCGAGAAGCTCCTGGCTCACTGCCATGACCTGAGTAGCGGAAAGCTGCTTTGGACCAAGAGCTATCCGGCGCCCGTCAAGATCAAGCGCAGCCAATACGTTTCCCAAGCCGCCCCGAGCCCGGTGGTGGATGGACGGGCAGTCTATCTTTTCTACGAGAGCGGTCGGATCCTGGCCCTCACCCACGAAGGCGAGGAAATCTGGAAACGCTCTCTGACCGAGGAATACGGGCCCATGCTCGGCAACCACGGAATAGGGTCCTCCCTTTTTCAATCCGCTGAGGCCCTTGGCTTGCTGGTCGACCATTCGGGTCCTTCCTACCTGCTCAGGATCGACAAGAAGACGGGCCGGACCGTCTGGAAGAAGGACCGTCCCCAGCGTGTATCCTGGAGCACGCCTACCCTGCATGAGGCGGAAGGAAAGGAAACCGTTTTCATCAGTTCCAACGGGGTGGTGGAGGCCTATGACTTTCGCTCCGGCGAAAAGCGCTGGGAAAGGAAGGAGGTTGAGGGAAACACCGTTGCATCTCCCTCCCTTGCCGGGGATTTGGTCATCGTTGGTTCTTCGGCCCCGGGTCAATCCATGGCCCTTTGGCGCAAGACGGGTCCGGAGGTGGATGAGAGGGTGGCCTGGGTCGCCGAGGATGGGTCGTCCAGCTTTGGTTCTCCCCTGGCGACGAGGGAGCGTCTCTACCTCGTGAACCGGGCCGGTGTCGTCTCCTGCCACGATATCAAGGACGGAAGCAAGAGCTGGAACCTGCGTCTTCCCGGTTCTTGCTGGGCTTCCCCCATGCAGTCTTCCGGGTGCGTCTATTTTTTTACCAAGGACGGCGTGACCATTGTCCTCCGGGATGATGGGACCAAGGAGCCGTTGGCCGAGAACAAGCTTTCCATCAAGGGCCGGGTCTATGGAGTCGCCTCGGTCGACCGGGCCTTCGTGATTCGTACGGGTAGCGAGCTGATCTGCGTGCGGGAGCCTTCCGGCTCCTAGCCTAGCGTTCCCGTAAAAGATTGACCGGCTTCATCCTGAGAAGCTTCCTGGTGGCGAATTCGGCGGTAAGGATTGATAGCGCCGCTACGGTCAGACAGGTGGCGAATGGCAGGACCCAATTGAAGCTCCAGACCCGGTCAAATACGTATTCGGAAAAGATCCGGCTCACTAGCGTGCTGAGCGAGATCCCCGTAAGGGAGGCGGCGAGGCCGAGGATGCCGAACTCGATGCGGACCTGGTTGCGCAGGTTGGAGAAACGGGCGCCGAGAACTTTCTGGAGGTTGATTTCCCATCTTTGGCGATGGACCTTCTCACGGGAAACGGAGAAGAGAATGACCAGTCCCGCCAATACGGAAAGTCCGGCCATCACCTGAAGGGCCCAGGTCATTTGGCGGACTATGGAAAGAATCGCTTGGCCGGTTCTTTCGACGTCGATGATGGAGATGGAGGGGAATTCCCTGACTAAAAGGTCCTGGACGTCCTGCTTTTCGGACGCATTGAGGTCGTTTAGGGTGCCGATGAAGGTTTTGGGCGCCTCATCCAGAACACCCGGCTGCATCTGGACGAAGAAGTTAGGCTGAAAGCTGGTCCAGCGGACCCGGCGGACGTTGACTACTTTGGCCTCGATGGGAACGCCTCCAACCTCGATCTCTATGCGGTCGCCCAGGTCCAGGCCAAGTGATTCGGCATACCTTTGCTCGACGGAAATCTCTGCGATGGGGTTGGTTTCCCGGTCATAGTCCCGCCTGACCATTCGACCGCGGATGATTTCCTCGCTCTCGAGCAGTCGGTCGCGGTAGCTTAGGTTGAAGCCCCGGTTGCGGAAGTTGTTGCGCCGCTGGTCGTCGGGGTCGGCGGAATCCCGGTCGCTACCGGCCACTTTCTTGTATTCCTCCCCCTTAACCCGGAGGAGCTTTCCCCTGATGCGGGGGGTCAGGTTGGCCAGAGGCTTGCCTGTGTCCTCAAGCAGGGAAACGAGCTTGTCGACCTGGTCTTCCCTCAGGTTGAACAAAAACAGCTTGGGCAGCTTGCTCTCAGGTTGGTTGAGACCGATTTCGTTTTCCAGGCTGTGCTGAAACTGTGGAATGAGGGTCAGCAGGAGAACGCCCATCCCGAGCGCCAGGAAAGCCGTGACCGAGCTGGAGCGGTTGCGCTCAAGGGAGCGGGCGGCCAAGCGGAGGGAGAGCCTTGATTTGCCGAAGGCCCTGCCCAGTCCCTTGAGGGCGAGGATGGCCAGCCCGTAGAGGATTGCCGAGGAAACGAGGAAGGAGACGACGAAGAGGTTTCCCAGTTTCGAGGAGTCGGACTGAAGGAGGGTAAGCCCCCAGAAAGCGAGGCCGGCGGGGAGGAAAAAAAGAAGCTCCCTTACCTTGCCGTGGGATCCGGGGTGAGCGGCTTCCCGAAAGAGGTCCGCGGGTCGCAACCGGTATAGTTTGCGCAGGCTCGGCAAGGCAATGAGCCATCCGGTCAGGGTCGCCACGCAAAAGGCCAAGAGGATGCCCTTGGCCCCGAGAAATACCTCCAGGTCGTTGGGGGCGATGCCCTGGATGGCAACCGAGACAAGGGGCAGAAAGAGAAAGGTAGAAATAATTGCGATGAGTGCGGCGCAGGCACCCAGGATAAACAATTGGGCAAGGTAGACCCGGGTAGCCTTGCCCCGGGTTGCTCCGAGGCTCACGAGGATGGCGGCGTCCATGGTCCGCTTGGTCAGAAAGGCATGAAAGAGATAGCCGCTCCCGAGGCTTGCCAGGAAAAGAGCCACCAGTGAAACCAAGCCAAGAAAGTCGGAAAGATAACCCAGCAGTCTGCCCGCCCGATGGCCCGCCCGTTGGTGGGAGTAGACCCTGACTTCGGGGGCGCTCATGGCCTGCTGGAGCTTAGCCTCGACTTCCCTTTCGTCGGTTCCCTCCGGGAGCCGCAGGAGATGGTTGTGAAAGGCCAGGTTGCCTTGTCCAAGCAGGTTGGTCTCGGCAAGAAAAGCCTTGCCGAGATAAACCTTGGGAGCCAGTTCCGCGGGCTGGAACTGAAGCCCGCTGTCACGCAGGACGAGGTCCGAAACCCGAAAGCTGGTCTCCCCGACCTTGATCTCCTCACCGAGGCCGAGCCCAAGCTGCCCTTGGAGCTCGGGATAAATCCAAGCCAATTTCCTGGAATGAATGAGTTTGTTTTCCTTTGCGTCGCCCTCGACTTTGCCCTCCATCTTGAGGTCGAAATCGCCATAGAAGGGGAAGGCCTTCTCGAAGGCGATGATTCTTACCAACCTGCTCCGGTTCCCGGGGCCTGCCGCCATGGAGTAAAAGTCCACCACCTCGGTCGTTTCGGTACCCGGAGGAAGGCAACCCTTGAACTTGTCCAGTTCATCGGGGGTCAGCTCGCGCCTTGCCCGTACCGCCAGGTCGGCCCCAAGGAGAATCCTGGATTCGCTTCTTACCTTGGTCTCAAGCGAAGTCTTGAAGGAGTCCACCGCGAGAAAGCCTACCAGGCCAAGGGCCAGGTTAAGGCAATAGAAGAGGGAGAAGGAACGGTTGTTCCGAATTTCCCGCCAGGCGCTTCGAATGGCGAAAGGCATGCCGTTCAAGCCGACCTGGAGGGGTCGAAGGGGGAGAGCCTGCCTTCGGAGAGAAGCAGGGTGCGGTCGCATTGCCGGGCGATCTCATGGTTGTGGGTCACGAGGATGAGGCCTTGTTCGCGCTCCCGGCACAAACGAAAAAGCAAGTTCATGATTTCATGCCCCGTCTTCTGATCGAGGTTGCCGGATGGTTCGTCGGCAAGAATGAGGCTGGGCTTGGCCACGATGGCCCGGGCCAGGGCGACGCGCTGGCATTCGCCCCCGGAGAGTTGGGATGGAAAGTGAGCCAAGCGATGGGAAAGACCAACCAACCCGAGGGCCTCGCGGGCCGGCCCTGAGAAATCACGCACGCCTTGCAACTCGAGGGGAACCCCGACGTTCTCAAGGGCGGTCAGGTTGCTCATGAGGTGATACTGCTGGAAGACGATTCCGAGGTTTTTCGAGCGGAAGAGGCTCAGCTGGTCCTGGGTCAACCGGGCCAGGTCCTTGCCCTTGACCTCGATCGTTCCCATATCCGGGTGATCGAGGCCTCCGAGGAGCGAGAGAAGGGTGGACTTCCCGCTTCCGCTTTGGCCGAGGATGGAAATTAGTTCATTGGGTTGGACGGTCAGGTCGAGGCAGTTGAGGACCTCGATCCTCTGGCTGCCCTGGTGATAGGTCTTGCTTATCTTCTTGAGTTGAAGGAGAGGGTTCATGGCTGGTTTGGGTAAAGGGCGGAGGATAGGGCTTGGTAGACGGTCTCGCAGATCACCCGATGCCCGCGCGAATTGGGATGAATGCGGTCGGGCAGGTTCATTTCGGGCATTCCCCCAACCCCATCGAGGAGAAAGGGAATGAACGGAACCTCGAATTCCCCGGCCAGTTCCTGAAAGGCTCCGGCATAGGACTCGGCATAGCTCAAGCCGTAGTTGGGGGGCATTTTCATGCCGGCAAGGAGGGTGGAAATTTTGTTTTCGTCGGCCGCCCGGAGGATTAGGGCAAGGTTCTTCTTCATCTCCGGGACGGGGATGCCTCTGAGCCCATCGTTACCCCCCAAGGCAAGGACCATGAAGTCGGGTCTCGACTGAAGGAACCATTCGATCCTGGAGACCCCTCCGCTAGTCGTGGCCCCGCTTATGCCACCGTTTACGACCTCATAGCGGAGTCCAGTTTCGGGGGCAAATTCACGATTCAGCTTTGATTCGAGAAGGGCAGGGTAGGCATCCCCCTCGGGGACTCCATAGCCCTCGGTAAGGGAATCGCCCAGGATTAGGATGCGGAAGGCTCCATTCTCCGCTTTTTCGCTTACCTGCGGGTTTTTCTCCTGACTTTGCTCTAAACCGCAACTTAGGAGCCCCATGACTGTCAACCAGCACCAAGCAAAGGTTATCCGTAGCGGGTTTTGTGAGTGATTTGTCATTGGTTCAAAATACCGATTTATTGTAATTTGAGTTTCACGCAATTACTAACGAGTCTAATCGAACGCTATGATAAGTATCCTCGAAATTTTGACGGAGCATGCACTGGTTATTGATTTTGGGATGTTTT
>Ga0310343_10000566_pt1 | contig 17740 bp, 19 predicted proteins | sample HC15DNA2025_MG_FD_203519 | JGI IMG/M metagenome (GOLD analysis project Ga0310343, IMG submission 203519) | Marine microbial communities from station ALOHA, North Pacific Subtropical Gyre - HC15-DNA-20-25_MG | ecosystem: Environmental > Aquatic > Marine > Oceanic | place: Pacific Ocean: North... | reverse complement strand
CCCCGCTTTTGGCCAGATAGCTCAGTCGGTAGAGCACTTGTCTGAAAAACAAGGGGTCGGCAGTTCGATTCTGCCTCTGGCCACAGGGTTTTCATTCTTAAAAACAAAACATCGTGCGATATGTCGTCCAAATTTATATAATTTACTTATGAATTTTTTTCAGCTTATTTATGCTTATATTAAAAAAAATCTTAAAACCGTTCAAGAAATAGAAGATTCGGATGAAAGAAAAAAACAATGGATCAAAATAGTTTTTGGTATTGTACTTGCTTTAGGATATGGAGGACTTCATGTACCTCCAAATGTGAGCGTTAGTGAAGTTATTTATGCTCTAGGAATTCTTTTTATAACTTTATATGTCGTATTCCGGGCTTTAAAATACTTTAAACTCATTTAAAGCAATTAAGGTACATATATGTTTGATAGATTTAAAAACTTAGATAAAAAAGAAAAATTAGAACTTTATAAAGTACTCGGCTATTCCATTTGTGCTCTTATTGGAGGTGCAGGTAGCGCAAAGCAGATAGGTGTAGGCGCTGACTTGGGAGATATAATATTGGGTTGGACTATTAGTCTTGTAATAATCTTTATAGTCTTTAGAGTGCTTAGAGTTCTTAAAATAATTTAGATTTATAAAATTTTCTAATGAGATTTTCAAAAGAAGAAGAATATTTACGTCAAACAGATAAGAAACTGAAAAAAATAATTGATACAAATGGTCATATTGTTTTTAAGCCAAACAAAAAAAATCAGTTTGATACTCTGGTAGGAATCGTTATTTCACAATTTATATCTACAAAAGCTGCTAACTCTATTTTTCTAAAGATTAAAGAAAACTTTAGTTCGGAGTACTTAAACGAAAAACATTTTCAAAATTTGAACATAAATGAGATTAAAAAGTTAGGCTTAAGCACCAACAAAGCCAAAACGATAAAAGAAATTTCGAATTTATATTTGAATAAGAACATTAAAGACTTGTCTAATTTAAGCAATAAAGAACTTAATGAAGCTCTGTTGTCAGTTTTTGGAATTGGATCTTGGTCAGTAAACATGTTTGAAATTTTTAGTATTGGGAAATTAGATGTATTTTCTTCCAAAGATGCTGGATTAAGAGCTGCTATGAACAATTATGGAATGGTAAAAACTGAAAGTGATTGGAAACTTTATGATGAATATTCAGAAAGATGGTCTCCTTATAAGTCAATAGCATCACTTCATCTATGGAAGACAGTAGATTAATTTATTTAATTATTTTTATTGATCAAAAAATTTAAATAGTAACCACATATTCTTAAGGATTATAATTTGAATTAATTAAATCTAGAGGTTCCAATCTAAAATTTAAAAATTATACTTTCTATAATTTAGAAACTTTAAGTCAAAAGAGTGACATAAAATGTTACAATTTTTTAAAAACATTTTTATGAATAGAAAATATCAACTTGGTTACTCCGACTTAAAACCATCAATGTATAAACAAGATGAAAGAATAAAAAAAGCAAACAAAACTGTTGCTATTTTAAAAGATTATTTGAATGAAATTTCTACTCTTGATTTATTAGATATAGGTTCATCAACTGGGATTATGACTAATGAGTATGCGAAACATTTTAAAGATGTAACTGGAGTAGATTTGGACACCAAAGGTATACAATACTCTACAAATCGATACAAAAGAGATAACCTCAAATTTATCTGTTCCCCTATCGAAGAAATAGATATATCTGATTCATCTTTTGATGTGATTACATGTAGTCAAATTTATGAACATGTTCCTTCTGATAAAAAACTTATGGAAGAAATATTAAGGCTACTGAAACCAGGAGGAATATGTTATTTCGCTGCTGTAAACAGATTTAAGATAATTGAACCTCATTACCACTTACCATTCTTATCATTTTTACCTAAAAAAGCAGCGAATATTTATATTAGAATATTTACAAAATATGATTTGTATTACGAAAATTTAAAATCGTTAAGAAATTTAAAAAAATTAGTTTCTGATTTTGAAATTGTTGATTACACATTAGAAGTAATTAAAAACCCTTCAAGATATTTTGCTGATGACATGCTTAAAGATAAGACTATCAAATACTATATGTATAATTTGATTGCCAAAATTTTTTATTTTATGATTCCTACTTACATATGGATTTTAAAAAAACCTAATATTTAGAACATAAATTGAATTTAGTTTCAAAAATAATTTAATTATTTGAAAGATTTAATACCAGCTCATTGAAAGGTTTTAACGCCCATGATGAGAAAATAAAAAATTTTTATGTTTTGTTGCTACTTCTTCAAATCTAAATTCTTCTGATAATTTATATGCATTTGATAACATATCCATATAAGTTTTTTTGTCTAAATTTAAATAGGTTTCAATACCTTTTGTTAAAGAATGTCGATTTCCTGAGTTAAAAATTATTGCATTTGATTTATCAAGATATGAAATAAAACCAACACTATCGCTAACTAAGCAGATCTTTTTTCTTGCCATAGACTCAATAATAGTTAATGGACCTGCCTCAAATTCATACCCTGTATCTATAGATGGAACTATTACTAAATTTGATTTGTCTATTTCTTTTATTATTTTTTCTACATTTTGAAAGGGTAGAAATTCTACAAATCTTTCAATTTCACTTATTTTTACTAAATTCTTCAATATTTTTTCCATGTCACCATAACCAATAATTTTTAATCGAGTATTTGGATATTTGTTATTTATTTCTTTAAAAGATTTAATCAATAAATCCACACCTTTATATTCTGTGAGACGACCGTAATACAAAAAATATTTAACCTGAGAATCGATTGTATTTTTTATCTTTGATTGTTCATAGAACTTATTGCTGATACCCATTGGAATTACTTGAATTTTTTCTTTGTAGTTTTTTATATCTATAAACTCATCCATTTTATTAAGATTTTTTTTACTAACTACCGTGAATCTTGAAGCATTGGATATTGAAAACCTCAAAATAAATTTACCTAAAAAATTTAACTTTCGAAGTAAAGTTACGTCGGAACCATGTGATGTAAAGACGAATTTAGTTTTAGTAGCTTTTGAAATGAGAGAAGCAATAAATGCCTGGGGAAATATCCAGTGAGCATATATATAATCTGGTTTAACTTTGATCGTTAGATACAAAGTATAGAAAAACTGACTCAAAAGTAGAAAAAGAATCTTAATAAAATTAAATTTATTTGATTTTATTGATTGATATAAACCTTTGTCTAAGATGTTGTGACCTTTAGAAGTTATCCAGTATTTATATGGTTTATAAGAAATATTTTTATTGCTTTTTAAATTTGGATATGTTCTCTTAAAAGGGTATACATAAATAAATTCGCTATCTGGACTGATAGAGGCAACACCATCAATAAGATTATTTATGAACTCTGGCGAAGGATCATCCAAATCTTGTTTTAAAGTTGAGGTTGTTACAAGTATTTTCATTTTTTTAAATAAGAAGTTATTAAATTTAAATTTTTACCAAGTAAAAATATGCTAGCAAAAATTAACATTGTGAAATCAGCAATCCTATCAGCAACTGAAAAAGTAAAAAGCGCATCTGTGCTTAATTGAGCGATATTTTCAAAGGAAACTAAAATTATTTCTCTAATTCCTAAGGCATTTGGTGTAATTGAAAGTAACAAACTAGAAATAGCTATTAAGGAATATATTAAATTATCAGACAGAATAAGATTTAATCCAAGACTCTTTGATAAAAAATAATTGCTCATTAAGACAATAAAAACTGAACAGGTTTGACAAATTAGGATTATTGATAAAACTTTAATGTTAATTAGTTCCGAATAACTTTTTAAGTTAAAACTACCCTTTCGTATAAATAGTGAAGCAGCAGCAATTATTAGAAGAATTAATACGATTATTATTCTAAAAAAAATTAAATTTATCTCAGGCAAATTTATATTCGAAAAATAAATTAAAGAAAGTAGATTTATTGAAAGTACCGCAACTAATTGATTTAAAATAAAAAAAAGTGAAAATTCTTTCAGATTTAAATTAAAATCTTTTATTAAAATAAAAGCTTTATATGCAGTACCTGATTTTGCAAAACTAAAAAAGTTACCAAGAAGGCTGAAGGTGTGAATCTTAAGCGTCTGTGTGTATGAAATTTTTGTTTTTAGTTTTAAAAAAGCAAATAAATTTATAAATGCAATTACGAAAATATTTAATGATTTTATTCCAACTGCATAGATGAAATAATTGAAATTTTTAAGTTCAAAATTGTATATTAGAGAATAATTATTAAATAAATACCAAAAAATCCCAATGGTGATAAATATTTTAAATCCAGTTTGTAAATTTTTTTTATTCAAAAAAACCTTCTTTCATTTTATGTTTTTAGACTTATTAGAACCAGAATTAATATAAATCCTTAAGGTATCTAAAAACCTGACCATTTGAGTAAGTTGAATAAAGAATAACATCTTTACCTAATTCAAAATGTTCAAAAAAACTTTTAGCAATTGTATTTCCATTTGTATCAACACTTGTAAAATCATCGATCATGATAAAACCACCATTTATAATTCTTGTCTTTAAAAACTTAAAAGCATCATTTGCTGATTCGTAGATATCACAATCTATAAAAGCAAAAGAAAATTTTGCAATCTGAAGTTTAGGGTCATTTAGAGTTTCATTAAAAAAACCTTCATGAATATGAATTTGATTATATTTACTAAAAAATTTTTTTACTTTTTTCGATTTACTTACAAAAATATTATTTCTGTAAAAGTTATGATTTTCTACAGGAAATCCAGAAAAAGAGTCAAGTCCGTGAAATGAAATTTCTATATCATCAAAAAGATTCTTATAACTTTTATAGGAATGTAATAATGATTTGCCTTTGAAAATTCCAAACTCTATATAATCACCACTTAAATCATCAAGATGTATATTTGACCATATGTTATAAATTTGATTAAATTTACTTATTTGATGAAGTTGATTTTTACCAAAAAGAAAAAACGTTGAAGATAACAAATTCGATTTAAATTTTAAAAATAAATTCACTTTAAACTATTCTATCTTAATTGCTTGTGAGTAAACAAATATAAAAATCTAGTTTACAGAAATTTCAATTAGAATCTAAATAATCTTAAAAATTCTTATTATCTTGACTCCTTCCAATAAAAATCTCAGCAGAAGTCTTTGAATTGCAGATAATATTGTACTTCAGGCCTACTAACTTCTAAAGATTTACAGTAAGTTAAGTCACCTTGTTTATCAATGTCTATTGTTTGTCCCCACACTAACGATTCTTCCAAGTTGTAAGAAAATATGAAATTAAATAAAAGAAGAAAAATTATTACAATCTTAGAAACGTGATCATCAATTTCACCAAAAATCGAAACAAGTAGTAATTGAAATATTGGTATGAAAGGTATTAGGACCCTATTTACAGGAAAAGGTCTACCAAAAATTACTGGGATTACTATTAAACATATAAGAGTTAAAAAAAACAACACAGTGGAAAATGTTTTAATTTTGCTTACAGAATAAAACTTAAAATATATAAATAAAGTTAAACAAACAAAAACTATACAAAGTAAGATACTATTTACAAAATATGTACCAACAAAACCAAAAACTGTAACTACCCTTTCAAAAAGCAATATCTCTATCTCATTACCGTAGAGGGGTTTGTTTTCTTTTGTAATTTCAAATACCCAATTAATTATTGGCCAGCTTAAAACTATAAATAAAGCATTAGTTATATTTACGTAAATATTTTTTATTGCTTTTTTTTGAAAAAAATAGTTTAAAAAAATAACTATAAATAGAGTTACTAAATTAATAAAAATTGCTAAAGAAGATAACCAAAGTAAAAAAACTATGAAAGGATACTTAAATTTATTGTCAGAGTAAACATACAGATAAATTGAAGTTAAATTTAACGTCGTAGATATTGAATAACCTCTTGCAAGTGAAAAAAAATCAATTATTAACGGGTTTAGTAAAAAAATAAAAAGAATTAAATAACTGTAGTTGTATTTTACTGAAAATTTATAGGCCAAAAAAATATAGAGTATTCCAGAAGCAATACTTGGAGCCCTAAGAAATAATTCTGAATTATTAAATAAACTAGTAAAGCCCATTAGTAGTGTGCTAAGTAAATGGTTATTTGCAAGGCCTAAATTAAAATAATCTTTAGTAAGTACATAATTAAGATATGTATAAGCCTCATCATATGTTAAAGGTGTTAGTTTTGCTTTTATGATAATTAAAAATACAAAAACCAAACAAATTAGCTGGATGTTAGTTTGTTTGTTGTAAAAAGTATATTTCTTCAAATTTTTATAAAAAAATTCTACACAAAATTTTCATGTTTTTCTTAATAATTTAAGTAAAAAATTGAAAATTTTTAATATTTTGTTTCACAATATTTTTGGTAATCAATGAAATGTATAATGATTTCAAATGCTTAGTATTGTAATCCCAGCTTTTAATGAAGAAAATATTCTTCAAAACTCGATAGACGAAATCATTAATTGGTCTAAAAATAACTCAATTAAGTTGGAGCTTATTGTTGTAAACAATAATTCAACTGATAATACCGAAATAATTTGTAAAAATAATTTATCTAAATATGAAAATTTTAAATATCATAATGAGTTAAAAAAAGGAAAAGGATTTGCTGTTAAAAAAGGTATTAAAACTTCATCATATACAAAGGTGTTAATTTTAGATGCTGATTTATCTGTAGGCATAGATCAATTCAATCCTAGCTGGTTAGAATATGAAGAAACTTGCATTGTTGGTTCGAGATTTATTGGAAAAGTCATTGGCACTCCTTATAGAAGAATACTTACAGGTAAAATATTCAGCTTGGTTGTAAAAAGTTTATTTAGTATTTCTGTTGACGACACTCAGTGTGGGTTTAAATATATATCTTCTACTAATATTCATAAATTAATTGACAAGCTAACAGTTGGAAATTTTGCTTATGATATTGATTTTCTCCTGACAGTTAAGAGTTGTGATATAAAGACTGTTGTGATGCCTGTTACATACGTTCATAATAATGAATCTACTGTAAATATATTTAAAGATTCTTTTAGAATGCTCATTTCATTATTCAAACTAAAAAAGAAAAATTTTGATTAATTCTATTTTCATAAATCAAAATCCTAGTCTTTTTTATGGTGTCTTATTAACCTAAAAAGTAAAAGAATAAATATTTTCTATCAATATCTATTTGTATAAAACAAGATTGTAGTTTGTTAATTATTCATGGTTCACGATGGATAAAAGTTTCTTTTATCTATATTATTGAGATTTATTTTTTTCTTATAAAACTCTTCAAGTGTTTTTTCATCAAAATCAGCTATTTTCGAATTCCTAATTAATCTGCTTTTATCTACCTCTATAGCATTCACAATATATTCATCAATTTTATCAATTACCATAGGAAGGTTTAGAAAAGTTTCCCTTACAGCTCTCATGCTGAAATCAACAGGGTCAAAATTTTGAATATCTAATTCAGGATAACAATACTTTATTGTTTTACCTAAATCTAGTTTTTTGGATAGTGTTTGAATTGTACCTCCAACAAATTGAATATTGTTATCGTACAAAGCCCAAAAATTGCAGGCTGCCCCTGTATATTCCGGGGAGATACCCATGTGCAAATTTATTAATTTGTTTTGTGAAAGCAAGGAATATAGGGGATCTTTAATAATCGAAGATCCAAAAATCAAAACTACATCACAATCTAGCAAGAGCTCTACCTCTTTAGGTACCTTATTAATTTCTCCTTTTGGTAGTGATATTTTTTTATAATTTTTATTGCTCCAATCACTGTCAGCAAATATTTTTTTCTCAGTTAAATTAACTCTTTTGAAATACTCCTCAATTCTTTTGTTTTGTAAGTTATTTTTCTTTTTAACAATTTCTGAAAATTGTATGATTTCAAATTCTTTGTTCAAAAAAGAAGCCAGAGCAGTATGTCTTAATGAACTTCCAGAAATAATACCTACTTTCATATTTATTCAGAATTTATTCTATCAATAATGTAAGTTGCATCAATTCTTGCAAGCTCGTAAGGATCGAGATTAATTTGATCATTAGCTCTAAAACCATAATTAATTTTTAGTTTTTTTAATATCTCAATTGTAAATTTGTTGTATGAATTAGATGGATAAGAAATTGCTTTTGGCTTATAACCAATTATTTCTTCTATAATTTCAGAATTTGTATTTAATTCAAAATATTGTTCTTCTTTTGTCATTCTTGCTAGGTTTGTGGGGTGAGAATGAGAATGTAACCCAATCACGTGTCCTTTTTCAGAAATTTCTTTTAACATTATTTTACTCATGTATGTTTTTTCAATTAATTTTTCTATGTCTACATCTTTTTCTTTCATCAAAGAAAGAATAGAGTCTTCATAATATTTAAGACTTACCCAAAAGTCTCTTATGTAACGCAGCTCCCTATCTGATTCGGAATAAAAATTATATTCCCTTAAATACTTGCTTTCAGTGAAATCTTTCTTAATTTTGGTTTTTTCTTTACTTGAAAATGTACTCATAAGCACTTCTATTAATAGAAAATTAAATTCATCAACATTATCAAAATGGTTAGAATTTTTAAAGTTTCTTGCTACTTGATGGATATCGTATTCACCAACTAAGGGTTTTGAATGAATAAAAAATATACCCTTAATATCTCTTTCTTCTAAGACATTTAATGCTATTTCAAACTGACTAAGAAGACCATCATCAAATGTGATAAATAAACTTTTTTCTAAATTTTTTTTAGTATTTTCATTAATAATACGTGGATTTGAAATTCTATCTGAATCACAATAATCAATTATTTTGTAAAAATTATCTTCAGTTACAGCTCCCTGTGTCCCCACAGAGTCGCCGTTCTTAAAATCATGCAGCATAATTGAATTAATATTGTTCATAGAAAATAACTATAACACCAAAAAATTTTGACCTACTAAATCAATGATGTACTTTGAGAATGAATATATTGTTCCAATAAATTTCTATTAGAAATTTAAAGATTTTTAATAATCTGTATATGTATAATTAATTTTTAGATGAAATTTAATAAATGAAAAAAATTATTAAAAATATATTATCTAAAATTTTTGATTTGATAGGTTATGAAATTGTTTTATATTCAAAAAGACATAAACACATAATTAGAAATAATTATGGATTAAATTTAAATATTGGATCAGGTGATTATCATCTAACAGACTTTATCTCTTTGGATCTTGATTCAGAACGTTATCACAAAAATGATAAAGATAAATACATAAGCTACGACATAAGAAAAGATTCACTTCCATTCTCAAATTCAGAAGTTGACAATATATATATCTCTCATGTTGTAGAACACATTGAAAATAATTTTGTACAAAACCTTTTCAATGAGTGCTACAGGGTTTTAAAAAAAGGTGGCGTACTAAGAATTGCTACTCCAGATGCAGAATTTTTATACGAAGTTAGTTCGTTTGATAATTCTTATTGGACATGGAGAAAACATTGGTTTGAAAACCCTGAAAACATTTCAGAGAATTTTGATGTAAACTCCATTTCACAAATGGATTATTTTATAAAAATGATTGCAACTCCAAGATCACCATATTACAAAAATAAAATTGTCAATGAAGATAAAAATCTTGAATACGAAAAAAATTCTTATGAAGATATTGTAAATTCTCTAACTAAAAACTTAAGTTTCCGATATAAATTTCCAGGAGATCATATAAATTATTGGGATTTCAACAAGGTTAAGATATTTGGTAAAAATTCGGGTTTTACAAATATTATAAAAAGCAAGTATCTGGGTTCAGTATCTGAAATTATGAGAAGAAGTGAGTTTGATAAAAAGGCAGTAATGATGTCGCTGTATGTAGACCTAGTCAAATAATCAAAAACAATAAATTAACTAATTTATTTATTAATAAAATAACATTGTAAATTGCTAAAAAGACCATTTATATAGAGTTATGAATAAAAATTCACTTTATATAGTTGCTGAAGCGGGAATAAATCACAACGGAAGTCTTGAAAAAGCTTTTCAATTAATAGATGCAGCTAAAAGTAGTGGCGCAGATGCTATAAAATTCCAAACTCATATTCCTGAAATGGAAATGTTAAACACTTCTATAAAACCTGGGAATAGCGATAGGCCTCTATGGGACATTATAAGCGATGCGACCTTAACATTTGAAGATGAAAAAAAGATAAAAGAATATGCTGACGATATTGGCATAACTTTTTTCTCAACACCATTTAGCAGAGAAGGGGCCGATAGATTATTTGAACTTGGCATTCCTTATTTCAAAATTGGTTCAGGTGAGTGCAATAATTATCCGTTAATTCACCATATATCAAAATTTGGAAAGCCAATGATTTTATCTACTGGGATGAATTCTTTAGAAACTGTTAAAGAATCTGTAGATATAATACTATCCAATAATTGTGAATTAACAATACTTCACTGTGTAAGCATGTATCCAACACCACCAAATAAAATGGACCTTGGAGTAATAGCACAATATACTAAAACCTTCCCAGACATCAATATCGGTTTATCTGATCATTCATTAGGCATTCATATGTCTTTAGCTGCAGTCGCTTTGGGTGCAAACATGATAGAAAAACACTTTACCATTTCAAGAGATTGGGAAGGGCCTGACAATATTATATCAATTGAGCCAAATGAACTTAAGGATCTTGTCATACAGGGTAATGAGATTTTTAATGGTAGAGGAGGACTTAAAAGAATTCACCCAGAAGAGCAAGTTGTAATTGACTTTGCGTATTCAAGTGTTGTTTCTATAAAAGATATATCAGCTGGAGAAGAGTTAAATAAAGAAAATACTTGGGTAAAAAGACCAGGAACAGGTGATTTTTTAACTGAAGATTATGAAACAATATTAGGTAGGAAAGCATCTAGGTTTATTAAAAAAGATTCTCAAATAAAGAAGGAAGACCTGATTTAAGTTTTAAAATGAAAAAGAAAACCATTTTATTTTTTACAGGAGCAAGGTCAGAGTTTGAGCTCCAGCTCCCAGTAATTAGAAAATTAAATCAATCTAAAAACTTTAACGTAATATTACTTGTTTCAGGTATGCATTTAAATAAAAAATATAGTAATGATTTAAGCCGAATTGAAGATGAGATAGATTTAAAAATTCATAAAGTAAAGTTGCCAAATAATAATACTGATTTATTTTCAAACGCAAGAGTTATTGGTTCAGCAATTAAAAAAATAACAGAAAAATTAGAAGGTTTAAAACCAGACATTGTAATTATTTATGGAGACAGGTTTGAAAGCTTCGCAGCTATGATAGCAGCTTCTCAATCAGGGATATTTACCTGTCATTTAGAGGGTGGAGATATTACCAATGGATATACTTTTGATGATAACGTTCGTCACGCAATGAGTAAGCTTGCTAATTACCATTTCACAACAAACAAAAATTCTAGCGATATATTAAAACAACTCGGAGAAAATGATAAGCTAATTAAATTAGTCGGACTTCCAGTAAATGATTTTATTTATTCAAAAGATTACACTTCAAAAAATGAAGTTATTCAAACTTACAAATTAAAAAATTTTGATAAAGTAGTAATTTTTACTTTTCATCCAGAGCCTCTGCTTTTAGAACAATTGCAAGACAACTTGAACAGGATTGATGAAGTATTTACATATATGTTTAAAAAATATGATGATATGAAAATTATTGCAAGTTATCCTAATGGCGATGTTGGAAGTGATATTATTATCCAAAAATTAAAAGAATGGGATTTAAAATTTTCAAATTTAGTTCTAACTAAACAACTAGGAAACAAGAACCTTCATGGTTTATTTGACTTAAAAAATAGTTCAGGAAAAAAAGTTGTATTTCTTGGAAACTCCTCTTCAGGTTTAAAAGAGACCCCTTATTTTAATTGTCCAAATATTTCTCTTGGAACAAGACAGGCTGGAAGAGTTCATGCTCAAAATTCTATTCGGCTTAAATTATCAGTAAACTTAATTAAAAAATCTTTAAATGAAATATTTTTCAATTATGAAAGCAATGAATATTCAAATAAAATAATTAATCCCTATTACTTTGGTAATGTATCTAATAGTATTTTAAAAACTATAAATAATTTTGATATAGAATCATTGCGAAGAGATAAAATTTTTGTAGAGAGATGAATTTAATATAGTTTCACAAAAAATAAAATCTAATTCTGTGTCTATGTCTACCGATGTTAACTCATTAGTTTCGTAACCAAGCGTCATTTTTCTGATTAAGCCATTTTTTTGTTTCATAATTTCCGAATATTTCCATATAAATATAGACCCATTTATCAAATAATTATTTGAAAGCATTTCTCTCCCGGTAATTGTTTTATTTGGGTCTAGCAATTTTGCTTTTGTATCATCTTTTAGAGAAACCTGGTTGTAACTGGGATGATATATTGATTTTGTAATAGAAATTAAGTTTTGGTATTCTTGCATATTTTTCAATTGATTATATGAATCTAATATTTCTCTATCAAGCCTCAATGGACTGGTTGTTTGTAAATCAATCAAATAATCTGGCTTTAAACCGAATTCTTTATAATAAAAATCTAAAGCATGTCTTAATACTGGTAATTTAGGAGTTTCAGCTTCTGAGAGTTTTTTTGGTCTTTTTAAAACTATGATATTTTTTAAATTTGCACTTCCCTCAATCATTTCCTCATCATCTGATGAAAAAATAACATTTTTTGAAATTCTTAAAGCTTGTTGCAAAGTTCTTAAATATAAAGGGGTGTTGTCAAAAATTAACTTATTTTTTCCTGCTATGCCCACAGATCCTTTTCTTGCAGCTACTACAACTAAATCATTATCACTTATCACTACATTTTCCACTCTTTTTCAGCCTTAACTAAACTTTCTTTAGTTCCAACATCAATCCAATAATCTTTTATTTCATATTTGTTAATTTTATTTTTGTCTTTCATACTATTAATAAAATCTGGCAAATCGATATTACCCTTTATTTTATGAAGTGTTTTTAGTGAGTCTTTTGAGAAAACGTTAATGCCCGAATTTACATAGTGTTTGTACTTAGGCTTCTCAATTATTTCAACAAATTGGTCTTCTTTAAAATCAAGAATTCCAAATGGTACGTCTAAATAATATGGGATTACACCTAAAGTAACTTTATTTTTTTCTTTTATATGATATTCAACTATTTTGTTTAATGGAAAATTTGTTAATACATCAGAATTCACAATAAGTAAGTTTTTAAATTCTTCTTCTATTAGTTTTACAGAACCAAAAGTCCCAAGTGGTTCTTCCTCAATAATATATTTGATACTTATACCGTATTTTTCTCCATCCCCTAAATATTCAATTATTTTCTCTGACATATGATGTAGTGAAATAAAAACATCATTAAACCCATTTATCGATAAATTTTCAATAGTGTACTCAATTAATGGTTTATTTTTGACATTAATTAAAGGTTTTGGGATTTCTTTTGTTAAGTCTCCTAATCTTTTGCCAAAACCACCAGCTAATATAATTGGTTTAGCATCAACTTTAGGAAGTAAATCCTTATACTCTTCATGAAGAATATCAACTAAATTCATATCTTTATTAAGAATTGGGAGAAAAAAAGAATCTAGCGACCTTAATTTTTTAGTATTTACAATTGTAGTTTCTTGATCTAAACCATAAACAAAATTTTTATTACATATACTTTCTATAGATGTTTCTAGGGAATGACCAGCAAGAGTTCCCCTTCTTACGTCCCCATCAGTTAATGTTCCAATTACTTTTTCTTTTTTTTTAACAATTAAAAATTTTTTTGAATTTTTTTCCAACTTATTAATTGCATCAAAAATTGTTTTATTACTTTCAATGGTTAGATCTCTAATATCTTTTTTTTGCATTTTTTTGATATTTGGGTACTTTTAACCATCTTAGTAATAGCTTTAAAGAATTTTTAAAATAATCAAGGTTTATGTAATGAATAAAAAAAGCTTTTATCGGATAATACCAATTTATCCGTGAAAGAATTATTCTTTTAAAAACTTTATCTCCATTTAATTTAGTATTCTTATTTTTTTTGGAATACGATCTAAGGAAATGTACTTCTTTTTTTGTATCGTGTCCAGATGCCCTTAAAATATTTTGATTCTTTGGACCAAATTTTTTCCATATTTCACTTTTTTCATCATTATATTGAAATTTTGTAGTGTAAAATGACATCCCAGTGACGTACAGCTCCTTAACTTCGGATTTTACTAGTTCGTAAATTACAGAAGAACCTGTACTTGGAAAAGAGTCAAATTTTTTACACCTTTCAAAAAATTGTTCATTCCCTAGGTGCACGAATTTTATATCAAGATTTAAATCTTTATAGTATTTAAAAACACTTAGACTTCTTTCTCTTTCTGAATTAGGCTGCAAATTATATTCATGGGAAATACACAAAACAAATTTAAGTGTTGATAAATCATTTTTTTTGATCATTTCTTTAAAAATACTGTTCGAATTTTCATGAAGAGCAACAAAAATAATATTTGTCTTGCTTCCGTAGTCTTCGTAGAGACTTGAAGGTATTCCAAACTCATTTACGCGAATGACAATATCAAAAGAATCTATAAAGCTTCCTTGTTTTTTTCCAAGAATATGAGGAGAAGGACCAACAAGAGCAACTTTTTTATTTTTGACTAAATCTTTGAGCATTTATAAAAATTATAGTTTAAAAAAAATAAATATAATTAAAGAAGTTTGTTATTCAAATCAAGTCTATACAAAAGACCCCTAGCGTCTAAAAATAATGAATTATTATATACTTTCTTTTTTCCCATATCAAAATTGTTGGGGAAAAGTGTGGGCTTATCATTTAACAAGTGAGCAGCGTAGCTGAGCCCACTTTGTGATGCAATAAACAAATCATTATGAACCATCATTGAAAAAGTATCTACGATATTTAAGTCTAGATGAAGCAGTATTTCATTTTTTTCAAATAAAGTATCAAGATATCTAAAGTTTTTTTTACTTCCTGTTGATAAGATATGAAAATTAAGTTTTTTTGATTTTTCACTATGTTCAAGTTGACTTATTATGTTGTTAATTTTATCAGAATCATCAAACGATCCGTAAAAGAAGTTTCGGGATGCAGCAAAAGTAACATCAGCGTCAGAAGGGGCTCTCAAATGTATAACAATATTTTTACCATCCTTATAAAGCTTTGATTTAAAGTCATCATCAATATTATTTTTAAGGTCTGTTATGTATTTTTCGTTATATATTTTATTAATAAAATTTTGAAACAACCAAAAGAAGGAATCCCTTTTCTTTATATTTAAAAACTTATTTATTCCACTTACTTTTACTTTATCAGGGTGTGGATAGTCGAAAAAAATATCAAATGGTTTTTTGTTATCTTTTCCAGTATTTTTGAAGTCAAAATTTAAAAAATTGTTTAATATTTCATCGTATTCTTGGTTGGTAATGTTGTCAGCTAAAGAATTTCCTAAATATAAATTTCTAAATTCATTATCAATAAAATTTAAACCTAATGCGCATGAAATGCCATAAGACATTAGTTTAGGAGAGAGAACCGAACCAAGACCTTCGATATAATTCCCATCTGCCGTCACATTATTTATAAACATACGATAAATAATAACAATCTATTAATTAATAATTTTTAATTTTCTCTTTTAAAATAATTTAAAATGAAATATGGTTGAATTCAAATCACTTGAAAAAAAGGAAAACATTTATCTATATGCTGGTGACTTAAGTCAAACATTAATTAACGATATCGATAATAAATTTATTGGATTGTCATTAAGCCAAAGTAATAGCAACCATATTCAGTTTGATATAACAGATCCAATTCCACTTCAGAATAATACGGTAGACATTTTTTGTGCTGAAGACGTAATGGAGCATATTGAATATAAATTTCAAACAAATATATTCAATGAAATACATAGGATATTAAAACCAAATGGAATTTTTAGACTAGCTGTTCCTGACTACAGGTGCGATATTTTATTCGAAAGAACACTTAAAACCATGAAAGGTGAATTGAAATTTGATCCTGGTGGAGGGGGTAGCTACAGCAAGATTAGAAGAAAAGTTGTTAGAGGTGGGCATTTATGGTTTCCAAATTATCAAAATGTAAAAAATATTTTTTATAATTCAAATTTTGAAGATAAAAAAGTTAATTTTTTACATTATTATGTCGACTTTAACAATTATGTTTTAAAAGAAATAGACTATAGTATTTGTCACATTTCAAGAACCCCAGACCATGACTTGAGAGTTTCAGATCCAAGAAGACCAATGTCAATAGTTGTTGATGCAAAAAAATAAAAACTTATGCTTTGCATAGTATTTGACCTAAGTAATTATTTATTTAAAATACTTTAATGATAGGAATAAGAACACCGTTTAGAGTTTCATTCACAGGTGGATCTACTGACCTTCCTTCATTTTATAGAAAAAAAACTGGGAAAGTGATTTCTACATCTATTAATAAATTTATGTATCACTTTATTCATAAATTTGACAAAGAATTAATCCAAATTAAGTATTCTCAAACAGAGTTGGTAGAAGATCCTTCACAAATCAAACACAGAATAGTAAAAAAGCTTGCTGAAGAAAATGACCTAAGAGGTTTAGACATAAATTCAATAGCTGATATTCCTAAAGGTAGTGGACTAGGATCTTCCAGTGCGTATACTGTTGGATTAATAAATGGAATCAACGCTTTACATGGAAAAATTCTATCAAAAGAAAGCTTGGCAAAAGCAAGTGCTGATCTTGAAATTAATAAACTTATGGAGCCAATAGGAAAACAAGACCATTATGCATCGGCTTTTGGTGGATTAAATGTAATAACTTTTAATAAAGACGATACAGTTAATGTTGAGAGTATTCCTTTGGAAGAACAAGGTATTAACTATCTAAACTCAAGTTTTCTGTTAGTTAAAGTAGGTGAAACAAGAAGTGCGTCTGAAATTTTATTTGAACAAAATAAATCCTATGAGGATGATACCAATATTGAACTTGGAAATAATATCCTAAAACTAGTCGACCCAATGGTGTCTGCAATCAAGTCTTATAACATAAAAGAAATAGGAGAAATTTTAAATATGAATTGGAATATAAAAAATAATTTATCGAAATTAGTTTCTAATAGTGAAATAGACCAATTCATTGCAGATATTACCTCAACTAGAGGCATTTATGGAGCAAAACTTTTAGGAGCTGGTGCGGGAGGTTACATATTAGCAACAGGTGAGCCTGAAGCATTAAATAAATTAATATATAAAGACACAGTATCTTTTAAATTTGAAAAAAATGGCTCAACAATTATTTATCAAGATTAGTAAATAATTTTTGAGTTTTGTGTACAAATAAACTAGTTAATTTTTATTGATAATTTATAGTTTTCCATTTGTTGTTGAAGTGAAATTTATATTTATCTTTTCTGACATCATGGAAAAAAAGCTTGTTTGATAATTTATAGGAATCAACTAAATGGATAAACGCACTATCCACACAATGTATTTCTACAGCATTTTTTATCAAATTAATATATGAAAATATATTTCTTCCAAGATTTTTTGAAACAAAAACATTAATCAAATCATTAGATTCTATATTTAAAGAATAGTGTCCTAAAGATGATTCTTGATGTATCAATCTAAATTTAGATTTTGGAATAGTTAC
>Ga0310343_10000564_pt1 | contig 17744 bp, 16 predicted proteins | sample HC15DNA2025_MG_FD_203519 | JGI IMG/M metagenome (GOLD analysis project Ga0310343, IMG submission 203519) | Marine microbial communities from station ALOHA, North Pacific Subtropical Gyre - HC15-DNA-20-25_MG | ecosystem: Environmental > Aquatic > Marine > Oceanic | place: Pacific Ocean: North... | reverse complement strand
CATAAACATCAGATATGTCTTTATATTCAGCTGGAAGATTCAGGCAATGAATTTCAATTTGTTTTGAAATTTGGTTTTTAATTTCTATAACTCTTTCAGTTGCTTTTAAACCAGCTTCATCATTGTCGAAACAGATAAGAATTTTACTTGTGTATTTTGAGACAGATTCTAATTGTTGATAAGTTAATGCAGTACCAGATGGAGATGCAGCATTTGCATAACCTAACTTGTTCAAGGAAAGAACATCAAAATAACCCTCTACAATAAATGCATAACCCTTTTTTTTAGTTGTAGTTATAAATTCATTAGTAAAATAGAGATTTCTATTTTTTTTATATAGTACTGAATCTGAAGAATTTAAATACTTTGGACCAAAATCATCTATTGCCCTTCCACCAAAAGCAATAATATTATTTCTAAAACTTAATATTGGAAACATTATTCGGTTCTTAAAAAGCATATTTCCATTACTACTTATAAATCCCAGTCTCTTTAAATCCTCTTTAGTTATTTCATTTGTTTTGCAAAATTTATTAAAACTTTCTTCATCTTTACTGATAAAAGAAATAGAGTATTTCTCTATATCACTGTCATCATAATTTCTTGTTTGTAAGTATGCTTTTACATCTTTAGATTTATCAGATTTCATTGATTCTAAAAAATAGTTATTAATTAGGTCTATCTTTTGTTGGTAAACTTTAAAATCATTGTTGTCACTTGTTTGTGTATAAGTAAGTTTAAATCCATATTTTTCAGCTATAAACTCTACTGCATCTTGGAACTCTAAATTGTTTATTTCCTGTACATATTTAAAAATATCCCCTCCCTCTTTGCATCCAAAACAATGAAAGAGATTTTCAACATCTGTGAAACTCATACTCGCAGTTTTTTCACCATGAAATGGGCATAGAGCCATTCCTTTTGTGCCCCTTAATTTACCTGATGTTGTAGCAAGTATAAAGTCACTAATTTTTGACCTTTTTTTAAGATCTTCTATTGATTGCCTAGATATTCCCATTACAAATCACTAAAAAAACCAGGAAGGTCGGAAATTGGAACTCTATCCTGTTCCATTGAGTCTCTATTTCTTATTGTCACAGAATTATCATCAAGAGAATCAAAATCAACTGTAATACAGTAAGGAGTACCTATTTCATCTTGACGTCTGTATCTTTTTCCAATTGACTGAGTAACATCAATTTCAGTTCTATAGTTCTCCTGTAAGATTTTTTTGATATTATTAGAAATTTCAATTAATTCATCTTTTTTACTCAATGGCAATATTCCAATTTGTATTGGCGCAATATTAAAATCAAAACGAAAAAGTGTTCTTGTTGTATCATTAACTTCATCTTCATCATAACAAGAACAGAGTAGAGCGAATAATGTTCTAGTTAATCCTCCAGCAGGCTCTATTACAGTTGGCATAATTTTTTTATTGGTATCGGGGTCAAAGTAAGACAAATCTTTTCCACTTGCTTTTTCATGAGAAGAAAGATCAAAGGTGCCTCTATTCGCTATTCCCTCTAGCTCTCCCCATCCCCATGGATACAAAAACTCAATATCAACAGTTTTTGAAGCATAATGAGCCAATTCATTATTACTATGCTCTCTAAGTCGAAGGCTATTATCTGGGATTCCAATAGATTTATACCATTCCATTCTCTTTTTTACCCAATAATCAAACCATTTATTTTCATCTTCTTCATTACAGAAAAATTCAATTTCCATTTGCTCAAACTCTCTAGTCCTAAAAATAAACTGCCCAGGAGTTATTTCATTTCTAAAAGATTTTCCAATATTCGCAATTCCAAACGGAATTTTTGCTCTCATTGTTCTTAAAACGTTCTCAAAATTTACAAATATACCTTGAGCTGTCTCTGGCCTTAGGTAAACAGTTGAGTTTTCACTTTGAATAGGACCAATACTTGTTTCAAACATAAGGTTAAATTGTCGAGGTTCAGTGAGATCGGCTTTATCTATATCATCTGGTACTTGATCAGCTCTATATCTTTCACCAGTTGGTTTATGGTCAACCATTGGGTCTGAAAATTCAGCTAAATGGCCTGAAGCTTTCCACACTTCAGAGCTTTGAATAATAGCTGTATCAACAGGAAAAATAGATATTTCGTTATCATTGTTAATATCATTCCACCAATAATTGGATATATTATTTTTAAGTAAAACTCCAAGAGGACCATAATCATAAGAGCTTCTAAGGCCACCATAAATAGAAGAAGCATTAAAAACAAATCCTCTTGCTTGTGCGACCTTTACGACTTTTTCGAATAACTCTGTATTAGTTTCTTCCATAAGTTCTATTCCTTCTGTTAAATTCTAGTAAGACATTGTCTAATATGTCTTCATTTACATCAGGCCACAAAGTATCAATAAAAATAAGTTCTGAATATGAAAGCTGGTACAGCAAAAAATTACTAATTCTTTTCTCACCTGCAGTTCTTAGCAATGCATCGGGGAAAGGAACTTCAGGATACTGAAAAAAATTATAAAAACTGTTTTCTACATCATCAAGTTGAAGAATTTCATCAGTGTTTTCATTGTGTAGTTTTAATACTGCATTATGAATTTCATTATGAGATCCATAATTGAATGCAAATACAAGATTTAGAGTATTATTGTTTTTAGTCAATTCATCAGTTTCTTTCATTAAATTTTTATTTTCTTCTGGTATTTTTGAATCTGATAAATCGCCTAAAAACTTAAATCTTACCCCCTTTTGATTAAACTCTTCTCTTCTTCGAATTAATATATCTCTATTGAAAAACATCAGAAAATCAACTTCCTCTTCAGACCTGAGCCAGTTTTCGGTTGAAAAAGCATAAACGGTTAACCATTCTAGTTTATTAGCTATTGCCCAATCAATAGTTCTTGAAAGAGAATGCTCTCCTGCAGCATGTCCTGCTGTTCGAGGTAAATCTTGGTTTAATGCCCATCTTCCATTGCCATCCATGATTATGGCAAGATGTTTTAAAGGCCTATCATTTTTCATTTTTCCAAACCTTATTCAAAATTTTGTTTTCAATTATTTTAAGTTTATCTTCATTTTCATGAGAATATCCAACTAAATGAAGTAAACCATGAATTAAGACTAATTGAAGCTCTTCTGCCATCGTTTTTTCATATTTCAATGCATTATTTTTAATCATTTGTCTATTAATAAACAGGTCTCCAAGAACTTCGTTGTTTTCTTCATTTAGCTTGTAGATCTCTTTTATATTTCTATATAGAGGAATGGTAAGTACGTCAGCAGGAAAATTTTTTCTAAAATAGTGGGTGTTTAGCTTTTCAGACTCTTGTTTAGACACAGAATGAAGAAAGAATAAGAAATTTTTTGAAATATTAAAATGCTTTAAAAACTCCTCCTTAGCAAACTCTAATGCATCTTTTTCATTGCTATAAAAATATCCTTTGTAAATAATTTTCAAATTGGTTATTCTTCTTCAGTTATTTCAGGATAAAGAACTCTTTGGTGATATAAACCTTCAAGACTAGTTTGAAAGGATTCTCGAATAACTTCTAGTTCTTTAAATGTGATAGGGGCATTATTTAGCTGACCATCAGAAATTTTTTCATTAAAAATTTCCTCTATTACATTCTTAATTTTATCTTCATTTGCATCTTCATTCATAAAAATAGCTCTGCAAGCAGCCTCTAATGAGTCTGCAAGCATAAGTATTGCTGCCTCTCTAGAGGAAGGTTTTTCCCCCAAATGCCTAAAGTCATCTTTTGAAGCATTTGGGTTAACTATTTTCTCTTTTTCGTAAAAAAATCTTAAAACTGCATCACCATGATGTTCAAGAATTCCTTGATACACTATTTCAGGAATTTTAAACTTTTTTGCTAATTTAATACCATCAACAACGTGGCTTTTTATAATATTTGCTGATTCTATTGGTGAAAGGGCGTCATGTGGATTTGTTGAGCCTATCTGATTTTCAACAAACATTGTTGGATTCATAGTTTTGCCTAAATCGTGATAATAAGCCATAGCCCTTGCGAGTTGGCTATTTGCTCCTATCTTATTTGCAGCTCTGTCTGCAAGCGTTCCCACTACAAGCGAGTGATTAAAAGTACCTAATGCATTTTCTTCTAGATATCTCAATGCTGGATGATTTCTGTCTGCCAACTCTGAAAGTTTGAAACCTGAAGTGAGTCTAAAAATACTCTCAACATATGAAGTCAAAGCAAATGCTGCTAGATTCGCAAGTAAAGCACTTAGAAATGAAATGATGAGTATCTGTGTTAAGTTTCCGTCATCACGCAAAAAGAAATATACACCAAAAGCTAGTAGAGGTTGGGTTAAAGAAATATAAACTATCCTTTGTCTCAATAATGACCTGTCAGTGTCTTCGGATAGAAATATAGCTGGAACTATTGTTCCAAGTGCACCAAGAGCTACTAAACCTATATTCCCACCACCGGCAAGAGCTAACAATGAGCTAGATAAAGATAAGATTAAAGTTGCCCTTAAATTTAATAAAGTAACAGACAATATACCTACAAAAGATATGGGTAATGCATACTGAATAAATTCTAAATCTGAAAGCTGAGAAAAGTATGAAACACCCCGTAAAAATATTGAGGAAATCAATATCAATGCAAGCATCAATAACAATTCATTGTTATTTAACCAAATACTATCTCTTAAACGCCATAGCAATATATATAGAACTAAAAAAACTGCAAATATAATTGGTATTGCAGCAGTCTGCACAGTCCTTGATTCTCCGGATAGAAAACCAAATTCATTCAAAGCCTGAAATGTAACTTCATTTATTGGATCACCCTCGTTGACAATTACTTCATCCTTGAAGAACTGGACTGTTACATTTTCTATAGATTCTGCTGCTTTTTCTTTTTGATCATTCCATAGTTCCTCTTCAAGCTTTTGATTTGCGATTAAATTTTCAGCAATAATTTCTGCAACTGTTGAACTAATTCTTGCTTCAGGGACAATTGCATAGAGTTCGCTTGGTAAATTTAAAGTAGGCGGATTAGAAACTATTGTTTGCCTCTGTTGATTTAAGTTTTCATTGCCAATACCTTTGGATAAGAATTCATTAGCTTTGTTTTTTGCCTCAAACTCGATTTGAGTTAAAAAATTTGTATCATTATTTTTGTCAGTATTTGAAACTTCTACTAAAACTTCAATTGCAGATGTAGAAATTGTGGAGAACAATACTGAAGATCTTATTTTTTGAATCTGTTCAGATTTGCTAAGTTCAATTATCACCAAATTTGGTTCAGACTCTTCAAGCTCTCCATCCTCACTTTGCTGAAGTATTTCATCTGTTCTAGATTTAATGACAGTCAAAAACATCTCAGTAATTCCATCAATAACATCTGTAGTTATTGAAGAATCTATAGAATATACAGGTGCAACGTTGTTTTTTGCTTGATCTTGCAAAGACCTTGTAGCATTCTCATCAACAACACTTAAATACCTTGGGGCTGAAAAACTAGTTGGAGATTCATCACCTACCTCTAGTTTAATGACCTGATTTTCAGGAAAAATTGTAAAAGATATAAACCATACAGCAGAAGAAAACACTAAAATGTAAAAAATCTTTAATAAATGAACTGTGTATTTACTCATTATTTTTCTGGGAAAACTTCCAAAATTTTAGAAACAATTTTATTTCTTACAATATCGGTATTTTCAAATTCTAATACAGACACTTCTTCTATTTTTGATAGAGTTTTTCTTGTTTTTCTTAAACCAGAAAATGTCCTGTTATTTAGATCTATTTGTGTTTCATCACCTGTGATAATCATTTTTGAATTTTCCCCCAATCTAGTGAGAAACATTTTAATTTGACTCATAGTTGCATTTTGTGCTTCATCCAATATGATACACGCATCATTTAAGGTTCTTCCACGCATATACGCAAGAGGAACTATTTCAATATTTCTTTTTTCAATTAAATATTGTAAAGTTTCATTTCCAAAGAAATACTCCAAAGAATCGAAAAGAGGAACTAGGTATGGATCAATTTTTTGAGAAAGGTCTCCTGGAAGGTATCCTAATCTTTCACCTGCTTCAACAGCAGGTCGTGTTAAAACAATTTTTTTAATTTTATTTTCAGAATACATTTTTACTGCGCTGGAAACTGCGAGAAATGTTTTTCCCGTTCCTGCTGGACCAATACCAAAAGTTATAGTTGAATTATCTATTGTCTCGAGGTATTTAAATTGATTTAGATTCTTAACTTTTATGAATTTGTTATCAATTACGTTAAGCTGACTAACTTTTGAATTTTCAAGTTTTTCAGGATTTTTAATTTTTGCTATTAACTCTAAATCAGGTATCTCTATTGTTTCATTTCTCGATCCCATAATTATCATTTCATCAAGTATTCTTGTAGCCTCTTGTGTATCTTGGTTACTCCCATTAATATAAACAACATTACCTCGAACATTAATTTCTAAGTTAGGGAACAAAGATTTTAAATAATTAAGGTTTTGATCATTTACCCCAAAGATATTTACTAATTCTTGATCAAAAGGAATTGTTTTTTCAAGTGTCATTATATATTTTTCAATTTTTCTCCACCGATTAGGTGTAGGTGTATATGGAAAACAGTCTGCATTGCATCAGCGTTAGTATTAAAAAGCAACCTATAACCAGTTTGATCAATCCCAAATTCTTTTGCTAAGTTTTTAGCACATATAAACATGCTACCTATAAGGTTTTTGTCGCTTTCTAACAAGTCGTTTATAGTTGGTATTTTCTTTTTAGGAATTATTAAAATATGTACTTTTGCAACAGGGTTTATATCATGTATTGCAAAAATTTGTTCATCTTCATAAATTTTATCTGAATCAATTTCTCCAGCTAAAATCATTTCAAAAACTGATTTATTTTCCATATAATATTTTACATTATTAATGATACTGCAGATATAGCTGCTGTTTCAGTTCTCAAGCTAAAATCTGATATCTTATATTTATACCGGAAATTTGATAACTCTTCATCGGTCCAACCCCCTTCTGGACCAATTGCAAAGGTATTAACATTTTCTTTTTCTTTATCAAACGTAACTCCCGAAATATCAAAACATGAATTAAAAATTGTATAATTTATAGAATCTGTAATCTCTATTTTTGGAAAAAATGGTGTACCAGATTGTTCAACTGCTGATATTGCCCAATTATGAATTTTTTTGATATCGAGTTTTGTGTTCTGGGTATTTTGGGTTTTACCAATAAATAATCTATAGACATTTAACTCAACAAGTTTTTCAATCATAAATCTAAACCTGTTTTTTTCTCTCAAATAAGGGACAAATATAGATATTTCATTCTTTCTAAAGTATTTTTTTTGAGAATTTATTTCAACATGGTCATTAATAAAATGACCTTGAAACAATTCTCCAACTCCATTTGAAATATTTATACTATCAAAATTTTTTATTCTTAATACATTTTTTAAATGATGGACTTTAGACTCATGTAATGAGATATTTTTCTCATTAGAGTCAATTTCGGGTAAAAATATAGTTGGCGTAAACATTATTGTTTGAGAAACTCCCTAAACGCTTCTTTTGGAACACTAACTTTACCAATCTGTCTCATCTTTTTTTTACCTTCTTTTTGTTTTTCAAGAAGTTTTCTTTTTCTAGTGACATCACCTCCATAAAGTTTTGCAGTAACATCTTTTCTTAGCGCTTTAATTGTTTCTCTAGCAATAATTCTTGATCCAATAGCCGCTTGTATTGGAATATCGAATTGTTGCCTTGGTATCAAATCAGATAATTTTTTAACTCTACTTCTTCCAATATATTCAGCGTTTTCTTTAGCAAGAATAGAACTAAAAGAATCAATCGCTTCTCCATTTACTAAAATATCAAGCTTTACCAAATTTCCAGCTTCAAAATCTAAAATACTATAGTCCAAAGATGCAAAGCCTTGTGAAATAGACTTAAGTGAATCATAGAAGCCATTTACAAGTTCTAAAAGAGGCAGCTTGTATCTAACTTTAACCATAGTTGTGCTTAAATAATTTAAATCTTCTTGTATTCCTCTTTTTTCATTTAGTAACTGCATAATTGAACCAAGGTATTCTTTCGGAAAAAGAATATTTATTTCACAGTACTTTTCTTGAATTGATTTGATATCTGTATACTTGTCAATTTCACTTGGATTACGAATAATTATTTCTTCATCATTATTACGTATAATTTTAAATTCAACTGAAGGCGGCGTAACTATTAAAGAAAGATCAAATTCTCTTTCAAGCCGTTCAACTACAATTTCTAAATGTAAAAGGCCTAAAAACCCACATCTAAATCCAAATCCAAAAGCAGATGATGTTTCAGGTTCATAAAAAAAACTTGCGTCATTTAGTACATATTTATCAAGAGAGTCTCTTAATTTTGTATAATCGTCTGAATCAGCTGGAAAAATACTTGAAAAGACAGTTGGTTGAGGCTCTTTGTATCCCGACACAACAATTGGATTATCATTATTATCTTCAACCAAAGTGTCTCCAACTCTTATTTGAGACAAGTCTTTTGCGCCCGTAATGATATAACCTACTTCACCTGATGATAACTTTTCGGATGGATTAAATTTTAAATCAAAATAACCCATTTCTGTTGGTTCAAATGTATATTTTGAATTAACTAATTTCAACTTTTGCTTCATATTAATCTCATCACCAAATACCCTTACCGAAGCAACAACACCACGATAAGAATCAAAGAATGAATCAAAAATTAGTGCATTTGCATCTTCTGTTTTTTGTAATGGTGAATTAACTAGTGTTGGTATAGCTTCAAGAAGCTCGCTTACTCCCTTTCCCGTCTTTGCTGATATTTCAAATATTTCATTTTCACTTGAACCTATTAAATTAAAAATTTGTTTTTTAGCAGAATTTTTATCAGCATCTATAGAGTCAATTTTGTTTAGTACAGGAATTATTTCAAGTCCCGCCTCTATTGCTGCATATGAATGTGCAAATGTTTGAGCTTGAATTCCCTGTGTTGCATCCACAAGAAGGATTGCTCCATCACAAGCAATTAAAGCTCTGGAAACCTCATAAGAAAAATCAACGTGACCTGGAGTATCAATTAAATTAAGAGTTAAATTTTCAAAATTAAGTCTTATAGGTTGTGACTTAATAGTTATGCCTTTTTCACGTTCAAGCTCCATGTTGTCTAAAATTTGATCTAAATGTTCGCCTGGTTTTATTAGACCGGACATTTCTATTAACCTATCTGCTAACGTTGACTTACCGTGATCGACGTGAGCAACTATCGAAATATTTCTTATATTTTTATTATCTAACATATTTATTAAGTTAATATCTTATATACCGAAAGGTTTTACATGGCTAATATTAATTCACAAAAAAAGAGAATAAGACAAGATAAGAAAAGAAATTTAAGGAATAAATCTATTAAAACTGAGCTCAAAACAGTTCTAAAATCAGTTGAAGATAATTCTGTTGAAAATAAGTCAACTGCAATTAAAACTTTAGATATAGCGTTCTCAAAAGGGATTATTACTAAAAATTTTAGAGACAGAAACAAATCAAGAATTTCAAAACTCTAATAATTTTTTTATAGAAACAATATATCTTTTTGAATTTTCGATTTCGTATCCAAACTCATTAATATTTTTCTCAATTTTATGTGTATATTGGATTGCTCGATTGATCTTTTTTTGATCTAAACTTTTAATTTTTTTTAATGCATCTTTATATTTATAATCAATTTTTTCATGCAATATCTCAGATACTATTTTTGGCTCAAACTCATTTAGCATTTTCAACCTAGTAAGTTCTTTAATAAAATATGATAAGAAATTTCTAAATTCTCTTTCATGTGAAGTGAAAGAATTTAATAATTCTAAATCTAATGATTTTCTTGAACTATACAAAGCATTGGTTAAATCCCACGGAAAATAATTCTCTTTTTTTTGTAGTTCTAAATGTAAAACATCAACTTTAGTTCCGAGTGATGTAAATTTGGATAAATTTGACTTTTTTATTTGAAAAATATAATTATCTTCTAAATTAATATTTAACTTATTAAATGATGAGAATGTAATAAATTCATCGAATATAAATTTGAATTTATCACTTTCAAAAAGTGATTGCGCTTGATTTGGAATATCCTTTATTGACATTTTTTCTACAGTTACATTAAAACTATTTAATTTATTAATGTCTGAAACAAGATTTTCAGTAACAAGTAGTTTCATTATCCAACAAAATTTATAATCTTATCTTGTACGTAAATAATTTTTTTAAAATCATTTACCTTCATACTGAACTCTTCTTTGCAGATTTGTTCTATTTCATGCTGTTCTAAACCAATATCAGTCTCTCGTGTGAATCTTTTTTTTCCATTAACTTGTATTACAAGTTCATATGTAGGGTCTTTTAAGTTTTCAGTATCAACTTCAGGCCATGAAATTTTAATTAAATCTTCACTAAAGTAATTTTCATAAACTTCAGATGCAATATGAGGGGCCATTGGAAATAATAAAATACAAATATTTTTTATTATCAACTCTTTAGAGCTTTTAGATATTTCGTTAGAATTATTTAAAAATTCTGACAAGTCATTATTTAATTTCATTAAATCTGAAACAGCTGTATTAAATTCAAATTTATCAAGATGCTTTGTGACTGAATAAATGCTTTGGTTTACTTTTCTAACTATACTTTTTTCATTATTTGAAGCATCTAATTCTTTAAGTTTTGTTAATTTTTCGATATTTTCCCAAAATTTATTTAAAAATCTTTTTGTACCCTCAATACCACCATCATTCCACTCTACTCCATCACTTGGAGGTGCCATAAATAGAATATATAATCTTAAAGCATCAGCTCCATGTGTTGCAAAATATGATTCTGGATCAACTGTATTTCCCTTCGATTTTGACATTTTAGAACCACCAAAATTTATCATGCCCTGAGAAAATAAATTTTGAAATGGTTCATCAAAGTTTAAATAATTCATATCTCTTAATGCTTTTACAAAAAATCTTGAATAAAGCAAATGAAGAATTGCGTGCTCAACCCCTCCTATGTACTGATCAATAGGAAGCCAATTATTGACTTTATTGGCATCAAATGGAATATCTTCATTTTTTGGATCTACAAATCTTAAAAAATACCAGGATGAATCAACAAAAGTATCCATAGTATCTGTTTCTCTTGTTGCTTTAATCCCACATTCAGGACAGTTTGTATTGATAAAATCTTCACTTTTAGCAAGAGGTGATTCATTTGTATTTTTATAATCATCAATTTCAGGCAGTAAAACAGGTAAGTTTTCTTCACTCTCAGGTATCATTCCACACTTATCACAATTAATTAATGGAATTGGACATCCCCAATATCTCTGACGGCTAATTAACCAATCTCTCAAACGAAATGTTGTTTTACTAGTTCCAATTTTGTTATCTTCTAGATACTGTATAATTTTCTCTGATCCTTCAGTATGTGATTTTAAACTATCAAAGTCTCCTGAGTTAATCAGTATTCCTTCACCAATAAAAGCTTCTTTTTCAATTGAAGATTCCCTGTTTTTGTCCGATATAACTTGGACTATTTCAATTTTATATTTTTTTGCGAAATCGTAGTCTCTTTGGTCATGACCAGGTACTGCCATAATTGCGCCAGTACCGTAATTAATTAATACATAGTCTGCTATCCACAATGAAACTTTTTTTCCATTAACTGGATTTATTACAAAAAGACCTGTATCAACTCCTGTTTTTTCTTTAGTAAGTGACATTCGCTCAAATTCAGATTTCTTTTTAGCATTATCAATGTAATTTTCTATCTCATCACGATTTGATGAAATAGAAATAACTTCATCCATTAATTTATGCTCAGGTGAAAGAACAGCAAATGTCATTCCAAATAATGTGTCTGGTCTTGTAGTAAAAACATCAAAACTTAAATCTGTATCATCTATGTTTAGTGAAAACTCTGCACCCTCAGATTTACCTATCCAATTTTGCTGCATTGCCTTCACATTCTCTGGCCAATCACCTATCTCATTAAGTCCTTCAAGAAGCTCTTCTGAATAGTCAGAAATTTTGAGAAACCACTGATTTAAATTTTTTTGATCAACTATTGAATCACACCGATCACAGTTGCCTTCTATTACTTGTTCGTTTGCAAGGACTGTTTTACATGAATCGCACCAATTTACTGGGGCATCTTTCTTGTAGGCTAATTTGTTTTTGAAAAGTTTTACAAATATATATTGAGTCCACTTATAGTAATCTTTACTGTGTGCGGCAACTTCTCTACCCCATTCGTAAAGTGATCCTAATCTAATTATTTGGTCTTTCATATTATCTATTCGTTCTTCAGTAAAAGTCTTTGGATGAATTCCAGTTTTAATTGCTGCATTTTCAGCTGGAAGGCCGAATGAATCCCAACCCATAGGTGATAGGACATTGAAACCATTCATAATTTTATATCTAGTTATAACATCACCAATCGTGTAATTTCTTATATGGCCCATATGCAAGTCGCCGGAAGGATATGGATACATACATAAATTGTAGAAATTTTTATCTTTTGAATTTATGTCACATTTAACTGAATTGTTTTCTGTCCAGGACTTCTGCCATTTTAATTCAATTTGTTGATATTTATATTCACTCATAAGTTATATACCTCTAGTATTTTAGGAAAAACATTTTTAATGTCATATCTTTCTAATGCTTTTTTAGTATTTTCAATTTTTTTGTTAAAAATTGTTTCATTTGTTATATCATTTGAAGCTTGCATCACACAATTTTTTAACTCTTCATTATTATTAAATAAATATCCATTTTCATCATTTACAAACTGATTCATTGGTTCAACATTCCTAGTAATGCAGATCTTTTGATAACTCATAGCTTCTAGGAGAACTAGCCCAAGACCTTCAGAGTATGACGGAAATACAAACAAATCGATACCTTCAAAAAACTTTGACTGATCTTCAACATATCCTAAAAATGATGATCTATTTCTTAAATTTTTATTCATTTTTTGCTTTAGGTAATTTATATACTCTAGTGAACCAAAACCTCCAATTACTAGATTAAAATCTAAATTTAAATCGTTTAAAGTATCTACTAGATCTTCAATGCCTTTATTTTTATTTAACCTACCTAAAAAACCTATATTTAATGGCGGATTGTTCGAAACAGCACTAAATTTTTTCAATGATATCCAGTAGTTTATTACATGTGGATTCAATTTTTTTGTATGGCTTTCTAACCAAGTTTTAACCTCTTCTGTAATAGCAATAACTTCATCAGCAAAAGACCAGGAAAAAACTAATTTTTTAAAAAAATATAATTTAAAATTTTTTTTGAAATTGTTATCAAGATAAGAATCATACTTTCCATGAATAGAAACTACCCATTTAAAAAAATTGTCAGTAAAAAAATACCTCTTTAATAAATAAATCATATAGTCACTTCTGGGTTGATGAGAATGAACAACCTTATATGAGTTTTCTATAATAATTTTTCTTAATTTTATATAAGAAAATACATTGAACATTCTTGGACCTTTTAATCTATAAATTTTTCTACATATGTTTGTCAACTCTTTATTAATCGATAAAATTTCTGGAATATCATCCCCGATAACTATTACATCAACATCCAATCCTGAGTTGACTTGGGCTGTTGCTAATTCAAGCAAATGACTCTCTGCACCACCCCTGTTTAATGAATTTATTACGTGTGCAATATTCATTTAAATCCTTGGGGTAATCCAGGTTGATTTTGGAGGTAGCAATTGGTTAACATTTAATAAGTCGTTTGGATTTAAAGGTGTGAATTTAATAAATTTTGAAGAGTTCTCTTTATTTTCAAGAATTGGTGTAATTATCTCATTATCTTGCAAAGTTTTTTTAAAGTTATATAGTTCAAAAATATTTGATATATTATTGTTTACATACATTTCATTACTGAAATATATTCCAATGGTTCCCTGATTTGAATTACTATACCCTTCATAATGTAAAAAATTTAAAAATTCATCTGTATCAAGATTTATGTTAAAAAGATAAGATTCGATCTTTACATCTTTGAAATTTACTAATATGCATTTCAATTTATCTATTAAATTTAGTCGATTTGCATACTTCCACCTGTGATGTCCATCAAGAAGTATAAATTTTTCTGTTTCGAATGATTCTGAAACGTTCTCCAATATTATATCTGGATACAAAGATAGAACGATAGGTTCGAAATTGATAACATCCACACCTGCCTGTATTTCATTCCTGAGAATAGTTTCTTCGTGAAGCTTTATTTGGTCAATTTCACTATTGAAATGTGAAAGATCAGATAGAAATCCAATAACATTGTCAGACTTAAAATGATATTTCTCAATATTTGTAAATTTCAATTACTTGACTCACTAATATAATTTTTGAAAAATTTCATAAAGAATTTAAACATATCTTCATCAACGCTGTTAAATAAACTAACTCTAATTCCACCAACACTTCTGTGACCATTTATTCCGATAATTCCGGTACCTTTAGCTGCATCTACAAATTCTTTATTTTGCTCATCATTAAGAAAGTTAAAAACAATATTAGATTTACTTCTAAATTTTTTATCTACATTACAACTTAAAACATTTGAATTTTCATCAATAAAGTCATAAATCTCTTCAGATTGTTTAATTGATTTATTTTGAAAATAATCAACACCTCCCATTTCAAGCATCCAATTAGTTACAAGGTTAAGAACATAAATTGAAAATGTTGGCGGTGTATTTAAAACAGAATTTGATTTTGTAAGTAAATTTAAATTTAAATATTTTGGATTATCAGTTTCAATTAAAAAATCATCTTTCGCAAAGCAAATTGTCACTCCTGGTATACCCATATTTTTTTGAGCGCCTGCGTATACATAGCTAAGATTATCAAAATTAAAATTGTAGGAACCTAAATCTGAAGACATATCAATAATCAAATTTTCATGATTCATGGAATTAAAATCCTGAATTTGAATACCTTCTATTGTTTCATTAGATGTCATATGTAGATAATCTGTATCTTGAAACCCTGTGTATTCTTTTTGTAAATAATGCTCTAAAACATTTTTATTTGCCTCAATAGTTTCAACATTATTTAAAATTTTAGAGAAATCTTCTGACGTTTTTTTTCCCCATGTACCTGTTACAAAACAACCAAGTTTAAATCTTTTATCAATATTCATGGGAATCAAAGAATTTTGAAAAGTTGCACCTCCTTGTAGCAATAAAATATTTAAATCATTAGGAAAATTAAATAGATTTAAAAAATTGTTATTTATCTCATTTAGAATTTCATCAAATTCGTTACTTCTATGAGATATTTCAAGTATAGATTTGCCAGTATTTTTGTAATGATTTATAGATTTTTTAACTCTATCTATTACACTCTGCGGGAGCTTAGATGGTCCTGGTGAGAAATTATATATGTTATTCAAATGATTTATTCCCTAATTTATATTTTAAACTTCTAATCAAATGATAACTAAGCTACTTGGAAAAATGTCAAAAATTTAATTTTGCTCTGCGTACCTATTAAATGCATAAAATTCATAAATTTTTTGTGCAAGCATACTCAAAGACAATGCAATTGCTATACCAACAGCATTAAATTGGTCAACAAAAAAGAATGCAGCCAGGATAAATACAACTAATGAAATTAACCTACTTACAGCATGGTATTGAATCAAGTTTGAAAATAAAAGTAGTTGTCGAATCCAAAAAGTATTTAGATAAATTATATAACCTATGGTTAGAACAAGCATTGGTACATAGGCATCAAGAAAAGAACTTCCTGAAACAAGGTTTATCAAGTTTTCACCAAAATACACGTATGGAATAATAATGATTGTGGAAAGAGGTAATAAGAAATTTTTAACGAGTTCAGAGAAGTTTACTCTTAAACTTTCTTTTGAAAGTTGGTTTTGAACCAAAGGTGTTAAAACCGAAATAATATATGTTATTGGTTCGACAAGTCGTTTTGCAATTCTGAAAATACCAACTGTTGATAGGTCAGTAAAATAGCCCAAAATTACTAAATCGAAATGTTGTGGGACTATGCCTATAAGTTGATCTAATCGTTGTTTGAGAAAATCTGCTTTAAATTTTATAAAGTAATCCGATAAATTTTTTACAGACACTTCTGAAATTGTAAAATAATTTCTGCAAATGAAAAAACCAAAAAAACCGTAAACTGTTGAGAAAACTGCTTGTCCTATAAAATAATTATCAACACTTGCATTTACACTAAACAAAATGAGAATTGTAATAAACCTCATCAAATTTGAAACTGTATCTACCAAAGCAAATTTTTTGAACTGACCATTAAAAGTTAATACTGCTTTTGAACTCTCTGAAAGGGTTTGAAATATTCTACAAATCAATAATGTATTGAGTGCGAAACTCACATTATAGTTTCCAAATAGTGAGTTAAGCTCCGATTGGAATAATACTAAACAAATCAAATAGCAAACTATACCAATTAGTAAGTCGAATATGAGTGAAAGTGAAAACATACTATCTCCATATTTTTTTAACATCAATAATGTCACATCACTGTTTCTGGCATGAAATGTCCTGAAAATAATTGCGATTAGTGCTAAAACTAATACTGCTTGACCATAATTAGTAGTGCCCAAGCCTCTGGTAACAATGCCAACCTGAATGAAGAGAATAACAACAATTAATAGTTGAGAGGAAGCCAGTTCTTTTATTTCAAATAGTAAAGTTTTTAAATACTTAAAATTCATCTAATTAAGTGGAGCTGAGGGGATTTGAACCCCTGACCCCCTGCATGCCATGCAGGTGCTCTGCCAGCTGAGCTACAGCCCCTAAATTTTTTTTATCCGTAATGGTAAAGGGTTTCACTATCAAAATATATATCTTCAATATTGTAATACTCTCTAGATTCTTCAGTAAATATTTGAATTAATACACCTTTTGCACTTATTAGTAACCAATTTGAGTTTTCACCCTCATAAGTAAATTTTTGTATCTTTAATTTTTTTCTTATATTTTTAATAATTGCACTCATTTGGACTATAGAGTTTGCAGTACAAATAATTACGTTGTCATGAAACTGATCAGATTTTAGTTTTAACACTTTTATGTTTGTTAATTTTTGAGTAAGAAGAAGATCGACAAATGAATCAATAAAAAAGCTGTTTTCTTCTGATATAGTGCTAATTTGATTCACTTATAAATATGTTACCATGAAAAAATAATCACACTATCCTTAAATGTAAGGGTTAATTTGAATAGAATAAAAAACTTATTTAGTTTACTTGAAAGAGTATTTAATAGTCGAAGACTGAGAACAATACTGGGTGTTTTATTATTTTGTATTGTCACTTTTGGTTACGTTTTTTACATGGCGGAACCTCAAATTAAAACTTTTGGAGATGGAATTTGGTGGGCACTAGTTACAATCACCACTGTAGGTTATGGTGACATAACACCGCTAACAACACTTGGAAGGCTTGTAGCAGGTACATTAATGTTTGTTGGTCTTGGATTAATTGCTACTGTTACAGCAATTGTTTCTGCTAAATTCATAGCAAATTATGTAGATCATCATACCAATGACGATGTTTTAGAAAAACTTGAGGAACTAGAAGCTGAAATTGAAAAACTTAAGTCATTAGAAGAGGATGAACTTGAAAAACTAGATGAATTAGATTCTGAAATTCAAGATATAAAAGACAAATTT
>Ga0310343_10000563_pt1 | contig 17803 bp, 26 predicted proteins | sample HC15DNA2025_MG_FD_203519 | JGI IMG/M metagenome (GOLD analysis project Ga0310343, IMG submission 203519) | Marine microbial communities from station ALOHA, North Pacific Subtropical Gyre - HC15-DNA-20-25_MG | ecosystem: Environmental > Aquatic > Marine > Oceanic | place: Pacific Ocean: North... | reverse complement strand
TAACACTTCCATCTCTTCCTAGCCTGTCTTAGACGGCTGTTTGGATTTTTTGCTGCTTTTGGAAATTTCTTCATCTGCCCTGCAGATCTAGCGCAGAAAGATTTACGCCTCTTTGCGGCTTTGCTGCCCTTCTTAACTTTACCAGTAACAGCAGTTTTGAGCTTAGAACCGGGGTTGTCCCTTCGGTACTTAGCTACCCCTTTAGCGGTCATTCCTGCACCTTTTTTGGTGGGGCGTTTATGCCCCCCCTTAATGGTGTGACCCTTCATGGTTCCCTTACGAGCAGCCATAACATTAGTTATAGAATATTGTTATAGCCGTTAGTGCCGTAGCAGTAGAAACATGAATATCACTGACCCTAATCCCATCATCTGGAATGTTAACAGCGTGAACATCAGAAGCTTTTAGATCTAAATCTAAAACTGTAGCTCCTGCACTACCGTCTTTAATGGTCAATCGAGGGGTGCCAGACCCCGATAAAACATGTATCTGCCGTATACGAGCAGGGCCAACTGCGAGTGAGCCTGTTCCTGTGACACGCTTTGCCTGTACATCACTAGACATAGCTTACCCCTTTTTCTTAGGGCGACCACGCTTTGTAACAGGTGCTTCTTCCCACGCCTCATTTACATCAGGTGTAGAAGGATCATCTGCTTTTAGCGTTCCATCGCTGTTTCTTGCGCGAACCTTTTTAGTGTTAGTCCATATCTTTAGTGGATTTCCATCTGGATCTAATCCACGAGCCGCTAACTCTTCCGCGCTTGGTGGTGAAAATCTACTCATGTATCACCTATGAAGCAGAAATGGTTGCGCCTGTATCTGAACGCTTGAAGTTTGTACCGTCAGAAAAAGCTATAATTGGGCTTCCTGCTGCTCCATTAGAAACAAAAATAACTGTTCCTGCACCTGAAGTTGAAGCAGATGGTGCTGTAGCCACAGTAAATGTTGGAAGTTTAATGTCGCCCACAAAACCAGCAGTAGCTGTAACTGGGCCTGAAAATGTAGTTGATGCCATAATATATACCCTTTGCACAAGGTTTTGCCTAGCAGTCTGTGCAACGTCAGGTCGGGGAGTGTCCTGTCTGCAAGGCTAATGTTGCCCCTAAAAAAATCATAACATAGTTTTTTAAAAAAGAAAAGGACGCGAAACATTAGTTTCACGCCCTTTGTACTATGATCTCTCACAGCATTGCACATTCAAAGTAATTCATGTGGTTAGTTTTTGCAAGAAGAAACTTCAGGTACAGACGTTTCTCAAATAAATAAAGGGGCAACTCCTGCAAGCTGCCCCTATTTACCGGGAGAAGTAAATGTCCCTTGGGAGGAACTACTACCCCTATATCATAAATTATGCTCCGGGTGAACCGAAAATTCCTAATGGATCTGATACACCGAAGGAATAACGCTCACGAGCTTTGTATCGAACATTACCTGTATCGAAGTCTCCATCCATAGATGTTGCCATAGTGGTACGCTCAAAGTGCTTCATACCATTTGGAATATCTGTTGTGATGAAGAATGCATCTGTGTCCGTTAGATAGTGGTTCACACGGTAGCCTTCAGGGATCGATCCATTTGAGCGCAATGCGTTTGTATCGTTATCCGCTGTACCTGTGCGAAGCTCTGTCTGTAGCAGTCTTGTTGCCACGAACATCAATGCAGGTGGAACGATAAGCTTACGAGGTCGAGCCGCAATCAATAGGCCACGTTCGTCTGTAAACGCTGCAATATCGATAACTGCTTGCTCTAGTGAAGTTTCGTTCAAGTCTGCATTAGTTGCAAGCTTGTTAGCGTTTGTACCACCGCCCACGGTTGGATGGTTAGTAGCAAACAATGTAACGCCATCACCTGAGTTGAAGCTTGAAAAACCAGTGTTTAACAAAGCTGCAGCCTTAGTCTGCTTAGTGTAAGCCATAGCGCGAGCTAGTGCTTTTGTATATCGAGCAGACAATGAGTCGTACAAGTTGTCTTCCATCGCCTCTTCAGTGATAGAGAAACCCATTGCAACGGTCTCATGGTTGTAGCGAGCAGTATAATGCTCTTGTGCGTTATCATACGAAATTGCTGCACCTTCTGCTTTTACAGGAGCTGCACCAAACCCACTCAACTTGACTTCTTCTTCAAAGCTTCTGTCTGAAGTTTCTGTCTCGTAAATTTCAGTGTGTTCATTTTCGTACTTTTCATATTCCAAGCCGTACAATGCGTTTAGGCCGGGAAGTAGCTCTTTAAGGAGCTGTGCGCGTGAAATAGCCATTACTCAGTCTCCCTATACGCCAGTGTTCATTGTTCGCATGTGAGCGCCAGTGGTGAAACGAACCAGAACATCTGGGAACGCATCGCCGGGATCGGACACATGAGAAACAATTTGAAATGCGCCAACTGTAGTTTGTGTGGTCGCATCTAATGCTGAATTAGAATTACCTGTTACGGTACTTCCAGTTGAAGTTGATTGCACTGCTGCAAACTTGGTAATGTTACCAATAATTGTTTGCGCTCCTGTGCCATCAAGTTGTGCTTGGAAAAGCACGTTTGGATCATCAACAACTAAAGCTTTGCCGTTGAGTTTTCCTGAAGGATAATAGTTCGAATGAACTGTTTGACCTTCGTCATTGGTGTATGAACACCCAACAAAAACACCTAGAGCGCCAATAGTGTCGCCACCTAAGTTATTTGTTGTTATATCCGCACCTGTGCCACCGGCCAGTGCGACAAACCCATCTGAACCCAGCGTAACGACTTGACCATTAAATATATTAGTCCCTTCGCCCGCAGGATCTAGAAGGTATTCAGTAGTTGCCCCTGCGTAGGGCATGCCATCTGCACGTTTGACGGGCTTCAGGCCTTGGGGAGTTGCTGTAGCAGCCATACTCTCTCTCCTTACCAAATTTAAACCAAGGAAGCCCTTATAAGTTCAATTGAACTTTTTGGTTACTTCCCAAACGATGTGCGCGTGGAACGCTCAGGCTTCATCACTGGCATACGAGGATCGTTCTCTCTCATAAAATTACGATCTACCGCATCCTGTGCATGTTGAGCCTGTTCGAGTTGAACCTCGACACGTTCTTCAGCAATTTCTGCAGGTATACTACATAAAAGCAGTCCACCTACCTCAATGTTGTCTTTAAATCGGGAATCGATGTCAGACACAACGGTTAACTCAGGAAACTCTGAAGCCTTGACTGGTGTATAGCCTTCACGAAAGCGAGCCGAAACATTAGTATTGTCGCTGTTACCCAAAGTTGAGGTGCGAATCCAACGGAAATGTAATCCATCCCTTGGTTCGGGGGTAGGTAGCGCAGATGGTCGAGACCATCCTTTTTTACGTCCTGTTTTTTCTCTAGTTTCTGTAGTGCGTGGAGTTCTATCAGCCATATCAGCTTTCCTTCATTAGTTGCGCCGCATACTGTTCAGGTGTTAGTCCTAACCGCTTGGCGAGGGCGGCTGCAGACGGAGTCAGCTTCACTTTGCGTGGTTTTTTTGACGTTCTAGACGTTGGGGCGACCACGGCTCCCGTTCGAGGCTGTTGTGATGTAGGCTCCTCTACAACAGCTCCAAATTTATTTGGAAACGCTTCCATCATGGCAGCGTCAATTCGATCATAATATTCTTTTGAATTTAATTCAATACCTTCTTCCTGTAATTCGGTGTGTACGCCCATAGCAAAACCTGTAAGGGCTTTATCACCTTTTTCAGTGCCTTCGAACCAAGGGTTCTTTTTCCACCACTCCATGGCTTGTGGGGGTGGAGTCATTTTTTTCTGATCTTCTGGTTGAAAATTTTCAACCTGTTGTCTTTTAGGTGGAGTATAGTTTTCGTATCTAAACTTTTCGTTTTGAAGATTTGTCAGGTTCTCCTGTGCGTCTATAAGCGCATCAGTGTCTCCTGTTTCATGAGCCTCTTTAAGCTTAACCTTCGCGTTGGCAATCTGTGAGTCAATCCTGCCTTTGGCCTGATCAACAAGAACGCCTTCACTTTTTTCAAGCGTTTCTTTCAGCTTATCGTTTTCTTCTTTAATTTTTTGGGCGTAGGTTACCGCTTCTTCTTTAAGTCTTTCGGATTCCTCTTTAGCCCGCCTCTCTTCATGAAATTCCCATTTCATTTTTTTGAGACGTTTTTGAACACCCTCACTATAGGATTCTAGCTCCTCATCATCAGGAATGTCGGGTTCTGCACCTTCCGCTCGTCTCGCTCTACCCTTGTCTTCTTCAGGGGTATCGTCAACTATTTCGATCTCTACTTCAGAAGAGGTCTCTTCTTCCTTTGTTGCCTCCTCAACATCTTGTGTTTCGGTAGCATCAAAATCAACATTTTGTTCTGCAGCTTTATTCATGCTCTTGAATACCCCCTTGGATCATCGACAACACCCTCTACGGTATCATCATTTATGAGACGAAACTCTTTTCCCGCCACCTTAAATCTAGTGCCTGAGTATGATCTGAAAATGACAAAGTCACCTTCTTTACACCAAGCCCCATTAGGAAAGCGTTCTTTATCAGAGTAAGCATCTGGCCCTATTTTTAAAACAAAACCAATAATTGACGCTGTTGATTCGTCTTTGACAAGACCGTCAGGCATGATTACTCCGCCCTGCGTCTTCTCATCGATCTCTGGAAGTGCTATCAGAAGCCTGTATCCCGTTGGTTCTGGTAGCTTTGCGTGAAGGTCTTCTTTTACCTTCGTGTTATCGACTTTAATTGTCGCAACCATATTGCACCCATTTGCAGTGATTTAAAGGTTCACAGTTACCTTGCGTGGCCTATCCACGAATAATTAAGAACTAACTAAAAAATTTTTAGCTTTCAATATATTTTTTTTCTATTTCTAATAAATCCTCTTCTAATATTCTAAAAGCTTCGTACTTTCCTGTCAGTTTGACGTAATCTTCTTGCGTTTTAGCACCTCCCTCAGCAAGAAATAGTTCAATAGAACTTTTATAGTCTGCTATTTTAGATTTAATTAAAGCTATTAATGGATCATTCACTATCTCTATCAAGCTCCTTGGCTATTTCTAGGCCAAGTTTAGCCCCCTCCCGTTTATCTTTTCTTTGTTCTTTATCAAGCTCAGTAGCAATTCTAGCGCCAATTGATGCACCTGCTCGCTTGTTTTCAGACTTAATTCTCTCAGCCTGTAAATCCAAGTTCCCAATCTTGGTTGTAGCATCGAGATCAAGGCTTGCCCTATCCATCTCAATTTTGTGCTTAAGCTCTGCTTCTTTAATCTGAAGCTCACGTTGTTGAATTTGTGTAAGGGGATCTTTTGCCGCTTCTTCTGCTTGCTGTTGCGCCATCTCTCCCTGATTTTTACCAAGTAGTTTTTGTGCTGCCTCTGCCGCCAAACGAGAAATCTCTTCTTCTGTATCTTCTGGTAGCGGCTGATCTTCGCTTGGCATCTCCACACCAAGTTGTAGCTGTATCTCTTTGCGGTACTGATACGCAACATGTTCTGTGATGTGTGAAGCCATTGCGCTTTGTATAGCTCCTGCAAACGGTGATTGCCCCACAATCTGCTGTATTTTGGGGTCTTGCATGGCTGACATATGCACCTGAATATGCGCTTCGTGATCTTGATACATGAACGCTTTGACTGGTTCCTGCTTCAGAATAGCCATGTTTTCTGTAACTGGATCTTTTGGCTTGATGTCATCTGGTAGTTTAATAATGTCGGCTGCTTCGCTAATGCCTAAAACCTCTAACATCTGTCTGTGTAGTTTCCCCATGTCGTATAGCTGCGGTGCTTGTTGTGCAAGCTGTAGCGCGGCCTGATATTGCATCACCCTTTGTGACATTGTTGCTGCATTTGGATCTGATACTGGGATAACATCAATACGACCATCAAAGTCTTTTGTTCTATTGAAGTCACCATCCATGTCGTAGGAATACTCTTCTGGCATATAGTCGTGTATAATCTTTGCGAGTATTCTCAGTTCCTGCTTGAGAGCAGCATGTAATCTTGCTTGTACCCCAGACATCACCTTCATGGATCTTTCCATAAGAGCTAGGGTTGTTCCTACTGGAGCCTGTGGGTTTGTATCGCCTACCTGTACATCAGCAACAGAACCTATTCTGCGCCCTTCTTCAACGATATTTCCGAGTAACGAGTAGAGTACGCTTGATGGCTCCTTGTAAGGAATAAATGTAATTGAGTCACGGATAGCACCGCCCGGTACGTCCACATCCCTAAACTCGCCCGGCATAAGAGGCGCATCATCACCCTTGATACGGAGACCGCGAGCTTTAAGACCTGCAGGTAAATTCGATAGCGTACCCGCATCAATAAGTTGTCGTAGTATTGAGGTGGCTGATTTCGCCAAGCCTCCAATGAGGTGAATAAGTCCTGTGCCGTAGAATCCCAAGCCCGGAAGGTATCGGTAATGCACGAAATGCATACGTTTCTTTTTATTTTCATCGTCTTCGTACCAGTTTCTTCTGATAGATAATATCTCTGTTGATGTCTTATCGATTGTAATTACATACGGTCTGGCTATCCCATCAGGATCATCAAACTCTTCTGGCATATTCATATCGACATGCATTTCTAAGATTGTGTGACGATCATCATCTTCGATAACAGCCTCTTCGCCAGATAATTCATTGTCTTTTTGTTTGATGTCTGAGTAATCTGGCTGAGGATCTGGTAGCTCAACATCACGATAGAAGCCGTTTACCTGCAGTTGTAGGACTTCATTTGATGTTTTTTTCATCACATGCGTATATCTTGGGCATGTTTTCAGATCTGATGCCCCGTAGGACACAACAAAATCCTCAGATGGCACAAACATAGCGCATGGTCTTTCCATCAATGGATCATAGTAGACTTTCTTGAATGCTGAACCTGCGATAGGTAGCTTAAAGAGCATTTGTTCCATTTCATCGCGGTATTCTGACATCTCTTCTGTCAGCAAATAGTTCATTTCGTTTTCTACACGAAATGCCTGATCTTTCTTTTCAGTGTCGTTTTTACCAACAATCTTGGTACGCACTGGTCCTGCAGGAGGAAAGATCTCTCCCATAGCCTGTGCTTGGAAACGGACGACAGCTTCCGTGAGTATTGGGTGAAAAACCCCAGAAGCCCCAGCCCACGGCTGCTGTCTGTCCTCGACCTTCATACCCAAAAGGTCTAATCCCTTGACGTATGCCCTTGCCCAGTCTGACCTGCTTTCCTGATCTGCTTTGAAATCAGCAACCAATTCGCTTGCCATTGACTGCAGTACATCCTCGTCAATAACCTCTGCTAGGTTTTGATCATGGCCTTCGCCCCCTAAAAGCTCTTCTGTGATCTCTCCCTCAAAGTCGATAATGATGCCGCCATCCTCTGTTTCCATAGAAACGGCTTCAGGGTTGACTATCTCAACCTGCACTGCCTCTCCCTGAACATCATCTAACGCTTCATCTACCTCGAAGGGTGTCATCTGCTTTTCGATTGCCATGATCTGTCCTTTGCAAAAGTTCTTTCATCAGTATAGCAGAACAATTAATAATATTCTACTGGTCTTCTGTAAGTTGGTTCATCGTCCCAATCATCAGTTGGAGATCTGATCCAACCGCCTTGGCGGAAACGTATCAATGCTTGTGACATCGAGTCAACATAATCGTCATGATCTCCTGATGGAAACGAAGCAACTTCTTCCATAACCTCATCTGCAAATCTTGTGTCTGGACACCAGACTACACCGCTCGCAAATAGATCAGAAACTGCATTTACACGAGCTATCTTGTCTTGTCCCCTCGATGGAGTGAACTCTGTGACAGGCAAACCCATAGCCCTCAGCTCGAATATCAGGGGCGCACCAGACGCTTTTTTCTCCACAACAAGCTGATCTGGCTCATATTCCCAATATTTGTCGTATGCAGCCTTCTTCAGGTCAGGAAATTCTAGCTTTTCCTTGTATGCATCTAGCATAATCAGATTTGGAGCCATTCTTCCGTCATCATCTGGGTGATAAAAGATCCCCCATGTGGTTACAGCACTGTAGTCAGAGCGTTCTGTCTTCAAAAACGCAGTATCCCACGACTGAATGATGGCTTCACAAGGCGGTGGGCTACTTTTTTCCCAAGTTCTCCACCATTCTCGCTTAATTAGCGCTCCTTCTTCCGATGTGGGGTCTTGTTGGTACTGTGCAGACCACTTACCAACTGGAATTTCGGCCTTAATCGCCTCTAATTCGTCCTGTTTCCAAAATTCAGGCCATAATGGCTTACCTGAAGGCATAATCGCAGGGAACTCTATGACTTCCCATTCGTCAGAGCCTATCCTTTCAGCAGATTTATGGATAATTTGCCCTGTTAGATCTCTTTTTGACCATCTGGTCATCACAATAATGATCGCTCCTCCGGGCTGCAGACGCTGTCTGGGGCCAGAGGTGTACCATTCGTAGACCCGATCATAAACTTCGGGGTTAAACTGCCCCTGTTGGGCGTCCTGTTCGCTGTGAGGGTCATCTATGATCAATAGATCCGCACCTTTACCCGTAACCGCACCGCCAACACCAATCGCAAAGTAGTCACCGCTCCTGTTTGTGTTCCAACGACCCGCAGCTTTTGAGTCTGACGACAGGTCTATCCCCTGAAACACCTTTTTGAAGTCCTCACCCTGTATCAAGTTCCTGACCTTACGACCAAAGCCCACTGCCAGTTCTGCAGTGTGTGCCGTTTGAATAACCTTTTTCTCTGGGAACTGCCCTAAAAACCAAGCAGGAAGCAAATAGGACGCAAACTCTGACTTGGTATGGCGGGGTGGCATATTGATGATAAGCCTTTTCAGCTCACCCCTAGCCACACGTTCAAATGCCTCAGCCATAATCTTATGATGCCGACCACTAATAAAACTAGGCCACATCATTCGAGTAAATGCCAGAAACTCAGACTTAGCCTTTTTCTTGTTCTTCAGCTCTTCAAGCTGTTCCAGATCAGCAAGCAAGTCTGCCTGTGCTTCCAAGGGAAGCTTCTTTAGTTGTTCGAGTATTTTCTCATGCTTCATCGTATCCTCCACCTAAGTGGTAGACACTGCCCATAACTGGGTGGGGGGAACAGTGCCTACCGTGGATGAAATTGGGATAAAAAAACATCCGCGTATAGTATATAATATATATATAATAATTAATATATATTATCTCTCTCTTTAAGAGAGAGATATTAATATATAATATATATAATATATATAAGCTTTTTAAAAATTTTTTTCTGGGGTATATAGGGGGGTATGTGAACCTACCCCCTTTTTTTAAAATCACGAATATATTTGAAAATGTGTTACTGGCACTCAAAAAGTAAAAGGGGGGGTATTTCAAAAGTTTTTGGTATTTGTTTGTGTGGAACATCATGTATGTGATTTGTTGTGCGGCACGGTGCAGATGATAGTACCACCCCGGTGGGGTCTAGGTATGGACGGATAGCTTAGGGGAGTGTACCGTATCTTAAAAAGTTCTATTGAACTATTTGATTCCCAGAGCAATCAACTTCTGTTCAATGTCTTTTTCTAGCTGTTGTTCAGTGCGTTCTGTTTTATCCTCAGTTTCTACCTTATCTATGAATAGCCCCATAGTTTTTCCTAATAATTCCAAAGCGCGAATCTGAGTGCCGTCAGCGTCACCATCGCGGAGCGCAACCTGCTCCAGTTTTGAAATTACCTTTTCTGATCGAGAGAGCCTCAACATGCGCTGTTCTTTCTCTTTATCAGCAAACAGGCCATCAATTCTTGCGGAGACCTTGGGGTTTACAGTCAAAGCATGTGCTTCCCTATGAATGCTTGCTGTATTCATATTTTGGGTATCATAGGCTTCTCTATAGGCATCACTAAAGTTATTACCCTCAAAGACTGCCAGAGCGAATATCTCTTGCTTATCTGTTAAACCATGTTTGTTAGTGCCTGTTCTCTGTCTAGGCTTACTGGTAATAGGCACAACAACGCTAGGCGCTTGGCCTTTTTCGTGGCTTGAGTTTTCATCTTTTGGCATGTTCTCATCCTGTTCTTTTGTTGGAACAAATATAGCCAATATACTGAACAAATCAAGAAATAGTCCTGAGAGCCAATATAAGCCCCTCTGAGAGGCCTTTTGGGTCTCAGGTATGCTAGGTCATATAAAACAGTGTTCTTTATTCGGATTATATCTGTTCTACACCTGTTCTCATTTTCTTTTTTAAGTCATTGTTTTTATTGGATTAGGTACGTTTACCCCCCAAAGATAAAAAAGTTCTATTGAACTTTTCTTATTCATAGTCAGAACTAATCAAAACTGCTCAAAACTGTTGACCCTAGGTGTATGAACTGCTAAGAGAGGGTATGCGGAGCCACCACCTGATTCGCGTGATTCGGTGGCACATAGGTTCCTCTGACCCATACCAAGTTTTCCTCTGTTACCAGTGAGGATTTCTTAGACCTGATCATGAAGGCTTGGTGGTTTTGGGCAGTACTTCAGAGATCGGAAGTATTATTTTTTCATGCATACAAGTTTCACTAACAGCCCTGTTTGGGCTGTTATGGCGACATTGTATGTCGGGGTATTCATGAGAATACTTATTTTTTAAGTCAGCCTAGAAGGATGATAAAGATGACTAAATCAACATTTTCAATTTCAGACACCGCAATCAACAACATCACTGCTTGTGAGGATAACATCGGAACCCTTAAGACTAATAACAAGCAGAATAATCAAGTTGCTAATCGTCACAAGATGCAAGCCTATGGCGAATTGATTGCATCGGTTGCTCATGAGAAGCAGACTAAACAAGGCTTCACAAAAGAGACTAGCAAAAAACTTTATAGTGTTTTGCAAAATGATGTTGGCGTTCCATATGCTACAGCAAAAAGATATGTCGAGGGCAGTGCGGGTGCAGTTAGGTTAATCAAGCAAGTGATCGGAGATATACCTACTCAGTACACGCCTGATGCTGTTGTTAACGATTTGCTCGCTATGGAAATTGATAGCGAGAACAAATTGCTTAAGGCTTGCAGTGGTGAGGCCGAAAAATCAAAGGCTCGCAAAATTGCTGAGAGCGCAATCGGTAAATGGTCAACTAAAAAAGAAGAAGACGGCCGAGGTGGTTACCGTAAAGTTCAAGGTGACAAATTTATTGATGGCTTGAACGATGAGGAACTGGATGAATTTTTTGACCATGTCAGAGAACTTCAGGCCGCTCGTGAAGCATTCAGGAATGCTGAAGCCGCCAAGGTTGCTGAAGCAGAAGCCGCTCAGGAAAATGTAGAAGTTAACACAAGTGTTGACGCACTACTTGGAGATGCGGCCTAATGACTAGCCGCCAAAGAGAAAAAGCCAAGCGTGATGAATTGCGCTTGGTTTACTATCATGGGTTCCTTTCTGGGATTGCCTTTGCGGCAATCTGGGTCGGGGTCGCAATTTTGTTTGGAGTAGCACAATTATGAAAAATCAAATTATGTTAGTTCGTTTAAAGAAATTTCATGGCCGTTCTGGCCGATTAATTTAGGGATATTGAAAATGAGATTTACTACAGCAACTGAAATACTCGAAAGTGCAATTAACTTTCAGATCGACAACCGCGCAGATGCCAGAGACGCAGAAATGGTTGTTCCATATTTGAGCGGTGGTGTTGGTATCGGTAAAACAACAACAGCCAGAGACGCAGTAAAAACAGTCGCACAAAAGCGAGGCGTTGAGATGGGTTTTACTCAGGTAAACTTGGCAGAGTATCCACCAGAGGAGGTCGCAGGTTGGTTTATGCCTAATGAGGCCAAGGATGGGATGAAACGCCTTGCCCCTGATTGGCTACCAAAAGAAGGCACATACGGTGTGTTGTTTTTTGATGAAGCCGCTCAGGCTGTTGGAGCAACACAAAATATTTTATCTCGCATTCTAAACGAGTGGAGTATCGGAGAGCATAAAATACCTGACACATGGGCAATCATTGCCGCCGGCAACCGTATGTCAGATCGTGCCGGTACGCATGTTATGCCTACGCATGTCAGAGACAGATTATGCTTTTTGGATGTAGAGCCGAACCTAGAGGACACAATAGCATATTTCATGGAGAATAGGGTAAGTGAGAAGGTATGCGCCTTTTTGCGCTTCAAGCCAGAAATGCTCTGGAAGTTCGATAGAGACGCAAACAGCTTCCCTACGCCCAGAGGTTGGGAGCGTGTCAGTTCGGTAATTAGCCGATGGTCACTAAGCCCGATGGCAGAACGTGAGACAGTGTCAGGCATTATTGGACTTCCTGCCTCGACAGATTTTTATGCGTTCTTAGCGGTTTACGACGAGGTTCCTGATGTTAAGGAATTGATCAAAAACCCTGATACCTCAGTTATCCCAGAACGCCCTGATGTTCTTTATGCTGTATGCGGTGCGTTAGCATCCTATGCTGATGAAGATAATATCATGGCAATCACTAAATACCTGAGACGTATCCCACAAGCTGAGTTCGCGGCTTTTGTCATAAAGGATGCGGCAAGCAAATTGCCAAACATCAAGCAGAACCCAGCGGTTCGAGACTGGGTTATAAACGGTGGCGGTAAAGAAGTTCTCGTTTAAAAAAAAGATACCTTGCGTCAGCGCAAGGTATCGCTTTTCGTTAATTTGTTCAATTGAACTTTTTTTGGAGTAAGTGTTATGGACGCACAAACAAAAGTATCTAGGGCAATCACTAAGCTGATGATACAATATCCTTTTTATGGTTCGCTTGCCTTATCAAGCAATGCAATGCGCGATGATTCAATTCCCACAATGTGTACTGATGGTCGATCTATCAAATGGAATTCAAAGTTTGTTGATAAGTTGACTGCACTGGAGACAATTTTTGTTATGGCGCATGAGGTAATGCATATCGCTTTCAAACATCCATTACGCATAGGTAAAAGACAGGCCGAGCGTTGGAACATTGCATGTGACTACATGATCAATTGGGAACTTGTGAACCAAGGTATCGGAGAGATGCCAAAGGATGGTTTATACGATGCTCAATACGCCAATATGTCAGCCGAGCAAATCTATGCAAAGCTTCCAGAGGACATTGAGGAAGAGGTGTATCGCACTAAGCCTAATTGGAAGATGGGAGATATCTCTGAACCCAAGGATGAGAAGGGCAAAAAGTTACAGCCTACTGAGATCAAGCAAATTGAAGCAGACATAAACCAGAAAACAATCATGGCCGCTGAGGCCGCCAAGGCTGTTGGTCGGTTGCCTACTAAAATTCAACAGCTTGTAAATATTATGAGAAGAGCCGATGTTGATCTGGACACTGTAATGTCTAGGTTTATTGGTGGCGATACCCCTAATGATTATAGCTTCAGCAAGATTAGACGTAGACCATATGCCATGTATGATCTGGTGTTACCATCTATGGTAAATGTCTCTGTTGGTCACACCGTTGTTGCTATTGATAGCAGTGCCAGTGTATCTGATAAGGAACTGCAATATTTTCTTGGACTGCTTAATCAACTAGTTGATGAGAAACAGCCAGAGAGCGTAACAATCATTACTTGGGACACAAAAGTTCAGACCGTCACTAAGTACGGCAAAGGTGAGAATATATCTAATGTGGCATTATCTGGTCGCGGTGGTACAGCGGTCAGCCCAGTGTTCAAGCATGTTGATATTGAGGATATCGAATGCGATCAGATGATTGTCTTATCTGACCTTCAGATTTTCGATTACCCTGAGACTGCCCCTCGATACCCAGTGTTGTGGGTCAGCAGTTGGCTAGAAGCCGCGAAAGCACCTTGGGGCGAAACAACTTACATGAATGCGGCTTAGGTCGCATTCATTTTTTTTTGTTCATTTGAACTTTTTATCAGGAGATAAATTATGATGAATTACTACGATGGCATTGGTCGTGCGTTTGATGCATATAAAAATTCCAAAACATTAAAGACAATTCTTTTTAATTTGGACGGCGTTCCAATAACTATTGAATGGTTCGATTTTGGGGAAGCTATGGGTTGGGCTGATCAACTCGAAAATCTTGGAGTGCCGCCCGATTTGCGTTTTAGACTATATGTAGACGGTAAACTGATTCCGTCTGATGAGCATTCTCAAGGCATTGTTGGGCATTCCATAGATGCGCCTGATCTTCGCGTTAGGAGACCGAAGTGGTTGCCTAAAAAACTGACTATCAAGCAGTGGAATAAATCGATGGGAGACTTAGAACATGGATTATAAAAAAGCGATTACTTCAGTTGAGTATATGAACGCATCACTAAAAAATACGTTCAAATATTTAGGCTATAAACCAGATCAAATTAAGACATTGCACAACCATTCTGTAAATAATAGGTGGGGGTTGCCAGAGCGAGTTGATAATAATCTTACTAACAGTGCCGCTGATATGATTGGCAAGCAAATAGCAGAATATATGTCTGAGATCAGGGATATTAGAAGAAGCATGAGACCTGTTAAGCGCGAGAGCGCATTGGATAGGGAAGCAGAGGAAAGTACCAGATATGCTAGTTCTCAGGTACATGATGCCTTCCCATCTGGTAGCTTTACTGTTCAAATAGGTAAGGCAAGCTTTGAGCCAAATCAAAGCACTTACAGTGGAGATGGTGATATTTTTGTTCCTATCTCTTGGAATAGAAAAGTTTATCAGCGAGGAATCTCGGTGGTAAAAGCAGGAGATGGCAATAGATTTATTGTAGATTGTAAAGCTAGGCATCTCACGCGACTAGCTAAAGATAATATACAAGCATTCGATGTGCTTGCTATAAAGAGATACGGTGGTAATTCAGAGATGATTGAAGCCACCGTTATGAAGTACGATGCGGGCGGTGTATCCGTTTACTCTATAGCCGATAAGTTTTCACGAGCGGAATCGCTTATTAGAAGACGTATCAAGGACACTGCTATCGATACTTTGTTGGATCTCTAGGCTTTGCCTTTTGCCTAGAAAACTTGGGAGGAGCTGCGGCTCTTCCCTTTTTTTGTTCAATTGAACTTTTTTGGAGAAGTAAATGATTTTTATTAGAGTAGAAGATTTAGAACCATTTTTGAGATGGCTTGAAACATGCCCAGTAACTTATAGCATAACCTCAATGTCGGGCGGCTATGCCCATGTAAAATTTATGCTTCAGACCACATCGCAGAAGGCAGATGTGTAATGGAGAAATTTTTAGATATAATTGTTTTTTGTGTACTAGTATTGATGCCTATTTCATTTGTTGTTGGCGTTTGGATTGCGGTTGCTAAAGGCGCACTAATTATGCTCGGGGGTTTATGATGAGTGATACTTTTATCGTTCCTATTTTTTTTGAAGAGATAGTTGATCTGTACATAGATGCAGACAGCCCAGAGGAAGCCAAGAAATTGGCTTCCGAATTATACAATGAGGAAGGTGGTTCTTTTATAAGCAAATGTCCAAGACAACAGAAGCATAGGCATCGAGACTGGTGGGTGGTCGGTGATATCAGAGCGACTGCTAAATAAAAAACCTATAAACTATCATTGGGTGCGTACCTTTCGGTGCGTACCTTCGGGAGAAAATTATGATTGATAGCGTTACAGAATTATTTACCTGTATGGAACAGAGATTGGATAATCAACTAAAACATTATCCAGAGCATCACATATATCCAGAGATAAGTAGTGACTGGGTTAAGCAAATGTCCAAAGAGGCACAAGTCTTTGATTGTAGTGGCATTAGTCCACAAGTTATAGGTGATGGTTCTTTTGAACATCAGATGTATCCTTACAATGAAACACCTCCTTCAATAGATGCAAGGCTACCTTCGCCAGTTTGTATACTTGCTTTTAAAATCAATAAGAAGAGTGATTTTTTTGACAAAGCAAATATAAAAGAAGGACATACAAAAAAATCAATAGCGATTTATGGAAACAAAACTATAGAAGAACTTGCTGGTAATCACTATTATCTATGCAAGCAAATAGACGATGACCCCTCACATTTTGAAATATGGTCATTATCACACGGTCACAACCCAACTCGCTTTGGGATAGTTGGCGGTGAAAAAAATTGGGAAGTAGATTTATCTTTACAGCTTCATGCTCAATCTAAAGGTGATGATATTAGAAACCCAGACAACCGTTTTTTGAGTGCCGTTTCTGGCAGTCTAAGGCGTGTCTGTTGCTTGTTACAGACCATCAATACACCTAGGCATGTTTTGACAGGTCTTGGTGGCACACGGCAAGCTAGAAGGTCAGCGCATAGAGGCATGGGTTTTGCTATGGATGCATGGCACAGAGTGTCTTGGGATGTTAGTAAGCCAGTCAATGCCAAAGAACCACACGACATTCACTTCCATAAGCTTCCTTTGCATTTTCGTAGAGGGCATTGGAGAAAAGGTGCTGAAGAACATCACCCCAGATCTGTGCTTCGGAATAATCAGTGGCAAACTTGGATAGAAGGGTACTGGGCAGGTCACCCTGCTTTTGGATTTAAAAAACAGTATTGGACGCCAAAAGCCGAGTAACCCCCGGCCACCAATCTGTTTTTGTGCAATTGAACTTTTTTATAGGAGACAATCAATGAATATTGATCATGTTTTATTACGTCAACAATACAATTGGATTTTAGGGGAGCTGAACAACACCCCAGAATGTGATGAGAAAGAAGGTATATTAAACCTTCTTGAGGCTCTTTTAGTTGAGCATAGCCCACCCTCAAGTCAAAATGGAAAGAGAAGCACAAATATGAAAAGATTTCATGTCGAACTTAAAAGACACACAAGCACTGTCGGAACAGGCAGTTTTGATGATTGGGCAGAAGAAGAATCTAAATTTGTTTATGTAATGGCTTATCATCGAGATCAAATTGTAGATATGCTTGGAGATGAGTATTTTATTGTTAAGATAATTGAAAAGGAGGTGCATGACCGTGGCTATGACTAAAATTGGTGAAACTGACCTCATCAAAAGAGGTATACTTATAAGCATGTACCTTGATGGTGAGTGCGATCACAGGGAGAGAGCGCAAGCAGAGTTCCTAATTGATAACGATGACTGGTGTAAGAAAGTTTATATCGAACAGCTTATCGCTAAAGAGAGATTAGAGGAGTATTTTTCCTGATGGATTACTGGACGCTTTTAACTATCGTTTACCCGATACTTGAGCATGAAATGCAGTTCAGTATTTGGTTTCCAAGTGAAGAAAAATGTTGGAGCATACTTATGAAAAACAATACGCTCTACGATCAGCTAAATGCAATATCAGGTCATTGTGATGTAAGCGAGGTCACATCACGAATTGTTAGGCCTAAGATTAGACCTTGGTAGGAGAACAACGTGTTTATTAAACCAGAAAGCCTAGACAAAGTTATTGCTCAATCAAAAGAGTTCTTTGAAGCAGAAGTGAAAGACGCTGATGATGATGAAGAGCAGTATAGTGAAGGCTATGAAATAGATGATCATCTTCTAGATATTAATATCTGGGATGGTGACTCAATAAATGGCGGTGACGGTATGTGGCACTGCGAGGCTATCGAATGCCATTATGATGAAAACGGTCAGCACGTTAGAGGCTACCAATATCAAAACTTATGGTCGGTTAAGAAGGAGAAGTACTAATGGACGATTTTTATGTATACCCTCGTTCCGAATTGGAACAACTTGTAACCCGATTTATTGTCGAGAATAAGATAAAAGCGCAATATGGAAAGGATACGGAAGGACTTTTTATAGTTCAATTCTTAGTAGAAGAGGAGGAAGTAGATGCCTAAATATAAAGTAACCGCGATATTGGAAAGAGGGTACGAAACATACATCGAAGCTAAAGACGATGATGATGCCTTCAAAAAAGCACAAGACATGGAGTTTGAAGAGTTCGAGGAAAATGATCACGGTCATTTTAGAATTTATGACACATGGAAAGCGAGGGAGAAGTA
>Ga0310343_10000562_pt1 | contig 17805 bp, 11 predicted proteins | sample HC15DNA2025_MG_FD_203519 | JGI IMG/M metagenome (GOLD analysis project Ga0310343, IMG submission 203519) | Marine microbial communities from station ALOHA, North Pacific Subtropical Gyre - HC15-DNA-20-25_MG | ecosystem: Environmental > Aquatic > Marine > Oceanic | place: Pacific Ocean: North... | reverse complement strand
CGGATTCTCATCTCCCTTGCCCGACGGTGAAATCAATGACGATGGCAGCACATGACTCATCCGCTAGGTGGAGGACTTTCTTCACTGAAGCAAAAGAGGCGGAGATAGTTCTACTACTGTCCAAGCAGTCTGAAAATGCTGTGCTTGATATTACATTTCACGAGCTTCAAGCCTTCGATCCCGAGTTTGCGGAAGATGTCCTGAAGGACCCTCGTAAGATAATCAGCAATGGCAGAACTACTCTAACAGAAATTTGTCGTGAGCGCGGAGAAGATATTGATTGCTTAATACGAGTTGGTGAGTTGCCTAAGGATAGTCGACGCGACCTAAGAGATATGGGTAGTAGTGATATCGAGACGTTGAGAAGCGCAGAAGTAATTTGTACTAAAATCAGCGAAATAAAGCCCAGAATTCATAGAGCAGTATTCCAATGTGAGAATTGCGGTCATTCAATTGAGATGATTCAAGATAATGAAAGAGAATTGAAGGAACCGCTCAAGTGCCCAGATGAAACGGGATGTGGAGAGTCAGCAGGCCGCTCCGGCGGAACTCGCTTCGCTCTCGTAATGAATGTCTCTAGAATGGTCAATAATCAATGGATAGAGGTCCAAGAGGTTCCTGAAAACGTCCCTAGCGGCGCTCAACCTTCCCGAGGCCAAGTCCTAGTTGAAGGCGACTTGGTGAACAAACATCTTCCAGGCCAAAGAGTAGTAATCAACGCCATTCCTGTGGTTCATTCTGAGGTGAAAAGAAACAAGAAGACGCCGATGTTTGACATCATCTATCACCTTGTGAGTTCTGAACACGAGAGTACACCATTTACTGAAATAAAAATCTCCGATGAAGACCGCCAGGCAATAATCGATGTCGGTGCTAGACATGACTTGTTACAATTGATGCAACGCTCAATCGCACCTTCGGTTTACGCAACCGGAGTGGTCCATTTCGTCAAGAGAAGTCTTGCTCTGCAACTTTTTGGCGGCGTTTCTCGAGTAAACAAAGACGCAACACGCTCTCGTGGTGATATCCATATTCTCCTAATGGGTGACCCCGGCGTTGCAAAATCACAACTTCTCAATTACATGTCAAAACTTTCCCCTCGAGGCATGTTTGCTACCGGTGGTGGTGTATCTGGTGCTGGACTTACTGCCGCCGCAGTGAGAGACGAATTTGGCGGCGGCGGTAGATTCGCTTTGGAAGCTGGAATTCTACCTCTTTCTGATAGAGGAATGGCCGCTATTGACGAGTTCGATAAAATCAGTGAAGAAGATAGACGAACTATGCACCCAGCCATGGAACAACAGCGCTTGGATGTATCAAAAGGTGGTGTGAAGGCTACCCTAAATACGCGATGTGCAGTACTTGCAGCCGCTAACCCGAAAGATGGTCGATTCACAAAACGTGGAGCAAACGAAAGCGTCATGCATTCATTCAACGAAACAGGTCTACCCCCTCCACTTGCATCGAGATTCGATATTATCTGGATGCTACGAGACGAAGTGAGAGTCGATGACGATGAGAGAATCGCTAGACATATTTTGGAAGTCAGAACACAGGGAGTAAGTGAGACCAAATTGGATGAAGCCATGGAATTTGACCTCAGAGAAGCAGAGGAAGGAGAAATCTTTGATGAAGGGGTTGATGGCTCGGAACACCTAACGATTGAATTCCTGAGAAAATACATCGCTTACGCGAAGAGAAACGTCAATCCAGACCTGAGTGACGATGCAAAGGCATTGATTCTGGAGTATTATACAAATGAGAGACAATCCTTCGGCCGTGATCAACAACAATACACAGAGACAGAAGTAATTCCGATTACCCCTCGAGCTTTGGAGGCCCTAATCCGCTTGACAGAGGCTCATGCTAGAATGCATCTCCGAGAGGTTGCCAGTGCAGATGACGCAAAAATGGCACTTGCAATTTTCAGACATTGGCGTGAAGAAGCTGGAATTGAAGATGAGTCAGAATTAGCATCGGGGGTATCGGTTAGTCAAAGAAATGCAGGTAATACTGTGAGGTCGATAATCCGTGATTTGTGCAGTGACAAGGGTGTTGCAGAATTAACTGAGATTCTCAATCGTAGTGAGACACGTGGTGTGAATGAATACCAAGTGGAGGAGGTGCTTTCGAGAATGTTGCAAGGTGGAGAATTATTCGAGATATCACATGAGCGCTATTCCTTCGCCCGTTGAGCCTATGAGCGATGACTCTTCGCTGGAGAATGTGAGCACAAGCGAGCCGCATGGAGAGGTTGCCAAAGCCTCAGAGTTAGATCCCTCCGCCCTCGGCTTCATGTGCGGCCTCGAAATTCATCAACAATTGAACACGGGCAAGTTACATTCTCGGATGCCAAGTACTCTTTACGAAATGGGAATTGAGGAGATTCCACCCGAATGGAAGCGTGAGGGTAGGAGACTGAGGGCGGCTCGAGGCGAGGGTGGTAAAGTCGATGTCGCCGCTCGCTTCGAAGCCCGTAGGAACCGTTCTTTCGTTTACGTTCAGTCTCCAAATTCCGGCTTAATTGAGTTGGATGAAGCACCCCCCTTATCTCATGATGATTCGGCGGTTAAAGCCGCCTTAACTATCAGCGCGATGATGGACGCAAAGCCTGTTCCATTCCTTCAAGCGATGAGAAAAACAGTAGTCGATGGTTCGAATACAAGTGGCTTTCAGCGCACCACATTAATCGCTACCGATGGAACTATTGTAACCACTTCTGGAGATGTAGGTATCGATGTTATTTGCCTAGAAGAAGACTCTGCGAGAAAACTCGATACACAATCGACAGATTCGGGTGAGATAGTGATTTACACACTCGACAGGCTCGGAGTTCCCCTAGTTGAGATTGCAACATCTCCTCAAGTTCAAACACCTGAACATGCTAAGGAAACTGCCCTTGCTCTCGGCACCTTACTCCGGGATACACGAATGGTCCGTCGGGGGCTTGGTTCAATCCGTCAAGATCTGAACGTCAGCATTGCCTGCGGCGACCGAGTTGAAATCAAGGGTTGTCAGGATTTGGATTGGATACCACGAATCATCCGGTTAGAGATGGCCCGCCAGTTGCATATGTATCGTCTCGCAAATCAATTGAGAGATGAGGCCGACCTACCCCTCCTTCCGCCGGACCGGAGAGATGATCAAATTCCAGTAGAGAATCGAGTTGCTAAGGCGGTTCAGAATAGAATTATGATGCGAATCCACGATGTTACTTCCTCATTTGATGATTGTACATCGACAATGGTAGAGCGAGCCCTTGCTCGCGGTTCACAGGTAAAGGCGATAATTCTGCCCGGATTTGCAGGAAAGATAGGAATGAAGGAGATGGATGAGGAAGGCTCCCAACTACCAAGGCTTGGAAGAGAATTAGCAAGTGCTGCAAAACTAGCTGGAGTAGCAGGGATTTTTCACTCTGATGAACTTCCTGCTTATGGAATAGATCAGAATCAGGTAGATTCGATTAAATCAAATCTAGATATGGAAGAAAATGATGCTTTCGTACTATGTGTTGCACCAGAATGGCAAGCGGATTTAGCACTAGAATCGGTCATCAGAAGAGCCCGTCAATCCTATCACCGGATTTCGCAGGAAGTTCGAAACGTCGTAATTCGTAAGGGGGCGCCAGAGGATGGTACAACAACTGCAATGCGACCGCTTCCAGGCGGTGCTCGCATGTATCCAGAGACCGATATCCCTGTAGTGACTCTCGATGAGGAACGATGGTCTTCGATTAGGGCTGACCTTCCTCTAAATCGAACACAAAGAATCGAGCGTCTCAGTTCATACAATATTTCAGACAACCAAGTTGAGGCACTTATTGGCGCCGAACTAGATGATTACTTGGTCATCGCTGTTGAAGGAGAACCAAATGGCACTCCAGGAATACCGGCTAAACCCATGGCATCGGCTCTTCTAGACAATACCCGTGAGGATATTTCTGAAGGTACGAAATATACAGCAGATACTCTCCCTATGCCAGTTCTCACACTTTCTCTTCACGCCTGTGAGGAAGGTATCATCACCCGTGAAGGATTGGTGCCAATGGCTCATAGTCTACTGAAAGAAGGGCCAACTCACACCGAAGCAGAATTTTCTGAGCGGCTTAAATGGTTCAGTGAAAAGGCCGATTCAGATGGCTATACACCTGCAGACTCTTCAGCAGTGGAAGACGCGGTCGATGAGATTCTAATGGAACGCGCAGACTTCGTTGCTGAGCGCGGATTAGGTGCGATAGGGCCACTGATGGGGCCAGTAATGGGTAAGTTAGGCGGGGCTGCTGATGGGAAGGTTGTTAGTGAAATATTGAAACAAAAAATCAGTAAAATTATCGATGAATAATATTTTATCGGAATTGCATTATCAACTAAGTTATTAGACTCAATTTATCTCAAGAGATTTCTATGCCTAACCATTTCAAAGCCGTAGTTTCGATTTCACTTCTAATTGTCCTATCTTCAACCCTTGCTGGTTGTACATCGGAGACCGAACCACTAGGGGAGGACGAAATCGGAGAACTCAGTGTTGTGATGACTTTAGATTTCGTTGACCAGGGTAACCAGACAACGAACTTAGCAGACAGACTGGCGAATGGCAGTATTACATTTGATCCAATATTAGTCGCACCTAATGTCTCTGCATACAGGGTAATGGAAGCTCTGCAACTTAGAGAGAACTTCACTATTGACGTAACTTATTACGTTGGAATGGGTGCTTTTATTCACACAATCGATGGCGTTTCTGGAGCTGATGATTGGTCAACATATTGGGGTTTTTATCATGATGGAGAGATGGCCCAAGTTGGCGCATCAAGCTACCTAATTACCAATGATACTCACCTGAGTTGGGTATTAACCCCGTCCGCTTAGTATTAATGAGGAATAATTTCTAAGTTATTTCCCCAAGAAGTACTATGAAGCGACCATCAGGAGGGGGCTTTATGTACGATTTTCACAACTTCGCCCTTACCCCTGAACAGGATTTGGTTGTGAACATAGCAATATTGTCTTCACTAGTATTTGCTATTCTGAAAGGTGAAAAGAAAATTCAACACTCTAACCCTTTACTGATTCTAGCACTAGTAACTGTTTTTTGTATCGCAGGAAGAATACTACTCCAACCATTGCCTAATATTCAACCAGTGACCGTCACGATAATCCTGGTTGGGATATACTACCGCTCTCCATGGGCAATTGCAGTATCTGGAGTGGTTGCCCTAAGTACCAATATGATATCCCTTGGACATGGTCCTTGGACTGTTTTCCAAGTCATAGGATGGAGTGTTGTTGGTATAGCAGGTTCGGTTTTTGCTGACAAATTGTTGGTTGATGGTAAAATAGCATTGAATAGGCTAATGGTTTTGTCAGTAGTCTCGGCATTTGCCTTTGATTGGATAGTATCTGCAAGTATACTGCTAAACCATGATTTCTCTACTTTTTACCCATATCTGGTGAACGGACTTCTGTTTGATGTGTTCCACGCTCTCGGAAATGCCGCATTTGTGATTTTACTTGCCAATCCTCTTGGTGAGATCATGTCACGTCATAGAACTACCAATAGAGGTCGTGCGGTGAGTGAAGTTGTCGCCAACTGATGAAATCACCATGGTCCTAGTGACCCGAGCAGACCTCAAGTTATCCAAGGGCAAATTGGCAGCACAGTGTGGTCACGCTGTGATGGAGTGTGCCCTTCGAGCAAAGAAAGAATCACCACGTTCTCTTGATCGCTACCGCAGAGAGGGTGCAAGGAAGATAGTCTGCAAAGCACCAGATGAAGAATCACTCCGAAAGATACTGTCTCATGCAAAGAAAGCAGGGTTAGTCTGCTATCTGGTCAAAGATGCAGGACATACAGAGATTCCTCCAGGAACCGTTACTGTAGTTGGTATAGGTCCAGGACCTAGGTCTGAGATAGACAAGATAACCGGAGACCTACAACTAGTCGGATGAATGTCCGAAACAAAAGAAGCCCCACAGAGCGAGCGCCCTGTGGGGTAATTGAGAATAATCGGCGAGGCCAGGAGACCGAAGTCCCCCAGCCCGCCTTACGTATTTCAGAATCTAAATTACTGATTCAGTGTTCAAAGTTGATCTTCGAGCATTCCGCCGAGCATTGCGCCGAGGCCGATTACGACTCCGTCAACAATCCAGTGGCTTGCCATCTCAACGATGTCGCCGCCACCCATTAACTCAGCAGCCATGCCGTCAGCACCAGATACACCAGCACCTAGGTGTCCAGCTAGTATAACTACAGCGAATGCAGTCATCCAACCATCACACCTGCTAGCTACAGTTGCAAGTATTGCACCAGCAGCAAGCATTGTCAGCATTGGCCATAGGTCGAATTCCCACATTGCGACGCCATCTGCGGCCGCTTCTACGGTACCTTCTCCCGCCAGAGCCAGTGCTGCACCAGCACCAACCATCTGCATTACTAAGCGCATGACGTTACCCATCCACGCATCTGTGTCCTGCAGATCACCAGTCATTGCACTGATCCAGGTGAACAATGGCAGAACGTGTGCTCCTGCCATAGCAGCCATTGTGACAGCGAGTAGTACACCCATCATCACAGCGTTGCCTTCACCCAGAACAAACCATGACACCATAAAGGCGCCACCAAGTTCTGCCATGTTCGTTTTCCAATCCATTTCCATATTATTTCCTCCTCGCCTTAGCGAGCGTTCTTGCGCTATTCGGTGACTATATAATCGGAACTGTTAGAAACCGGAAAAAAAACCCGATTTTAGTACATTTTTCCGAATGCCGGTGTTCTTGATAACACCTGATAACGCAGATGATATCAAGTATATCAGAAAATCAGTCGGTGCTACGCACCGATTCGGCAATCGTCAATAATCCGGACCCTATCTCACCACCTATGGTGGTGCAGGTAGAACTCGATTCAGAGGCTCGAAAAAACCTGCTTTCTGAATGTTCAGGCCTTACAGGCCTGGTCGATTGGTTGGATGCGATAGATCGACGCCCTGGGCTACCTGAGCTCGATACTCACCTCAAGGGATTGGACATCAACCTCGATGCACTTCGAGAATGCATCGGCTACGCCGATGATGGATATCAGCGCAATGTCATCAAGAAAACCGAGTTCTACGAACTCGTAGCAATCTGTTGGACGCCCGGTCAAGATACTCCAATTCACGATCACGTCGGATCTGACTGTGCATTCCTCATCGCCGACGGCGTCTCTACAGAGACGATTTACCAATTGAATGACGAGGGACTTGCGTACCCAGTTGAAGTCCGCACTTATCAACCAGGAGAAGTTTGTGCAGCTGAAGAACCCGACATTCACCGTGTTTCTAATGACTCGAATTCACAACTGATAAATGTCCATGTCTACACTCCCCCTCTGCACGCTTACAGCCTGTACGAACCAGCTCCCGAGCCGACCGCGTAGCGGTCGAATAGGTTAGTGAGATTTCACTCGACTCCAGCATCTCGCTTGTATTCTTCATACACTTCTCGAAACAGTTTGATGTCCAATTCAAAGGTCTCTGGTAGCAAGGGGCCGAATGAGAATCTGAAGAATCGAGAATACGGAGTTTGGTAACTCGGATCCTTTGAATGAGGTCTTGCCATATCGCAATCTTTAGCACACAGAATTGCTGCTCCGTGTTTGAATAAGCGTTTGTTCAATTCCTCACTATTCATTCCCTCTGGTAATTCGAGCCAATGGTAGAATCCTCCATTACCGGTGTAAACTCCAAGACCCATTTCTTCGAATGCCTTACCGTATCTTTCTCTCTGCCAATTGTAATGTTGTTCTACGGCAGCCCTAGCCTTCTTGACTCGACTCGGCTCTAGAAGCATTACGGCATAGTGTTGTGAAGGATGGCTTACGCCACCCATTCCAAAGCTAGAGTAATTCGCCATAGTCTCAATATTGGTCTTACTGGCGATAATCCAGCCAATCCGGATTCCTGGTGATTGCAAGCCTTTGGTACAAGCGCCAGCAAGGAATACGTTGCTGTTATCGAGGTCTTGCACAAACTCGATTCCACTAACAGATGGTGTGTGGAACATCTCGTAGGCTTCATCCAGAAGTATTCCATTTCCGGGTTTTTCTGCTATTTCGATGAGTTCTCGTAACTCTTCTCCAGAACGGGTTTGGCCTGATGGATTCTGAGGATTAGAAATTACTGGCAATAATCCCGTTCCTTCACGAACTCCTTCTCGGTCGAAGTATTCTGAATTACTCGGATGGAAATTATTCTCTTTGGTGAAAGGCACAATGTCGTATTCGGTATTTGTTTGTGTTAGAATGTCGAGATATGCTGGCCATTCTATGTTACCAATTCTAACCTTGATGTGTTCTTTTAGGAAGGCCATTACCGTGTAGATCCCAGGTCTTCCCCCAGCGAAGACCATGACGTTCTCTGGAGTAATAGATGATCCATATCTTGAGTTGTAATAGTCAACGATTGCTTCACGCAATTCGGGATGACCCCAAGCCTTAGGATAGAATCGATCTTCCCATGTAACTTCAACACTATCTGGAAGTGCCGGCCCACCGAATTTTTCTAGCGGAGTTGTAAGCGGAAAACCTTGCGACCAAGGATGAGTCCCTTCTGTCCCCATGAAGCTACCAAAGGTGTCCCTGAATGCATAGAGAGTTTCGTAAATCCCCATAGGTGGACAGTTGTCTGAAAGGAAAGATTCAACCTGTAAATCATTGGTATGTTCTGAACTCTTCACTATGCCGGTTCCCCCTGTAACGCACCTCCGTGAGGATGCACACAAATGAGTTTGACCGTCCTACTTTCTAATCTCAAGCACATACCTAACAAAGCGTTAAGGGATTCTGTCACTGTCGACTCAGTATGAACCGGCCCTTTAGTCGACGAATCTGTCTCTGTTTAGCGCTTACAGCATTACTGCTTGGACTATCTGCATCCTTTGGGATAGACACTAATACAGAAGAGAAACTAGCAGATGAGAAAGTCGTAGAAAGCACACATTCCTCTAATCAAAGTTTGACAGGATTCCAAGCCGGCTCGATATATACCGAAACAGTTCTAGTATCCTCCCTCGAATATACATGTGTGAACATGAAAATACCTTCTTGGGTTAACGCTAGAACAAAATGCTGGGGTGCAAATAATTACGGCTACCTTGGAAATGGTAACTGGAGTCAAGCTCACGAGCCGTATTTTGTACAATATGATTCTGGAAGTGGCATGACAAAATCTCTCGGCTCTTTTGGATTCCATACAGTATCAGTACAGACCAACGGTGTAACAAATTCGTGGGGGACCAATGAATATGGAGAATTAGGATTAGGGTATACCAATACAAACACAGTTAGAGGGAATATTGGCTACATGCCTCCAAACAGAACAGCTCTACATGTTGAAGCAGGAGCAGATACCAGCTGTATGATTGCAGATGACCAATCAGTTTGGTGCTGGGGAAGAAACGATCCATTTGGACAGACAGGGACGAACACTACTACATCCCTGAACCCTGTTATATCACCAACAAAAGTTTTGATTCCTAACAATCAATCGGCCATTGCGCTATCTATGGGATGGAATTTCGCATGTGTCATATTAGAAGACCGAACTGGAATGTGTTGGGGTAAAAACGCCAACGGACAACTTGGTAATGGAAATTATGATTATGGCCAATTCTCGCATCCAACTCCTGCACCAATTACAATAATTCCTCCGAATAGGACTCTTTCCGCAATCTCACTAGGAGGAGGTCATGCTTGCTCCATTCTAGATAACGGAAGTGTGTTTTGTTGGGGAGGAGGTAGAAACGGACAATTAGGCGACGGTACTCATTCGAATACTTCGACGACAGGTAATTACGTTCCATTACCAGCAGGACGAACTGCCATATCAATATCATCTGGTGTGAGGCATACATGCACAATCCTAGACGATCACAGCACTTGGTGCTGGGGGAATAATACAGAGGGCCAGATTGGTGATGGAACATCCGTTCCAAATACAGGAGAGGCGAATTGGGAGCACAATCACCCCAGCAGTCCAGTAGCGGTAAGTGTCCCCGCCGGAATTGAGTTTGCCGCAATATCTGCTGGTCAAGACCATACTTGTGCAGTTGCAACAAACGGTTCGCTTTGGTGCTGGGGCGGTCATGGTCGTGGCCAGCTAGGTTTAGGACGAGCTGTGGATTCTATGGGTTATTGGAATATCGTAGATAGTGACATACCAGCTTGGGTGGATCTCTCAGGACAAAGTTCTGCTTCAGCTTATGTTCCACTTTCTGATAGAGACCTCGATAATGATGGAAATTTATCCATCTTTGACCGCACACCACTTGGTACTCCAGTTTGTCCACCGGGCCAATATTTGATAGTCGCAGATGAGACCTGCAACGATGCCTCACCAGGTCATTACGTACCGAATTCGAATATGACCTACGAAACCCCTTGCTCTTTGGGAACCTACCAACCAAATGCTGGGCAATCCTCCTGCGATCAAGCAGATCCTGGATTCTATGTTCCTAATTTGGGATCATTGGATCAGACTCCCTGTGATGTAGGGACATATCAAAATGCATCAGGTCAATCCTCCTGCCATATCACTCCAATCGGACATTACAACGATGTGATGGGTTCAATCTCTCCAATACCTTGTAGCCCAGGATATTTCCAGTCTTCGGAAGGTCAGGCGAATTGTATTGCTAGTCAAGCGGGTTACCATGTACCAATTGAAGGACAATCCACCCAGACTATTTGTGAGGCAGGTACATTCCAACCAGGCACAGGAATGTCTCTTTGTTGGAGAGCAAATTTAGGAAATTACGTCGGTCAGGAAGGAGCTACTCAACAGACAGACTGTCAGCCGGGTACCTATGCAGATGTACGAGGTTTGGTTGAGTGTAAGGAAGCAGACCCAGGGTATTTCGTAGCGACCAATCTTTCCGCAACCCAATCGGCATGTCTTCCAGGTGAATATCAACCACTCTCTGGACAGGATAGTTGTTTGATGACCGATACTGGTCACTACAATCCAGACCCAGGATCTTCGGATATGATTCCTTGTGAGCAAGGATATTTCGAAGATCAAATGGGAAGCACATCTTGTAATCCATCGGAACCAGGATACCATGTGCCCAGCACGGGTTCATCAAGTCAAACGGAGTGTCCAGTTGGTACCTATTCAAATGAAAATGCAATAGTTACCTGTACCGATGCATCACTAGGTTACTATGTTCCAGAGATGGGATCATCAGCACAACTAGAATGTCTTGCAGGAACATACACTTCAGAAGAAGGTGCATCATCCTGTACAGATGCCGACCCTGGTCATATCGTCAGATTCGATGGCTCCTCACAACAGGAGGAATGTATGCCTGGAAGTTATCAACCAGACTCAGGAAGTACAGATTGTATTGCAGCATCGCCAGGTAATTTTGTATCCTATAATGCCGCAACCGGACAAACAGAATGTCTTCCTGGCACATACCAATGGGACACAGGCCAAACGGATTGTTTGGATTCACCTGCTGGACAATATTCTGCAGAGTCCGGCTCTTCGACAGTTGAGAATTGTGACCCAGGCACATACCAACCAGACACAGGTCAATCATCGTGTCTAGAAGCCGACGAGGGTCATTTCGTAGATGGATTTGGGGCCACTGAACAAGTACCGTGTGAGGTTGGCAGTTTCCAAAGTATCACAGGTCAATCAAGCTGTCAACAATCCGATCCAGGACACATAGTATCTTCAGTCGGTTCTAGTGAGCAAACCCCGTGTTTACCCGGAACTTACCAACCATTATTCGGAAAAGAAAGTTGTATTCTTGCTAGTGCAGACTATTTCGTAGAATCCTCTGGTTCCTCTCAACAAACACTTTGCCCTTCTGGAGAATCTCAACCCGAAGAAGGCCAATCTTCCTGTATTACCGATGATGATGGCGGGCTACCAATTGTTGCAATCGCTGGAGCTGCTATAGTAGTCCTTGCAATTGGAGGATTCCTGATGACTCAGGGTAAGAGCAAACCTGCTCCTAAGGGTAAGAAAGTAAGAAGACCACCAGAGGGTGCTAAGAGACGAAGAAAGCGACCTGAAGGAGCTCGCAGGCCAAAGGCAAAAGAGGGCACTTCAAAGAAAATTGAAGAAGACTGATTTTCTAAATCCCGCAGTTTGGACGTTGAATCAGACACTCGGTTTTCTTGAAATGTGAGTCCGATTCGCGATAACCATGCGCGAGTATGCGTCCGACAGGGTTGACCTTCGGTCAGATACCGTCACCCAACCCACTGAATCCATGCGCGAGGTGATGACTTCTGCAGAGGTTGGCGATGATGTCATGGGTGATGATCCAACAGTGAATAACCTTCAGGATAAGGTGGCTAAATTGCTGGGAAAGGAAGCAGGCCTCTACGTTTCTTCAGGTACTATGGGTAACGCAGTAGCGATACTCGCTCATACTCGTCCTGGCGACGAGATAGTCGCATATACCAAATCACATATTTTCCGATACGAAGGAGGCGGTTATGCCTCTCTTGCAGGTTGTTCAATGTCGTTAGTCCCCGCTGCAGATGGAATAATGAAACCAGAGGACGTTAAGGCAGCGATTCGTAAAGCAGAGGGTAGCGAATCGCATTATCCAGATTGTAGTCTGGTTTGCGTCGAGAATACATCAAACCTAGGCGGTGGCTCAGTTTATCCACAAGAAATACTCGATGAGATTTGTCAAGTCGCTCATGAAAATGATTGCAATGTACACATGGACGGAGCTCGACTGTTCAACGCCGTAGCGGTCTCAGGAACCGACCCTGCGAGAATGGTGAGAGATTTCGATACCGTGACTATTTGTCTATCTAAGGGCCTAGGCGCTCCGGTAGGTTCAGTTCTTGTTGGTAGTAAGGAATTCATTGACAGAGCCCACAGATTCCGCAAGATGCTGGGAGGAGGTATGAGGCAAGCAGGAATCATCGCCGCAGGCGGACTGTATGCCTTGGAGAATAATTTGGAGCGACTCGCTGAAGATCACGTTCGAGCAAAGAGGCTAGCAGTAGCGATTAATGAAATGCCAAATTACTCCGTAGAATTAGATGCAGTTCATTCAAACATAGTTCTAATTTCAACACCTGAAGGTACTGCTAAATCAGTTGTATCATCACTCGCTGAACAAGGTGTTGACATCATCGATATACATGATTCACAGGTAAGAGCAGTAACTCATTTACATATCACCGATGAGGATATTGAAAGGACGATTACGGCCTTTTCTTCGACGCAATAATAGCGAACCCTTCATCACCAGAATGATTTCGCCGATTCGATGAAGAGCATTCTGGCGGTCTTTCTCTCCGCTCTATTACTAGCACCGATGGGTGCTCTCGCAGAGACCGGAACCATTTGGCTCGATGCTAGAGGTCAGCAGGATGCTGGAACATTTGGCGGACTCACCTTACCAATGGGTAATGGCACAGCCGATTCAACCACCAGCGCAGATTATGTTGATCTGCCGAATATAGTTGAGGTATACACAGCAACCTGGTGCGTAAACTGTGTAACATCAGAGGAAGCCATGAGTGAGGCAGTTCAGGATGCAGATACAGTTCTTATCCACTATCACCGAGTATGGATTGAACCAGAAGACCCATTCGGTTCTGATAGTACCGAAGAGAGGTGGGTAGAACACTATGGAGAGTCTTCGAAATCAGTTGCAGGAGAGGAGAGAATCGCCCCTAGTTTGGTAGTAGATGGTCAGCGTCTACACACCGGTTCAAGAGCAAAAGGGGTATCATTAGTTGACGATTATTCGCAATCATTGCAGGTAGGGAATCGTGCTTGGTTCACTGGCGGAACAATCGATTTCTCAGTATCTTTTAGTGAAAATGGAGCGAGTTTTTCTTGGAACTATGATAATCTAGATTTTTCTTGTGCTGACGATTGTCCAACACAGACCACAACTCCATGGATTCTTTTTGTAGAAGATTCAGCAAATTTCGAAGATGGAAGTAATAATTTGGAGGATTATCTGCATGTAAATCATGCAGCAAACCAGCTTTCTGGGACCAATGGAACAGTAATTCTTGATGTCCCTGAAACTTGGGATGGTGAAGATATGAAAGCTGTATTACTAATCGATTGGGAAATCGAAAAAGAAGGCGGCAATAGTTTCCACGATAGTCTACCCGGAGTAGGCATAGCCACGCTATTGTCGCTACTCGCCGCCGCCCCCCTAGTAAGAAGTCGACATCAATGAGGGCAATTCTGAGCCGAACCCATCGGCGGGTTCAAGAACCTCCTCAAAACATCGCAGATGCTCTGTGGGGTCTCGATTTTGGAAGTGAGCTTGTCGTTGACGCATGAGAAGGTGGCTCCCGGGCCCCTACCAGAATGGTTGCTCGACCACATACGCGCCCAGAGTTGCGACCCTCGAATGCGTTCCAAGGGGGGTCCGTCTCGCGTACTGGTACTGTATGCGGGGGAGTCGGCGAGGCGGGAGAATCTTGAGCGGCTCGCCGATGAGGGTTTGGTAATTGACAGGACTCTGCACCACACCCTAGAATCTCTTGAGAAATCTCTCTTGGCGGATTTGAGGATGCCGCGCGTGCTGTCTTTGTCTGGCGGTTGGAGCTTGGTGTTGGATGCCGCTTGTGCGGATGCTGCTGCACAGTTGGAGTTTCCGATTATGCACCCGATTCCTGATTTGTCATGGAATCGGAATAAGACTCGCGCGCTGGCTACGCTGCATTCAGTACTCGCGCGCGAGGGTAAATTGGACGAATGGGAAGGGGCTGGAATTGATGGTTTCTCGCGCGTGTTGCGCAGGCTTGAGGAGTCACTTGGCGGGACACATCCTGACTTTGTGACGAGCCGTGTTATCGATGGACTGAACGAGGCCCTAGAAGCCGATTCAACACCGTTCAGCCTAGCTGAGGTCGAGGGAATAATCATGCTTGATCACTCGCCGGTGATGCCGGCGTGTCACTACGAATTACTTTCGGCCATTTCGCACCATCGACCAATCCACCAATTGGCATATCCGGGTTCTCATCGACTTGGAGAGTACGGCTTGTTGTTACGGGATGATTATGCGGTGAAGAATCTGTCAGATATTCCGTGGGTTCCCGACCATGAGATTGTTGATGTCTCAAATCAGATTACCAGATCAGCACACCGGCGTTATCGATTGCAGAGGGAATCTCACTCCATACCTCTGGCGACCAGACTGATTGCTGAGCAATTGCGGGTCGACCCGGAGAGTAACATCCTCATTATCGACCCGACCTCTGATGAGGATTCCTACGAATGGAGCCGTGCCTTGGCTGACATCGGAACGAATCTAGCTGAGGGTGAATCGATGGCTTCAAGCGAGCCGTTGGGGCATTGGTTATCGGGGCTAGCAGGAATCTGTCATGGACCGAATGCTTGGTCGTTGGAGAACCTACGAGTACTGGCTTTGCAGCGTTCCCTCAGGCTATTCGATGAATCGCCAGCACACCCGAGCATATCCGATTTAGTCCCTGAGGCCGATGCAGACCTTCTGACCGAATCGGCCCGCGGCGACCACCTCCTCGGTGGAGCAGGTGCGCTCGAGAGATGGTTAGTCACATTGGCGCGTGATGAAACAGATCCAATCAAGGGCCGAAGAAAGGAAGCAGCGCAATGGTGGTTGCTCTCGCTGGCGCATTCAAATCAGGCACTGTTAGCCGAATACGATCGGACCGCTCTGGCTGACCGCGAATTATGGCGAGGTTGCCATAGCGGTCAGCATCTCCCAGTCGCCAATAACACCACGACCGCTGATGAATGGCTCACTGCGGCACTATCTAGAGTTGATCTAACCGCAGGAATCGAAGCAGCGGACGGTTCATCAGTACTCTCTGCAGCAGTCGTCCAAAACCTAGTTGATTCACATTCAAGGCTGCGCAGAATGCAGACGACCACCGGCCAACTCAGTCCGCAGAATGGTTTGGATTGGGTCGAGGAATTCTCCACTTTGATTTCCTCGACGCCGATCCACTCTTGCGGTGGAAACAGCCGAGACAATATCCGCTTGATGACCCCCGCTGGAGCATTAGGTTGCACAGCAGACCTAATCATCCTCGCCAACGTATCGAGCACCTCTTGGGACCTAAGAGTGCCGAAAGTGCCATTCATTGGCGAGGAACAGAGGCACGAATTAGGAATTCTTCGACCAGACGGGCCTATCCGAGAAGCGCGACACCATCTCCATCACCTGCTGAGTGCAGCCCGTGGCGAGATTATCATCCTCGACCCGAGCAAGGACAAATCCACTCCGGTAGCCGCACCGATTAGAGAGTGGGCCAAGCAAAACAGTCCAGATTCCCAATCCCCTCTTCTTGAGGAATCACCGGGAAGAGAAAACGATGCACGAAGCCAGCGCTGGTGCGATGGAAACGAATTGCAAAGGATGCAACCTCCTTCGCGCACAGCGCTGAACCCATCAGCGATAACCATCCCGATCGACGTCGAAATTCAAGACGACCGAGAGCGAAGGCAACCGAGAATCACTGATGATGAGGGGTACCTACCAGCCGAAGCCAGCCCTCACATCTGGGCCGTAGACAAGAAACTCCTCCTCCGTCAACACCGAGGAAAACATGCCATTACAGCACGTAAAGCGGCACATTGGCCGGTCATCGGAGGTGATAGTCGAGTCAGTATAGACCCTCGTCCCCTTATTCCAGAATCAACGGGTTCCGCCCCATTCGACTCCCGCCATGGTCATCTCGAGGGGGCGGGTCAGTCGGTTGATATCTGGTCTGCAAGCCGACTCAAAGAATGGGTTACCTGCCCGCGACGAGGATGGCTTTCGCGCGGTCTTTCGGTGGAAGAGGAGGAGCGTCAGCGCGAAGATTTGGATTCGCGCGTGCAAGGAAATCTACTGCACGAGGTTCACCATCAATTGTTGGAGATAATCCTCGGGATAGAGCAGGGAATCGAGCGCACTATCGAGGAGATAGAGAACTCAGGCCTACCTGTGAACATCGCTTCTAGCGGACTGAGTTTGGAGCAATTACAATCCATCGCACTTGAGGAATTGGCGAGGCTTGCGCCGTGGCTGGAACGCACCGATGCGGTATCTTCCTCACGCTTGCGCTCACTCACGGGATTCAGTCGTGAAGAGTGGCTGGATTGGCTACGAGAATCAATTCCAATTCAACCCGCGGGACGGATCGGCCGAATGATTCACGCCGAGCAAATGATCGATGGAACCATTCCAATCGCTACAGAATGGGAGGCCCTAAGTCACGATTCGGACGGCCTTGAAATCACTCTCCCGGTAGAATTGACCAGTCCCGAGCAAGTAGAGTTGCCAGCCCTCAGAATGCGCGGGCAGATTGACCGCGTTGACCTATTGCCATTCGATGAGAAGATGACGCTAGTAGACGAATCCGGCTCCTGTGAAATCGCCCCACTGCGACTGGAAGGAAGCGATTGGAAGCCCCGCCGGCAAATTATCATCCGCGACATCAAAACCAGCGAGGGAGAGCCGCATAAGAGGCACAGAATAGGTCTGCTTGAAGAGTTGCAATTAGCACTCTACGCCCGAGCTTGGGAGGTCGCCCACCCAGGAGACCTCGTCGTGGCGGTAGGTATCAGCGTCATCGGCCACGATACAGATCACTTCCTCGAGGTCTCACGGAACATCGCTGACGGCTCGACGAATCTGGCGGTGGGGGATACTCGAAAACCGCAAACTCCGTCTCGCTACAGATTTCCCGACGAAGATCAGGAACCGACCAGTGATCCATTCCGCGCTTGGCTCGCCCAACGACTTTCAACAGCCCTCTCTGCTGCAGCCGGTGCTGAGGCTGGAAGAGTCCACC
>Ga0310343_10000561_pt1 | contig 17844 bp, 21 predicted proteins | sample HC15DNA2025_MG_FD_203519 | JGI IMG/M metagenome (GOLD analysis project Ga0310343, IMG submission 203519) | Marine microbial communities from station ALOHA, North Pacific Subtropical Gyre - HC15-DNA-20-25_MG | ecosystem: Environmental > Aquatic > Marine > Oceanic | place: Pacific Ocean: North... | reverse complement strand
GCAGAATCAGCAGATGCCCGTAGGTTAGATCGTGTAGACACCAACTCCATGCTCGCAATGGTTTCTATGGAACTTGAGCAAAAACTTCAAAAAGCCTTCAATCTATCAGCCGATTATGTTGGAATTGAACCACCAGAAGTAAAAATAAGTAGAGACTTCGACATCGAAAGATTAATTGGGCAAGATATTACAGCCTTAACATCTTTATTCGATCAACAAGTCATTGATAGAGAAGAATTTCGGGATATTTTAGTTCAAGGTGAAGTGTTACCATCAGCAAATGAGGTCAAATCTGAATAGTCTGTTACAATAGTAGATAAGTACACCTTTGTTATGTCTAAATCTCTAGATCGGGTGCTTCAACCTGATGGATCTTATAAATGGGAGGAAGTAGAACTCAGACATTCAACTAATGTAGTTGAAACTGTAGTTGAACCAGAATCCGAAGAAGAAGTTGTTATTACTGAAGAACCAACTGTTGAACAAACTAATGATTTTGAAAGTATGACAAAAAAACAACTTGAAGATTTTGGTCGTACTATCGGTATTGAATTAGATAGAAGATATAGCAAAAAAGTTCTAATTAAAGAACTTGAAGAAAAACTTAATCCATCAACTTAATTACAAATGGCAATCGAAGAAAAAGTAATTCAGCCTGATTCTGTGAATCCTCCTGAACAGCCCGTGGCTGAAACTCCTTCACAACCACAAGCACCCGATCTTAGTTCTGTAAAAGCAGAATATGAGGCAAAATTAGCTGCTGCCCGTAAAGAAGCTGCTGAAGCAGAAGAAAAATTTAAAGGCATCAAGGGTAAACTCGATGATGTCTATAAGCAGAAAGAAGAAAAACGAACCAAAGACTTAGAAGAACAGGGTCAATGGAAAACATTGTGGGAAGAAGCTAATAAAACCGCACAGGAAAAAGATCAACAAATTTCTAGCTTGTCTCAACAATTAGAAGATTTGAAAACTTCTAATGAAGTTGCATCTACAAAAACTACAGCATTAGCAGCTATCAGTAATCTTGGAGCTATAAATGCAGAACAAACTTTGTCATTGTTACAAGGAAAGTTACAAAAGAACGCTGAAGGAAAAGTAGTTGTTCTAAATGGTGGAGTTGAGCAAGATTTAAACACCTATCTCAGCAGTCTCAAAAACCCTGGTAGTGGTTGGGAGCATCATTTCAAGCCAAGTTCGGCAGCAGGAATGGGTGCTAGACCTAGCCCCGTAGCAAATACTGGTGGAGGTCAGGTAAACCCTTGGAAAACGGGCAACCTCACTCAACAAATGCTACTATTAGAACAAGATCCGCAGCTTGCAGCAGTGCTCAAGCAAGAGGCTCAAAAATAGTTAGTTTCTGTGAAACTAATCCCCTTGTCCGTGACTAGGGTATCGCAAAAGTAACAAGGTAATCTGAATGGCTGCTCCGTTTCAGAATTATTCTGGCGGTGTCCTATTAGCGGACATCGTTAAGAGAAATAATCTCAGCACATACGTCTCCGAAGCAATTAAAGAGCGTAGTGCGTTTATCAAATCTGGTGCTGTTGTGCGTAATGCACTTCTTGATGCAACAGAAGGTGGAACAAGAATCCAAGTTCCAGAATTTAACCCAATCGCTCCAACTGAGGAAATCTTAGATGGTACAGCAACATGGGGTACAAGTAACAATGGTTATTTGACACCACAGAAGATTGGTACAGGGACACAGATCGCAACTATCTGTCATAGAGGTTTTGCATATGCTGTTGATGATGTAGCTGTATTGGCTGCTGGTGAAGATCCAATGGGTCACATCAGAAACCAAATTGCAGACGCTATCAACAAGCTAAACTCTGCAAGACTATTCAGTCTATTAGATGGTTTGTTTGGATCTACATTTGGGCCATTAGGTGCAAATGCACTTGATTTAAGTGTAGGTGCTGCTTCTGGTGCTGCTGAAGCAAACTTCTTAACAGCTTCTACAGTTGCAAGAGCAAGAAACCTTCTTGGAGAAAGAGGCGAAGAGCTAGATACTCTAGTAATTCATCCAACTGTTGCTTACTACCTATATCAGGTTGGTATGTTAACTTTCTCTACTTCTGCACTATCAACTGGAACTGGCATCCAATGGGGTGGCGGTGGTGTTGGTGTTACTGAAACATCAATCGGTCAGTTTGCTGGAATGAATGTTGTTATTGACTCTCAAGTTAATACAGTTCAGCCTGGTACAACAGGTCATCAAAAAGAGTTCCGTTGCTACTTAATTAAGTCAGGAACAATTCTTGAAGGCGAACAATCTCCTCTCGGTATTGAATCAGATAGAAACATCTTATCTAAGCAAGATGTTATGTCTGTTGACTACCACAGTGCTTATCACGTTATGGGAACTAAGTGGACATCTGCTACTGACAACCCAACTAACGCACAGTTAGCTAACGATAATAACTGGGGAATCACATACGATGCTGATTTAATTCCTATAGTTGAACTAATCGTTAACTCACCACTTGATACAGGTACTAATCCTTAGTACTATTTAATTAGTGGTCATCAAACCTCATCAAATATTGGTGGGGTTTTTTTCTTTACGCTACAATAAAACTAAAATTACTTAAAAATCGTGGCAGCTACCATAAATGCAACTATAAAAGGAGAAAATGCCAATAGTTATGTCACACTGACAGAAGCTAACGACTATTTCGATACTTCCCCAGATTCTTCAACTTGGACAAATAAAACAGACGACCAAAAGAAAAGATCGTTAATATCTGCTGCTAGATGGATTGATACCTTCGTTTTTTATGGAGATAGATGTGATGATGGACAAGCATTAAAATTTCCAAGAAATAATTATCAGGTAGATGGTGTTGAACTAGCTTGTTCTAAAATTCCTAATAATATTAAATATGCACAATATGAACTAGCCAGAGCTTTAGCAAATGATACTGATGCTATTACAGGAACTACTGGTAAAGATGGTAATTTTTCTGAAGTAAAGTTAGGAGATATACAAGTCAAATATAATACTGATAGCCAAGGCACAGGATCTATCAATAATATTTTAGATGTTTACCCTTGGTTACAAAGCTACCTTGGAGCGTATATGCTAGGTGGAGCAGGAACTTTCCAACTAAGGGCGGTTAGAGGTTAATGGCAGGACAACTAGACTCACTATTAAAAAACGTAGCTAAACAGGTAGTGTCTCAACTTGGAGACTCATTAGACACAACAATTATCTACACTAGAAAATTGTCTACGTCATACAATACCTCAACTGGAGCAGTGACCACCAGTGATACCAGTTACACAATAAAAGTTCCTGTGGAGTTTGTACAATCGACAGAAGAGACAGGATATCAAGAAAATGTGGCTCGTATTTACATAACACCCGATCTTATAGGAGATAGTCAACCACTATTATCAGATGAGATCACTCTTACATTTTCTGGATCGACCAGAGTTGCAAAGATTACAGATGTAAGGACTTTGCGTGGTGGTCAAGAATATTTATTCAGAGTTGATGTTATTTTCTAATGACTTTAGTAAACGCACGAGCAGCATTTGAAACCGCAATAAAAGACGCAGTAACGGCTGCTGACAATACAGTAACAGTTGTGTTCGATAATATGCCCTTCACAACTCCAGGAAAAACCAAAAAATATGTAATGGTAAGTCTTGATTTCACACAATCAACAACTCAACCTCAAGGTGCAGCAGTTGATTACTACGGAGGATCAATAAATTGCGGAGTTATGACACCTAAAAATAAAGGAACAGCAGATGGAGCAGCAATAGCTGAAGCAGTAATAGATGGACTGACTTCAGTAAACGCACCAGGTTACTCAGATACATTCTCCGTTTCTCCCCGTGTTTCGCAAATAGCTGGACCGACTACAATAAATACAGAAAGAGAAAGTCATTTTCTATCTGTAGTCAGTTGTACTTTTACCGCCAATGCCTAGTTCCAAAGACATTTCCCATCTAACCAAAGATTTAGAGCAAAATATGATAGCTTTAAAAAGTAAAGTAGCTTCTGCTATGATGCAGGATCTCCAAGAACGTGGTCCGTGGTGGACAGGACATTTTGCTACTAGCTGGAAGATAAGTGAAACTCCAGTACAGCCAGTTAAAAAATCAAGAAAAAGAGAAGAAATAGATAAAGGGAACGTAAAAGGGTATGACGCTCCTTTACATTGGTTAGATGAAGATGAAGCTGGAGTTGGTACAGGAAGTGTTTACGATCAAATAAGAACTAATCGTGTGTTACCCAATAGAAAAAGAGCCAAAAAAGTTCCACTGGAAAAACCACTATATGTAGGTAACGAAGCTGAATATGCTGGATTTGCCGTTAATAATCCAGGAGCTACTGCACCAGTTGGCTCTCCCAACGGAATCACATACTCAGAACACGCAGGAATAGTAAGACAGATAACACCTCCTAGTGGAAGCCCCGATTGGTACAAAATATATCTGCAAAATCAACAATTTAACGAAGCGATATTACTTGCACTCAGCGAAACTTTCAAAGGTAAACATACTCCTGTCGAATAATCAGCGATAAGTTATACTACAAGAATAAATACAATTTTTTATGCCAACAGAAAGAGCAATCGACAAATTAAAGCAAGCCTTTAGTGTCGAAGAACGCAGTAGTTACTCCATTTTTAAAGGAGAAGAACTAATCCTAAAAATCTTTTGGTCGCCTCTTACAATAGCTGATAGAGATACCATAAACAGTACATTAATAGCTATGAACAAAGGACAGGAAGAAGGAAGTCTTGACTTTGCATTACAGGTTATTGTCACAAAAGCCGAAGATGAATCAGGTGTAAAGATGTTTACATCAGGAGATTTACCAGCACTAAGAAGAGAAATACCTTTATCTGTCCTACTGGACATAATGACTAAGATGCAGGGAGTGGGCGAGGGGGAAAGCCCCGATGCCGTAAAAAGCTAAACTGAAAAAAGATAACTTTATATACTTACAGTTTTTTATTGCAGAAAAATTAGGTTACACCCATAAAGAAGTACGAGAAAAAATGTCGATCCAAGAACTGTATGCTTGGAACGCTTACTTTGAAATAAAATCCGAAAGAGAAGAAGAAGCCTACGAAAAAGCAAAAAGACAAGCCCAAACACGCAAAGTACGCTAAACTTTTAATATCTGACTCAAATTTGCGGTGGCTGCGTCAAATTACAGCGTAAATATAAAACTAGACACTAAAGCTGCCAGAAATGAATTGCAGACTTTAGAAAAACGTATAAATAATTTAAGAAGAAATTTAAATCAACCTTTAAAAATAGATACAAGAATATCAAAAATACAAGAAAAGATAGCCAAAAGCAAAGATGCTCAAAAAGTATCAATGATCGAAACTAGAAGATTAGGAGATCAAGTACAGAAATTAGCTGATAAAGGACTGAAAGTAGACAAAGCACGAGCAGCCATAAAGAAAGCAGCAGCATTAGATTCTAAAAATCAATTAAAAGCAGCAGCAAGTCAAAGAAAGATAGCTCAAGATGAATTAAGAATACAAACTGATATAACTGAACAGGTAGCAAAAAGAAGTCAGTTAATTGCTTCGGGTAAGTTTGCAGGAGGAAGAAACTTTGGTCAAATTGGTGGATCTATAGGACCAGCCTTACCGCCAAGTGCAGGAGGAGCAGGAGGTGGGAGAAGAGGATTTGACTTCCAGAGTGCATTAATAAGTGGTGGCTTCCCTCTATTATTTGGTCAAGGTCCTTTTGTTGGTGCTGCTGGTGCATTAGGTGGCGGTATCGGTGGAATGTTCGGACAGATGGGTGGTTTTGCAGGAGGTATTGCAGCAACTACAGTAGCTCAGACAATCCAAGCATTTACAGTAGAAACAGGAAAACTTGGAGCAGCTTTAAATGATGCAACAAAAGATGTAGAAGCAGTATCAGCAGCATTAGGAATTACTGGAACGGAATTTGAAAAGAACCTCAAAACTCTGCAAAAACTAGGTGGCGAAGAAGCAGCGTTTGAAGCAGCTAGACAAAAAATGATTAACCTTGTAGGTAAAGAAGGAGTAGATGCTCTACAAAGATTTGGTAAAGGAACTACAGAACTGGCAAATCAATTCACGATAGCAATGACTCAGATGAGGGCTGGACTAGCTTCATTCTTGCAAGCAACTGGAGTGGGTAGATTTTTACTAGATAGAATGACAACGGCTAATTTAATAAGACAATCCAAAACATCTGAAGATCCTGAAGTTGTACGGGCTAGAGAAATTGCAGATGCTTTTAATACGGGAGTACTTAGAAGGTCTAAAGAGGAGAGAAAACTTGTAGCTGAAGGAAGAGAATTAGGTTTTAATAATTATTTTGACGCTCTTGGAGGGGTAGAAGAAGCACAAAAACGAGCTAACAAAAGAGAGGAAGAGGCTGCTGTTGAAAAACTATTGGCAGATATACAAAAACAAAGAGTAAAAAATATATCCGATGAAATAGTATTGTTAGAAAAAAGTTTTGGATTGACCTCAGATGAGTTTGAAATAGAAAAACAGATAATGCAGATGAAAGAAGATGGCGAAATAAAAGATGAAGCTGAAATCCGCAATAAACTTAAGCATCTACAAAATTTACAAAAAGAAAGACAGTTGGCTGAAGAAACAGCAGCAGCATTTAAAAGAATGTCTCAAACAATAGCAACAGACATATCACAGGGAATTCAAGGAATGATTCGTGGTACTTCCACATTGAACGATATGTTGAACAACGTATTGAACAAACTTATGGACGCAGCTTTCAACATGGCTATGTTTGGCAATCCAGGGGGGACATTAGGAGGTGGAGGACTCTTCGGTTCAATACTCGGTGGACTTGGAAGTATATTTAATCCTACTCCTGCACCTTTAGGAATGGTGCAGGGAAACTTTATGCCTTCAAATCCTGCATTTAGAGGAGCCAAGGCAGCAGGAGGTCCAGTAAGAGGAGGAGGTCAGTATCTTGTAGGAGAACGTGGACCAGAAATGTTTACTCCAGGTGTATCTGGAATGATTACACCAAACCATGCTCTTGGTGGCACAACAAATATAGTTGTGAACGTAGATGCTTCTGGTTCTGAGGTAGAAGGAGATGAAGAAGAAGGTAGACAGTTAGGAACTTTTATAGCTGCAGCAGTACAGGGTGAAATTATAAAACAAAAACGACCTGGAGGTTTACTTTCTAGATAAATGGCAACCTTTCCTTCAATTACACCCACTTACGGGACAAGAAAAACTAACAGCCCAACTGTAAGAACAACACAATTTGGTGATGGGTATCAACAGCGTATTCAGTTTGGACTTAATCAAAATCCGAAAGTTTTTAGATTGACATTTAATGTTAGCGAAACTGATGCTGATACCATAGAAACTTTTCTTGATGCTCGTGGTGGAACGGAAAGTTTTGATTTTACTCCACCTGCTGAAACATCTTCAAGTAAATTTATTTGTAGATCTTGGACAAAATCTATGCCATATAATAATCGAGCTACAATTAATGCAACATTTGAAGAGGTATTTGAAGCATAATGGCAATTCCTGTTTCTGAGTTACAATCAATAAACCCTGGTTCAATAATTGAACTTTTTTCTATTGAACTAAATACAGCTTTGCATGGGTCAAATACAATATATCGTTTTCATAATGGTGCAAATTTAAAGGCTAATGGAGAAGTTGTATGGGCAGGTAATTCTTATCTAAGATTTCCTATCGAATGTAGTGGTTTTGAATTTGGTTCTACAGGTACATTGCCAAGACCAACTATTACTGTAAGTAATATTTTAGGAACTATTACTGCCATAATGAATGATGTTAATAAAAATACAGTTGGAAATGATTTAAATGGTGCAAAATTTATAAGAATTAGAACTTTGGCACGTTTTTTAGATGCTGTCAATTTCGATTTTAATACAAACCCATTTGGCACACCTGATCCGACAGCAGAATTTCCACAAGAAATTTATTTTTTAGATCGAAAGGCAAATGAAAACAGAAATGTTGTTACATGGGAAGCTCAATCTGCTTTAGATTTAGTAAATGTTAAACTTCCTAAAAGAGTAGCAACTAGAACAATTTTTCCTGGTATTGGAGCATTTATAGGATGAGTTGGAAAGATACAGCATTACAACACGCAAAAAAAGATGCACCTTACGAGGCTTGTGGTCTATTAGCTATACATAAAGGAAAAGAAAAATATTATCCTTGTAAAAATATTGCTGAAGATTTGACGGATCAATTTATTATAGATCCCGATGATTGGATAAAAACAGAAGATGAGGCTGAGATTACTGCGGTAGTTCATAGTCATCCAAATCATCCTTCAACAGCTAGTGATGCTGATTTAGCTAGTTGTGAATATTTGGATTTACCTTTTTATATAGTTTCGCCAGAAACTGAAATCTGGTCATATTATGAACCATCTGGATATAAAAAAGGTTTAATTGGTAGAGAATGGGTATGGAATGTACAGGATTGCTGGAGTTTAGTTGAAGATTGGTACAAAGAGGTAAGAAATATAAATATAGAACATTGGCCTAGACCTAAAAATCTTAAAGAATTTAGTAATAATCCTTTATTTGAATATGGATTGCCAAAAGTAGGTTTTAAAGAAATAGAAAGTACGATAGATTTAAAACAAGGTGATGTTCTTCTTATGGATACAACTGAAACTGGTAAATTAGATCATGTAGCTTTATATCTTGGGAATCAAACTATTCTTCATCATTGCATAAAAAAACTTAGCTGTAGAGAATTGTATGATAAAAATTATATAGATTGCACTAAGAAAAGGTATCGTTATGCTTAGTAAAATAAAAGTCTATGGAAGATTAGCAAGATTTATAGGGGAACGCACTTTTGAGGCCGAAGTTAATTCACCAATAGAGGCTTTTAAATTTTTGATAGCTAATTTTCCAAAATTAGAGTCTCATATATTACAACAAAATTATTGTGTAAAAGTTGGAGATTATGAAATTAATGAAAAAGAAATGGACATTCCTGTTGGTAGTCAAGAAATAAAAATAGTACCAGTTGCAGTTGGTGCTGGAAGAGGATTCGGAAGGTTTTTAGGTGGAGCATTACTTGTAGGTCTTGCTATTGCATCTGGGGGTGTAGGTTTCGGAGTAGGTGGAGGTTTAGGTTTTGCAGCGAAAGCAGGTGCAAGTGCAAGTTTTGGAGCTAAATTATTAGCAGCAGCAGGTAATTTTGGAATTTTTATGGCTTTGTCTGGTGCAGCAGAAATGCTAAGTCCAACACCAAAACCACCAGGGATTTCAGATGACCCACGAGAACTAAATTTTTCATTTAGTGGTGTACAAAATACAAGTAGGGCGGGTACAGCTATACCAATAGTTTATGGTGAAATTTTTACTGGATCGCTAGTGGTATCAGCAGGTCTTGATAGCGAGGATCTTTTATAACAATGGCACAAGCTACTATAAAAATAAGTGGTGGATCATCGACAGGTAGTGGCCGTCCTACAAGTCTCTTTGGGATGATTGTAGAGATTTCTCGTAATCAAAAATCACTTGAAAGTAGACAAGCAATAAATATTATAGAAGTGTTATCAGAAGGTGAAATAGAGGGTTTTCCATCAGCAGCAGGTTTAACACAGGGAACTGATGCGTATAATAAAGCAGCACTTAAAGATGTTTATTTAGGTAAAACACCAGTTATAAAATCGAGTGCTGATCCTAATAATATTTTAGATTCTGATTTTAATTTTCAAAGAATATCATTTGAACCTCGTTTCGGTACTACAAATCAAACACATATTAAAGGTATTAAGGATATTGAAACTGAAGAATCCGTAGGGGTTGCTGTTACTAATGCACAATCAGTAACTAGGACAATAACACAGTCAGATATTGACGCAATAAGAATAAGTGTAAGATTTGATGCCTTACTTAATATAAATTCAAAAGATGGTAAAAATTTAGGTGATTCGGTTGGTATATTTATAGTAATAACTGACAATAATGGAGCAACTCAAACTTTTAACGAATCAACAAATGCTTCATTAAGAGTAAGAGGTAAATCAAGAACTGCATATACAACAGACTACAGAATAAATTTACAACCTAATATTGCATTTCCTATACAAGTAACAGTTGGTAGGGCTGACCCTGACGATAGTTCAACAACAAGAACAAATACATTTTCATGGAGTTCATTTACTAAATTAATAGATCAACAAAAAACATATCCAGATATAGCACATCTTTTTTTACGCTTCGATTCACAACAATTTCCAAGTATCCCACCCCGTATGTTTAAGATACGTGGAGTAAAAATCAAGATTCCACATAATGCAACTGTAGATCAAACAAATGGCAGATTAATTTATACAGGAACTTTTAATGGAACCCTTACTACAACTACACATTGGACAAGTGATCCTGCATGGATTCTTTTTGATTTGTTGACTAATAGTCGATATGGATTAGGAGATCATATTACTGAAACTCAATTAGATAAATATGCTTTTTATAGTGCTTCTGTTTACTGTTCCGAATTAGTTGATGACGGCCAAGGTGGACAAGAACCACGCTTTTCATGTAATACAGTTTTGCAAAAAAGAGAAGATGCCTATGAAACTGTAATGGCTTTAAGTTCTGTTATGAGAGGAATGACTTTTTGGGGTGCTGGATCTCTTACTCTTACTCAAGATAGACCAACTGATTCGTCTTATCTGTTCAACCTATCTAATGTAACCCAAGAGGGATTTTTATATTCTGGTACAAGTTTAAAAACAAGGTCTACTGTTGTATCTGTATCTTATTTTGATATGGAAAATCAAGAATTAAATTTTGAAACTGTTGAAGATACTACTGCTAAAAGTAAATATGGAATTATTCAGAAAAAAGTAACAGGATTCGGTTGTAGTTCCAGAAATCAAGCTAGGAGATTAGGTAGATTTATACTTTTTGAAGAACAAAATGCTACAGAAACTATAAACTTTTCTACTGGAATAGCAGAAGGTGTAATCGTAAGGCCAGGTCAGGTAATTGAAGTAAGTGACCCTGTTAAAGCAGGTAAAAGAAGGGGTGGCCGTATAAAATCTGCAACTACAACTACTGTAACTGTAGACGATATTTCACAAACAGATTTAGATAAAACAAATAGTCCAACTCTTAGTGTTGTTTTACCAAATGGAACAGTTGAAACAAAAAATGTTGTAGATATTGTTGGTGATGTAATTAGTATTAATTCTGCTACTCCTTTTAGTGCTGCACCAAATGCTAATAGTGTTTGGATTTTACAAAATACAACTCTAGAAACTACTCAATGGAGAGTTGTCGGGGTTTTGGAAGATAAAGATAACTATACAATTACTGCAACATCTTATATACCAGGGAAATATGCTTTTATTGAAGATGGCACAGCGTTACCAGTAAGAAACATAACTGTCTTAAATCAGTTAGTAGCTGCACCATCAAGTCCAACAGTACAAGAAGAATTTTTTATAGAAGGAACTGCTGCAAGAACAAAATTAAATATTAGTTTTAATCCAGAGCCGTTGGCTAGTATGTATTTATTAGAAGTAAAATATAATAACGGCAATAGTACAGTTATAAGATCAAGAAGTAATGAAATTGAAATTTTAGATTCTTTAGCTGGTAACTATGAATTTAGATTATTCAGTTTAAATGCGTCACTTGAACCTTCTGCTAACCCACAGACTTTTTCATTTAATGCCGTAGGAAAAACTGCTATACCTGCTGATGTTACTGGTCTAACAATAGAACCTATTAGTACTAAAACAGTTAGATTACGTTGGAATTTATCCACTGATATAGACGTAACACATGGTGGAAGAGTTTATGTAAGACATAGTACTAAAACTGATGGTACTGGTACTTTTTCAAATGCAACAGATTTAGTTCAGGCACTTCCAGGAAATTCCACATTTGCGGACGTTCCATATTTAGAGGGTGAATATATTCTTAAATTTCAAGATGATGGCGGTAGGTTTAGTGCTGGAGAAACAAGTGTCATTGTTGATTTACCTGATACACAGGGTTCTTTATTAGCATTAACAAGAAGAGAAGATTTAGATACTCCAAAATTTCAAGGAACAAAAACTAATGTTGCTTTTGATGCTACAACAAACGCATTAACACTTACAGGTGTTGGTCAGTTTGATAGTATTGCTGATTTTGATGCAGTACCTTCATTGGATGATATTGGAGGTGTTTCATCATCTGGTACATATGAATTTGGTGGAGCAGCAGCAACTTCTTTCTTAGATTTAGGTGCTGTCTTTAGTCTTGATTTAAAACGTCATTTCTTAACAGAGGCATTTTTTCCGTCAGATTTATTTGATGCTATTTCAGATATAGATGCAAGAGTAGATTTTGATGGATCTATTGCTACAAAAGTAAATGCTGAAATGCTTGTAGCTGTAACTCAAAATGATCCTACAACTGGTTCTCCTACTTATACTGCGTTCCAAACATTTGCTAATGGAACTTATAAAGGTCGTGGTTTTAAATTTAAGGTAAATATGACAAGTGGAGATCCTGACCAAGATATTAGAGTTTCGCAGTTAGGCTATACAGCTTCATTGCAAAGAAGAACGGAACAAAGCACTACAGCTATTACTAGCGGTGCAGGTGCAAAAGCTGTAACATTTACAAATACATTTTTCACAGGAACTTCTAGTATTGGAGGTGTAAATAGTAATCTTCCTTCGATAGCTGTACAACCTGTAGGAAGTTTTGCATCTGGTGATTTTTTTGAAGTAACAAACGTATCAGGTACAGGATTTACTGTACATTTTAAAAACGCATCAAATGCGTCAATTAGCAGAGATTTCACATATCAGGCTGTCGGATTTGGTAAGGGATGATAAAATAAAATAAAATATTGCAGAAATGGCAAGAGTCAATAGTACAACTAAAGAATCAGGTAATAATTTTAATGTAGCTAATGGTACTGGTGCTGCGGTTCGTGCAGGTATAAATGATATTTTTACAGCATTAAGAACAATAAATAGTGCTAGTGGAGATCCATCTGGTGATGCAAATGTAGTTCAGTTTCAACCACATATAGATTCGTCAACTAATTTATTAAAAATATGTACTGCTGTATCTTCTGGAACAGGTACATTTACAACTATTGGAAATATTACACAAGCAAATTTAGGTTTAATGCCTAAAACAGGTGGTACTTTTACTGGAAAAATAACACATAATTATACTAATTCTTTAAATTTACCTGTAGGAACAACGGCTCAAAGAGATGGTAGCCCTGCTGTTGGAATGTTTAGATATAACAGCACTCTTAACGTCTTTGAAGGGTATAAAAACACGGGATGGGGTGAAATTGGTGGAGGTGCTGGTGCTACTGGTGGAGGTACAGATGAAGTGTTTGTCGAGACGGACCAAACCATGACAACAAATTACACTTTAACTTCAAATAAAAATGCAATGACTGTAAGTCCTGTTATAAATAGTGGAGTAACCCTTACTGTGCCATCTGGTGCAAAATTAGTTATCTTATAATTATGCCAGTAACAATCAACGGATCAGGAACAGTTACAGGAATCTCAGTAGGAGGTTTACCTGATGGAATAGTAGATGCAGATATGCTTGCTGCTAATGCTGTTACTGCTGGAAAATTAGCAAGTGGTGTTGGTGGTAAAATTCTTCAAGTTGTTCATGTAACCAAAACAGATACTGCTTCTACAACATCATCTTCTTATTCAGATGTTTCGGGAATGGCTGCAAGTATTACACCATCAAGTACAAGTAGTAAAATTATTGTAAAATTTGATATTTATGCAGGTGGAACGAGCAATGTGTACGGAAGTGCAAAATGCCAAAGATTGATTTCGGGTGGCTCATATGCTGATCTTCAAATAGCAGATGTTGTTGGTAATCATAATCGTGCCAATATAGGCATAGATACTGAAGTTTCTTATGGTGCATATAAAGGATATAGTCATAGTTTTTCTTTACAAGATACAAGTCATAATACGACTTCTCAAATTACTTATAAGTTAGTGTGGAAAGTAACTAGTGGAACAGCATATATTAATAGAAATAATATAGATGCTGCAAATACTAGTACTGCTGGAACTTCTTCAGTAATGTTAATAGAGGAGGCAGCATGAGTTTAGATCACAAAGCTATTTACAAAGCATACGCTGGTACAGTTGTTAGTATTGATGATACTGCTGGTGCTTTTGATAAAGATGGTAAGTCTGTAACTCTTGAACAAAGCAAGATAGATGCTGCAAGAACAACTATTGATTCTGAATATGCAAAAGTAAAATATAAAGATGATAGACAACCTTTATATCCAAGTTTGGGAGATTTTGCAGACGCTATGTACTGGAATAGTAAAGGAGACTCTAGTAAACTGACAGCATACTATGCAGCCTGTGAAAAGGTAAAAACCGACAACCCAAAACCTAACTAATTATGAGTTCTATCAAATTAAAACATAGCGGTGGAAATGGAGTTATCATAGCTGCTCCTTCCAGTAATCCTGCATCAGATAAAACGCTTACATTACCTAGTGATGTTGATGGAACTATTGTTAGTAAGGATTCAGCTAATAGTCTGCAAAATATAGCTGGTATAAATGGCGGACAATTAAGTAATCGTAATTTAGTAATTAATGGAGCTATGCAAGTGGCTCAACGTGGTACGTCATATACTGGTGGTGGTTACGCAACTGTTGACAGGTTTTATCTTGATTATGCAGGGCTAGACGAAGCACCTACACAAGCTCAAGTTGATGTAGCAAGTGGCACTTCTCCATACACTTCAGGATTTAGAAAGGCATATAAACTTACAAATGGAAACCAAACGAGTGGTGCTGGTGCTGCTGATGTATTTTATATAATACAAATTATAGAAGCACAGAATATAGCACAATCTGGTTGGAACTATATTTCTTCATCGAGTAATATTACCCTAAGTTTCTGGATTAAATCAAGTGTTGCGCAAACATTTAAAGGTCATCTTAAAACAGATGATGGAACAGCACAAATATATCATTTTGAGACAGGTAGTTTAACTGCTGATACTTGGACAAAAATAACAAAAACTATTCCTGGTAATTCTAATTTACAGTTTGATAATGATAATGCAGCTGGACTTCGTTTAGTGATAGTGCCTTTTGCTGGTACTGATTATACAGCTAGTAGTGCGAATGAAAATGCTTGGCAAGGATATTCTAGCGGTATATTTGGTGGTAAGGATAACACTTCAACATGGTACACAACAAATGATGCGACTTTAGAAATTACAGGAGTTCAATTAGAAGTAGGCAGCGTTGTGACAGATTTTCAACATAGGTCATTCGGTCAGGAGCTTGCTTTATGTCAGAGATATTTTGAAAAATCATCTATGTTTTTTAGTACTGCTGGTTACCCTTTCATATATCAAACAGAAAAAAGAGCAGCAGCTACAGTAACCTCCCCAGATGCAGGGGGTACTTTTGCACTTGCAGGGGTTACACCTTCATCAACATCTATGTGGGTACAAAGAACGGGTGGTGGTGGACAATATACTGTACACATGGATGCGGAGCTTTAATTATGACTTTCACATACAAAAAAGTAAAAGATTTTGACGGAGTTGATTCAACAACTATGATTTTAAGAAAAGAAGATCATGCCTTTATTCCATTTGATGAAGCAAATAAAGACTACCAAGACTACCTCAAATGGGTAGCAGAGGGAAACACACCAGAGGAGGCTGATTAATGTCAACACTTAAAGTCACTAATGTTGCACACGAAACAAGTACATTAAACACGCTTGTATTTGATAATGGCGGTGGTTCTGGCAACGGAAGAGTAACCACAAAAGGAACTATAGGAGAAATATCTGCTGTTTCCTACGCTTCTACAATTACTCTAGATTTTAGAACTGCTAATAATTTTTCTACAACTCTTACTGGTAATGTTACTTTTGCTAACCCTTCAAACATATCTGCTGGACAATCAGGAGTTTTGGTAGTTACACAAGATGGAACTGGAAGCAGAACGGCAGCTTTTGGATCGTATTGGGATTTTTCAGATGGTACAGCACCTACATTATCTACAGGAGCAAATGCAGTAGATGTTATAGCTTGGTTTGCTAGATCGTCAACAAAAATATCTGCACAATTTATTGGAAACTTTAGCTAATGAGTAGCTTTGGCAGTCCTTCACCTTTTTTTATAGCAGGGACAAAAGAATACCAAGTAGAACGTAGTTTAAGATTTAATCCTGCTGATAGTACATATTTACAAAATACAACAGGAAGAACTTTAAACACGGGAGCTTATACAATCTCATGTTGGGTAAAAATTGGTACTACAAGTACAAACATATTACATATATTTACAGGAATGGATAGTACAGGAGCATCTAATACTTTTGGATCTCTAGTTTATTACAACAATAGATTTATTTTTTATCATTATTCTGGTAATGACGCAGATGCAGCATATACCGATGGAACTAATGGTATTCGTGATGTAAGTGCTTGGTATCATATTTTATTTAGTAAAGCTACTGGTTCGGCTGGAACTTTATATTTAAATGGTGTAGCTCAAACCAAACAAACTAATAACGCATCTAATGAGTCGGATATTTTTTCTGGTGATCTTACTATTGGAGCATATACTTATGGTGGACTTCAAAGATATTTTGATGGATATATTGCCGAGTTTCACGCAATAGATGGAACAGCACTAACACCTTCAAGTTTCACAGAAACAAATGTATTAACAGGTCAATTAAACCCAAAAAAATATACAGGCTCACATGGTTCTAGAGGTTTTTATGTAAATTTTTCAGATAATTCTGGAACGACTGCAACAACACTTGGTAAAGATTATTCTGGTAATGGTGTTAATTTCACACCAAATAATTTTTCTGTAGCTGCTGGTGTTACTAATGATTCCTTTGAAGATACACCTACAAATAATTTTCCAACAATGAACCCTTTAAACAGGGGTCCAGATAATCCTACTTGTTCCAATGGTAATTTATATTGGGGTGGTTCTACTGACCATTCGATTGTTGCTACGTTTGCAATTCCATCATCAGGCAAGTGGTATTGGGAATACACTAAAACATCTGGTAGTTATCTTATGTCAGGGATTATTGGTGATCCAGAAACCATGTCGTTAGGTTATTTCTTAGGCGGTCAAGCTACTGCATACACTGTTTACGCATACAATGGATACAAATATAACGCTGGTAGTGGTGCAACTTATATGGCAATTCCTCCAACAAGCACGACAATAATGATTGCTTTTGATGCAGATACTCGTAAATTGTATTTTGGTGCAGATGGAAATTGGGGAAATGGTTCAGGAAACACTAATCAAACTTTTGGTAATGCTGCTGTTGCTTATACAGTTACAGATGGAATAACATATTATCCAGCAGGGAGCTTTAATAGTGGTTCTGCTTTTGCAAACTTTGGACAACGAGCATTTAGCTATAAGCCAACAGGCTATAAAGCATTATGTTCAGCAAACTTACCCGACCCAACAATACTGCTACCTAATAAACATTTTGAAACTTTGCTTTATACAGGTAATGGATCAAATGGACACGCTATAACTGGTTTAGAATTTCAACCCGATTGGCTTTGGCTTAAAAAAAGAAATTCTACAGGACATCATGGAATATATGATGCAATTAGAAGTGTTAATAAAAGACTATTAGCTGATGAAAATGGTGTGGAAGCAGATGTTGAATTAGCAAGTTTTGATTCAGGTGGTTTTACATTTGGTTCAAATACATACTACAACAACAATACCGACACTTATGTTGCATGGAGTTGGAATGGAGGCGATACAGATGGTAAAACTTATGCGGTAACAGTTGTTTCTGATTCTGGTAATAA
>Ga0310343_10000560_pt1 | contig 17847 bp, 19 predicted proteins | sample HC15DNA2025_MG_FD_203519 | JGI IMG/M metagenome (GOLD analysis project Ga0310343, IMG submission 203519) | Marine microbial communities from station ALOHA, North Pacific Subtropical Gyre - HC15-DNA-20-25_MG | ecosystem: Environmental > Aquatic > Marine > Oceanic | place: Pacific Ocean: North... | reverse complement strand
TTCTGCATGGTTCAGTTGTTTGGAACCTATTAAATTAGTCATCAATAAGAACCAACTCATACTTGAAGCTTCAGAAGACGATAAGTGGCTGGTAACTGATTTACCAGAAAAAGATGCAAACATTTTAAGCAAAAAGTTTTTAGAGAGTAAAAAAAACTCTTTTGGTTATCAATTTATTTCCATACAATCAACGCCATACATTGAAAAATTTGCAGGATTCTGGATATTGAGAGATATTGAATTAATTGCATAAATTAAGATTAGGAGCAAGAACTATTCCTTATAAAGAAATATATTTCTCGAAAGCTGAAATTTTTATTAAAAACAAAAAATTTGAGTATTATTCATCACCTATCCTTAGTCAAAATAATTTTAAACATGCATTTTTTACGAAGTCAAGCTCTGAAAAATTTCTTCAATTATTAGCAAAACACTTTAATAAAAATTCCGTAAATTGCGTTTCTAATCAAATTCACAGTAATTTGATAGTGTTTGGATCTCTTTCCGAAGAGAGGAATAAGACTGATGCAGATGGTCTTGTTGGTAATAAATGTAATCAAAACTTATGGGTTTACACAGCTGATTGTATGCCAATATTTTTTGCAGATAAAAGGACAAGACATGTAGCGGCCTTGCATTGTGGTAGAAAAGGTTTAGAAAAAAAAATAATAAAAAATCTGGTTAAAATTTTCGATAACTTTGGGACATCTAGAGATGACTTACTTGTTGCAATAGGACCAGCTATTTCTAACGAACATTATCTAGTTGATCAAATAACACTCAAAGAATTTTATAGGAAGGCCGAAAACAAAAACATAACGGTCAATTTGACTAAAACTGAAAAAGATCGTTGTTTTAGTGATTCAAATGACTTTAAAGAGCAAAACTTAAATCAACTTGATCTTAAAAAATCTGCTTATAGACAACTTTTAATTGAGAATATTCCTAATAAAAATATAGACATCTCAAATTTATGTACATACAAATTAAAAAATGAATTTAATTCCTGGAGAAGGAGCAAAACAATCTCGAGACAATGGAGTTTTATTTGCTCATAGAGATAGTTAACTTGGACAAATTTCACTGGTTAAGTCTTTAGCAACTAATAATTCCGTCATCTCTTTAGTGCCTTTAATATTAAAAACTTTTGCTAACAAAATATTCTCTTTGAAACCAAAAGGTTTTACTTTCACTTTGCTTCCCCTTGGGAATTGACTTTTAAGTAAATTAGTTGCTTCAAGCTCATCATCCTCATTTACATGTACACAAAATAATTCAATAGTTAAATTCCTATTTTGATCCCCCACTAAAATAGTATTTGAACTTTTAATTTGAAGAATTTCAGCAGAGTTAACTACTAAAGGATTAAATACAATAAAACAAATTATTATTAAAAAAATTGATAATTTTTTCAATTTAGTAAATTTCAAGTTTTTTATTGTAAAAATAATTTTTTAGATGACGTATTTTTAAAAATTATTCTTCACAATTAACATATCCAACCATTTGAGCATTACTTTTGCCAGGAGGAACCATTGGATAGCAATTTTCACCTCTTCTAACAAGAATATTGATCAAGGCAGGACCGTCATGATTAAACGCATGTTGCAATTCATTCTGTAACTGTTTTCTATTAGAAATTAGATATCCTTTTACTCCGAAAGACTCCGCAAGTTTTACAAAATCAGGTTCACCACAACTCATATCAGATGAGGAATATCTTTCATCATAGAAACTTTCCTGCCATTGTCTTACCATCCCTTGCCAGCGATTATTAATGATGACCAACTTTACCTTTAAACCATATTGGGACAAAGTACCTAATTCTTGAATATTCATTAAAACGCTTGCATCTCCCGCTATGCAAATTACATCAGATTTAGGTAGAGCTGCCTTCACCCCAATTGCCGCAGGCAATCCAAAACCCATAGTTCCTAAGCCTGCACTACTAATCCATTTTCTTGGAGAATTCCTTAGATATTGAGCAGCCCACATTTGATGCTGTCCCACGTCTGTAGTTACATAAGATTCCGGTGAAAGTTCCCTAACTTTTAAAAGAACTTCCTGAGGATAGATTTCTCCTTCTTCAGGGGGTTCATACAAAGGGTGTTTATTTTTCCAAAAATCAATTTTTTCTAACCAGCTCTTCGTCTTAAAAGCAAATTTATTATTAAGAGATTTTTCATTAATTTTACGAACTGCTTTTGAAACGTCAGAGACAATTGCAACATCTACATTTCTATTTTTATTAACTTCTGCTGGATCAATATCTATATGAATGACTTTTGCATTGGGAGCAAAAGTATCTAATTTTCCTGTCACCCTGTCATCAAATCTAGCTCCAATAGCTACTAGAAGATCACATTCTGTAACTGCAAAGTTAGCGTAAGCAGTTCCATGCATACCTAACATACCAACTGATAAGTTATCCCTTTCATCAAAAGCACCCTTCCCCATTAAGGTAGTAGTTACTGGTATTTGATAATTATTCGCCAAAGTTTTTATTTCATCATGAGCTCCTGAAGATATTGCCCCACCACCAACATAAAGAAGAGGTCTTTCAGACTCCTCAATTAATTTAATCGCTTTTTTGATATCACAATCATTTATCTCTCCATTTCTTTTGAATCCCTTAGGAATAATCTCACCGGGCAAAACTCTTTGGTAATTAAAGAATTCTTGACCTACATCCTTGGGTATATCAATTAAAACAGGACCAGGTCTACCAGATGAAGCAATAAAAAAAGCTTCTGAGACCACCTTCGCTATGTCTGAAGGATTTCTTATTACCCATGAGTGTTTAACTATCGGAAGAGTTATGCCAAAAATATCAGTTTCTTGGAAAGCATCAGTACCAATTGCAGGTCTTGGGACTTGACCTGTAACCACTACAAGAGGAACTGAATCCATTTGAGCAGTTGCAATTCCAGTAACCAAATTTGTTGCGCCTGGACCTGAGGTTCCAAAACATACTCCTACTTCACCTGTGGATCTTGCATATCCATCAGCCGCATGAGAACCTCCTTGCTCATGTCTCACCATATAGTGCTTTAACCAACCATCTTGTTCTGCCTTATGAACTGCGTCATATATTGGAAGTATGGCTCCTCCTGGATATCCAAATATAACTTTTACCCCGTGAATTTTCAGAGAATCCATTAGTGCGTCTGCACCAGTTATCCAAACTGGATTTTTATTTTTTGAACTACCCTTTGAAAAGGATCTCGAAGTAAGAGTCACTAAAGAAATTCAATAATTACTTAAATATTAAACTTAATCAAAAACTTTTGCCTAATTTTTAAATGTAATGTCAGAAATGTATTCAAAAATCTTTCAAAAAATTCAAATATTTTTAAGAAAATTAAAAATTGATCTTTATAAAATTCCTAGCCTATGTAAGGGTCCAGAGCCTGAAATAAGTTCAATAAAAAGTATCAAGAAAACGATCATGGCGACTCTTCCATTCCAAACCTCAGAACTATTATTCCAACCCCATTGCCATTTCTCTTGGGGATAAAGTTTAACTTTTTCAGGCAACTTCGAAGCCTCTTCAATATTAACTAGAGGTCCTTCCAAGCAAGAAACTACTAGATCACTAAGACCCTCAATAAAAGTAGGATGAGTATTTAAAGCCTTAACCCTGCGAAAGTTTTTAATACCAGCTTTCTCAGCAATTTCTTTATATTCAATATCAATTTCTTGCAATGTTTCAATATGCTCTCCAACAAAACTTATAGGGACCACAATAAGATCATTAACTTTGGACCTTCCAAGATCTTCTAATACTTCTTCTGTGTAAGGCTTCAACCATTCGACTGGGCCAACTCTACTTTGATAAGAAAGGGTATGAGAGTTGCTGTGACCTAAATATTTTTCCAACTCATTTATTATCAGTAAAGAACAATCTTCAATTTGTTGTTTATAGGGATCTCCAGCTTCCTCTACGTAACTCTTAGGAACTCCATGGGCAGTAAAAAATATATGAGCATTAGAAGGTGATTCACAAAGTGAAATTTGTTCGGAAATTAATTCAACCATTGACTTTAAATAACCTGATTGACTAAACCAACTTCTTATACATCTCATCGGGATTTTCTTAAAATCACTATCAGAATCTCTTAATTTTTTTAATTCCCTGAAGCTTGAACCACTTGTACTAATTGAAAAATGTGGATATAAAGGTAATACAACAATTTGATCTATACCATCAGCTTTCATATCAGCTATTGCTGATTCTGTAAAAGGATGCCAATACCTCATTGCGATATAGGTAGTAGCATTCAGCCCCTTATCCCTTAATTTAGATTGCAATTCTCTTGCTTGTTGTTCAGTTATCCTTCTTATGGGAGATCCGCCACCAATAGAAAGATAAGCCTGTTGAGAAGTAGTACTTCTAAGTGTACTAATTAACCAGGCTAAAGGCTTTTGGAAAGCAGGAAAAGGGGTCCTGATTATCTCTGGATCAGAAAAAAGATTGTATAAGAAAGGACCTACATCATTGATACGTTCAGGCCCTCCTAAATTCATTAGTAAGACGCCTACTTTATCCATTTAAAATTTATGGAGATTGAAAATCAACATTTAAAACGTCATTATAAGGACAATTATATAAGTAAATGAACGTAATTCAGGAAATTAATAATGTCAATGATAAATTTGCTACTGAAGGTAGCAAACTAAGAATTGAGAAAAGGGGAGAGAAACTAAATATTAGAGGTTCACTCCCTTCAAAAGAAGATAAGAACAACTTTAAAATTCAAAGAATATCTCTAGGTTTAAAAGCTGATATTTCTGGATTAGAGGAGGCTAAGAAAAAATTGCAATTAGTCAATTTACAACTGGAATTAAATCAATTTGACTGGATTAATTGGATAGTAAAACCCAATATAAAGGAATCAAAAGATAGCTTTGAATTTCCAAATAGACTAAATCAATTTGAGGAATTTTTTTTTAAAGAAAGCAAAAGTGAATATTTAAGCAGCACTAGAAAAACCACGTGGAGAAGTTCTTACAAACCTTATCTGAAAAGAGTCCTAAATATATATTATGAGAAGGAAAGTGAGGATTTAGAAAAAATATTTCAAAAAACACTTGAAAGTTACAAGGAAGGAAGCAGAAGTAGGAAACAATGCGCGACTTCTCTAAGTGTTTTAGCTAAGTTTTTGGAAATTAAACTACCAGAAGATTGGAAATTAAATTCTAAAGGTTATGGTTTAAATAAAGCAGGATTTAGGAATCTCCCAACTGACGAGGAAATAGAGAAAATTTGGGCGAAGATTCCAAACAAATCTTGGAAATTTGTTTTTGGTTTAATGGCTACATATGGATTAAGAAATCATGAAGTATTTTTTTGTGATTTAAGTTCTCTGACAAGTTTTGGAGACAAAATTATTAGAGTTTTACCTACAACTAAAACAGGGGAGCATCAAGTTTGGCCGTTTCATCCTGAATGGGTAGAAAAGTTCCAATTATCAAAACTTGGTGAGAATCCAGAATTACTCCCAAATATTGACAATAATCTTAAGAACACAACTTTGCAGAAAATTGGAAAAAAAATTACAGACCAATTTAAGCGTTACTCATTACAAATAAAACCTTACGATCTCAGGCATGCTTGGGCAGTTAGAACAATCTTTTATGATTTACCTGATACTGTAGCTGCAAGAATGATGGGACATTCTGTTAGTCTACATACTCAAACTTATCACCACTGGATTACTAAAAGAGATCAACAGCAGGCAGTTAATAATGCACTTTTAAAAGTCAAGAGATCTAAAAGTGTCTAAAGATTTATAATCACTTAATAAGATTAGAGTTTTATGCAAGAAGAACGTTTCCCCTCAGAGAAAAAAATATCTAATCTTGATACTCAAGCTATAGAGCTTGGTATGGGAGGCAAACTATCGCCAGAGAGCAACGAAAGCGCATATAAAAAAAAGATGCAACAAAGGAAAGAAATTCAAGCTGAAAGACTGAAAATTAGAAAAACCAAAAAAGGATTATTGATTGTTTTTACTGGGAAAGGTAAAGGTAAAACAACTGCAGCTTTAGGAATGGCCTTAAGAACGATAGGGCATGGTTATAAAGTGGCAATAATTCAATTTATTAAAGGAGGCTGGACCACTGGAGAAGAAAAAGCACTTAAAAATTTGTCTCCAAAAATATCTTGGCATTCATTAGGAGAGGGATTCACTTGGGAGACGCAAGATAGAATTAGGGATGAAAAATTAGTTCAGGAAGCATGGGGACTAGCCAAAGAATATATAAAAAATAAATCCTATAAACTTATAATCCTTGATGAAATTAATATAGCTACAAAACTTGGCTATCTTGCTCCAGAAGAAATAATTACCTTTTTAAAAAATTTAAATAATAGAAAAAATCATATTGTTTTAACTGGAAGGGGCGCATCTGATTCGATTATCAATTACGCCGATCTAGTTACAGAGATGAAGCTAATAAGACATCCTTTCAAAGAACAAGGAATAAAAGCTCAAAAGTGCGTTGAGTTCTAGTTGAAAAAGTTTTTAGTTTTTTAAGCTTTAGGCAAGTTTAGAAATGTTTAAAGACACACGCAATATCTGAACAAAAAATAAATTCGGTACATTTACTTGCTAAGGTCTTAAAAGTATGATTATTGAATGACTTACAAAAGAGTTCTTTTAAAACTAAGTGGTGAAGCACTAATGGGTGAAAAACCCTATGGTATTGATCCTGCTATTGTTCAATCAATTGCAGAAGACGTTTTAAAAGTAGTCGAAAAAAATGTCCAACTTGCAATAGTTGTTGGGGGTGGAAATATTTTTAGAGGGCTTAAAGGTTCTGCTGATGGCATGGACAGAGCAACGGCTGATTATGTGGGAATGCTAGCCACAGTAATGAATGCGATTTCACTTCAAGATGGATTGGAAAGAGTAGGAGTAGCAACTAGAGTTCAAACTGCAATTGAAATGCAAGAAATTGCAGAGCCTTACATTAGAAGAAGAGCCATGAGACATTTAGAGAAAGGAAGAGTTGTAGTCTTCGGAGGTGGTTGCGGAAACCCATTTTTTACAACTGACACTACAGCAGCTCTTAGAGCAGCAGAGATAAATGCTGAAGTTGTCATGAAAGCTACTAAAGTTGATGGAGTTTATAACTGTGATCCCAATAAATTTCAAGATGCAAAAAAATATTCTACTCTTAGTTATCAGCAAGTTCTTAGTGATGAAATCGCAGTAATGGACAGCACTGCAATTGCGCTTTGCAAAGACAATAACATTCCTATTATGGTATTTGATATATTCAAAAAAGGAAACATTTCTAAAGCTGTTGCTGGGGAACCTATAGGTTCATTAATTAGTTAAAGCTCATTTAAATTTTTTTATTATGAAAGAACAAGAAATTCAAGAAAATATGAATAAAAGTATTGAAGCAACTCAAAGAAACTTTAATACTATAAGAACGGGCAGAGCCAATGCTTCACTTTTTGACAGAATAAGTGTTGAGTACTATGGTGCAGAAACTCCAATCAAATCGCTTGCCTCAATTAGTACTGTTGATTCACAAACGATTTCAATACAACCTTTCGATATTTCATGTTTACCAGCGATAGAAAAATCTATTTCGATGAGCGATTTAGGTATTACTCCAAATAATGATGGGAAAGTAATAAGGATAAATGTTCCTCCTTTGACAGAGGAAAGAAGAAAGGAGTTTTGTAAATTAGCTTCCAAATATGCAGAAGAAGGTAAAGTAGCTTTGAGAAATATTAGAAGAGATGCTGTCGATAAAGAAAAGAAAGATGAAAAAGATGGTCTTATTTCTATCGACGAATCGAGAGATAATCAAGCTGAAATTCAAAAAATAACTGATAAATTTATTGCTTTAATAGAAACTAAATTGTCTGAAAAAGAGAAGGAAATTCTTAAAGTTTGAAAGGATTTGACGTCGTAATAATTGGTGGAGGATTATCAGGATCTTCCACAGCTCTTAACCTATCAAAAAAAGGATATTCCGTTCTAATTATTGAAAAAGAAAAATTCCAAGATTACAAGCCATGTGCTGGGGGAATGGCATCTTCAATGCAAAAATTCCTCCCTTTAGACATAACAGATTCCATAGAATCAAAAATTAAGAATGTCGAATTCAGATGGAAAGCTTCAGATAATGTAATTGCTGATCTTACTGGTGAATCTCCATTTTGGATTATTAAAAGAGAGAAACTTGATGAATTATTACTTAATGATTCCTTGAGTAATGGAGTTCAAATAATAAGACCATTATTAATAGAAAAAATCATAAAAAAAAATGATAAATGGGAAATCACTTGTGATAATAAATGTATATATGTATCTGAATATCTCGTTATTGCAGACGGGTCCCAGTCTAAATGGGCAGGACATTTCAATTTAGGGCCAAGAAAGCCAAAATTTGCAAACACAATCTCACTAAGATTAAAAGGCTTAGGTGAAATTTCTAGAGATACAGTTAGATTTGAGTTTGGATTTATAAAATATGGGTTTGCATGGGCATTCCCCCTAAGAGAAAGCCTAAATATTGGTTTGGGCACTTTTATAAACAATGGTCTCTTAGAAGATCAGGCTATAAATAAACAAGTGATCAGAAGCTTCGGTTTTGATGATTTTCCTCATAAAACAATTAATAAGAAACTGAGACTATGGAATGGATTCCACCCAATTAATGGAGATAAAGTTTTAGCGGTTGGAGATGCAGCATCTCTATGTGATCCATTTTTAGCCGAAGGAATTAGACCATCTTTGATTAGCAGTTTTTATGCTGCAGAATACATAGACCAGTGTCTATCTGGGCAAGGAGATGATTTAAACCTTTACACGAAAAAAATTAACAATATTTGGGGGAAATCAATGGCTTGGGGGAGAAGAATAGCACAGGTTTTTTATAGATTCCCCAGAACTGGGTATCAATTAGGTGTCAAAAGAAAAACAGCACCTAAACGAATTGCTCAAATATTATCAGGAGAAATGAGTTATGAAGATATTGCAAAAAGAGTTATCAGAAGGCTTTTAACAAAAAGTGAGAATTAATTCTTTTTTTTAAATTCAAACTTCAATCTAGCTAGCAGAAATTAATTTATGATTTTTTATTTCTGAATATCTCTTGATTAACAGATCCTCCAATTCTTCTATAGCCTTACTGAAGCCAGTGATACCTTCACTAAGCTTCTCACTAGCCATTTGATCATCCAACATACTTAATCTGAAATCTTTTTCTTCGAATTTATAGTCAGGAGAATTATTTAATTGGGTACTTGCATCTAATTTTCTAATTAAAACTTCTTTTTCTTTTTTTAGTTCCTCTAAAAATTTAGGAGCAATTGTTAGAAGATCGCAACCTGCTAATTCTTTTATTTCATCAATATTTCTAAAGCTCGCTCCCATTACTTCTGTCTTAAATCCTTTTTCTTTAAAATACTTATAAATTTGTGTAACCGAAATAACACCAGGGTCTTCAGCACCCTTAAAACTAGTTTTACCAGTTTTTGCTTTATGCCAATCCAATATACGACCAACGAACGGAGAAATTAAGGTGATCTTTGCATTTGCACAAGTAACCGCCTGGCAGAAGTTAAAAAGTAAAGTGAGGTTGCATTTGATACCCTCTTTTTCCAAAATTTCAGCAGCTTTAATTCCTTCCCAAGTCGCAGCAATCTTAATTAAAATTCTTTCCTTTTCGATTCCAAAATTTTTGTAGAGATTGATTAATTTTCTTGCTTTTTTTACCGTGGCTTCAGTGTCAAAGCTTAGTCTTGCATCAACTTCAGTAGATACGCGCCCTGAAATAATTTTCAATATTTCTTTGCCAAAAAATACTGAAACTTGGTCAACAGTTTCTTTAATTAATTCGATTTCAGAGAATCCCTCGGGCAATGTATTTCCTGAACTTTCTAAAGCTTTATCAATTAATTTCACATAATCAGGATTCTTAGCAGCTGCCAGTATAAGTGATGGATTAGTAGTAGCGTCCCTTGGTTGAAATTTTTTTATCGAATCTATATCACCAGTATCTGCAACAACAACGGTCATGGAGGACAATTGTTCCAAAGTTGATTTCATATCCAGATAATCATGTATACATATATAACCTAGCTTTAATTTCAAATGAATTCATCAAATAATGAACTAAATATTTATAAAATTGAAAAATTTTAGGGTTTTTTAACAATCACTTCGTGGCCTTTGATTTTAGGAGGTATTTTTTCAATTACTATTAAACTCTCCATAATTTCTTTTGCAACAGGTACTGCAACAGTTGAACCATATGCATATGATTTGGATGGCTCATCAATTACCACAAGGACAACATATTTGGGATTATTAACAGGCAAGGCTGCCACAAAACTACAAACTTTTTTACTTGTATAGGCACCATTAAAAGCTTTTTGAGAAGTACCTGTTTTTCCAGCTATTCTATAACCCTCAATTTTAGCTTCAGATCCACTACCTTTATCAACTACGCTCTCCATCCATTCAAGAACAGTTTTAGAGGCCTCATGTGAAAAGAATTGTTTTTTTGGATTTTTAGTTACTTTTTCTTTAAAAGTTGAGGTTACATGAGGAATCACTTCAAAACCGCCATTTGCTAAAGCCGCATGAAGTTGAGCCAACTTAAGTGGCGAGATTGAGAACCCTTTGCCAAAAGAAGTCACTGCAGGCTCAATTGATTGATTTACAAATAAATCTTTTCTCTTTAATTGGCCTGCAGTTGATTCATACAAGTCAGTCTCTAAATTTTTATTTATACCTAAATTTTTCAGCAAATCCCAGTAAACTAAAGGATCTAAATTTTGCATTATTTTTACCATTGCAACATTACTTGAAACCTGCAAAACTTTTGGATAATCAATATATCCATTACCTTTTTTATCCCAATTAGAAAGTGTCCATCCTCCAACATTAATCTTTCCATTATCTTCAACTAAACCATCTTTCTGGATTACTTTTTCTTCTAATGCTAGGGCAAGATTAATAGGTTTAAAAGTCGAACCAGGCTCAAATAAATCTTGAGAATACCAACCCCTAAATAGCTCAGAATCGTACTGCCAAAATTTATTAGGATCATATGAAGGAACCGTAACTAATGAGAGAATTTGACCATTATTAACATCCATAACTATTGCAAATCCCTTCTTTGCTTTCCACTCTCTTACTTGCTTTGATAATGCATTGAATGACGCTTTCTGTAATTTTGAATCTATAGTAAGGCCTAAACTCTTGTAATCAGAAATAAAATCACCTGGGGATGAATTATCAGGTAACGGGGTTCCATCCCCTCCTCTTTTTATCAAATTACTTTTATTAAAAACTTTAAGTTGATTATCTAAATGAAGCTCTAATCCTGCTGAACCTATATTCTCATCATTAACAAACCCTACAAGATTAGAGTAAAGCTCTCCTTGAGGATAATATCTTTGCGAATATTTAAACAAATCAAGTCCGCTTATTCGAAGGTTTTTAATCTTTTCTGCCTTTTCTTCAGAAATTTTATCCAAAAGCATGATACCACTCATTTTGTTGTTAAATTTCCTTGAGAGTATTTCATCATTAATATCCAAGATAGGTGACATTTTTTTTGCGACTTCTTCAATACTGCGAACTCTGTTAATTGGATCACCAGGAAAATTAAAATATTTTGGATGGGCCCATAATTTATAGAGAGGTTTATCGTAAGCGATTAGTCTATTATTTCTATCAACGATTGATCTACGTTTTTTTAAGGAGTTAGTTGTTGAAGATTGTATCAATCTGGCTTTCCTTTGCAAATCAGAGGCATTAAAGACTTGCAATTTGACTAACCGACCAAACAAAGAAAATATTAATAACAAGCTAAAAATATAGAGAAATTTAAATCTCGTTGGATTAAGGGGTTCTAGACGAACAATTTTTTTGTATTTTTGCATCAATATCCCCTTTGATATTTGCTTTCACTAAAACCTTCAATGAAACTACTTAAATTTTTCTTAAATAAACTTTCTTTTTTTTCTACAATTTTATTTAAATAGATTAAATCTTCAGGTTTAGTTTTTCTATAAATATTGAGAGACTCAAGTTCACCGATATAAAATTCCTCAATTTTAGAAATATAATCAATAAGATTATTATTTATAGCTCTTGTTTTAGATAAAGTTTTATATGTATCTGACCATTTTTTTTGGCTATCAAAAGATAAGAAGAATAAGGTAAATATTAAGACTAAAATAGAAAAGTTAATTGTATCGAATATTTGATGTATTAATTTGATATTAGGTATGGATGTTTTTTTAGAGTTTTTTTTACTTTGGTATGAAACTTTTTTTTTAAAATTAGATTTTGTACCATAAGGTGTCATCTATTATTTATTCTGAAATAAAAGAAGTGTTATTAATTAAATAAACATCTTTTTGTTTGATTCGCAAGTAATAAAATTAAATTCTTTATGTCCTTAATAAAAACAAATTAAAGAAAGTCAACCCATTCCATAAAGAATGCATAATCACAGAAGAGAGCAAACTTCCCGAAGCAATTCTTGTAATTCCCAGTCCAATACCCAGAACAAATAATGGAGGCATTTCTCCTAAACTCAAATGAGCTAAAGCAAAAATAAAAGATGAAACTATAATACCCAAAATTATTCCAAAATCTCTTGAAAGAGTTGGTAGTAAAATACCGCGAAATATAATCTCCTCAAAGAAAGGAGCCAAGAGAGTTGTCGTAACAAATAGTAGAATAAATGCAAAGTAATTATTATTATTAAGGACAATTTCCAGCAAAGGGTTACTTCCATTTTGATTGTCAATAAGACTATTCATAATTAAAGAAATCAATAAGACAAAAGGGATAATTGTTAACCAACCCTTAATTCCCTGAATAATTGCATCTTTTAGTGGCAAGAAATTGAGCTGAAAATAATCTTTTTTAAAACTAAATTCACCATTCAAAGATTTAATTTGGTAATAAACTATAAAAAGTGGAGGAATAGCCATAAATAGATAGCCAAAAAATATTTTTAAAGATTGTGACAACTGAATCGAAATATTTTTTGAAAAAAGTTCAACTAAACTTATTGAAAACAAAGGGGAAACTACTTCTCCCAAGACAACAAACCCACCTGAAATTAATATAACCATGTCAATTAATTTTAAATCTAAAGGTTTAATTTCTTTCCACTCAACCTTTTTCATAGATATTGCTTTCCATAATGTTTTTAAAGCAAGAATTGAGCCAAGCATTATGGTTAAAAGTGGTATCAATCGTATAGCTAATATTTTTAAAAACATTTTTCTTGAAAATGATTTTGTTATTAATGAACTATCATCAAAATCGAATTTCTTGCTTAAGAGGTGATATAAAAATCTATCCCCTTTTAAAAAATCAAGCTTTTCAAGATTGGGTTTATAAGTATTATTGATGGAATTTTTTTCTATCTCATCAACAAGTAATTTATAGTTTTTATTTTCAAACTCTTTGGATATATTTTTCTCAATTATAGATTCACTTGATTGCGAAGAAATTATCCTGATTAATTTATTTCTCTCTGATAGTTCATTAAATAAGACCTGAGATAGGGCATTATTAATTTGAGCCACAGGATCGTTTGTAATAAAAAAATTTTTAAGATTTATTGGTATTGATTGGACCGCCAATTCAGTTATTTCCTGCTCTTTTTGACTTATATCAAATGAAACAGAAGGTCTAGTTAAACTATCTCTTAATCCTTGTTGCCATACAAAAAAAGTTATAACTAGAGAAATTAAAGCTAAAGAGAGTTTTGTCTTAGAAATATTTTTAAAGATCATAATTCATTATAAAGTTGAAAAATAAAGTTTAGTTATCATTGAAATTTCTAATATTGATATACCTATTTTTATCACGTCATGAGATGATTAAATTATGATCACTTTCAAATTAATATAATGACTATACGATTAGTATTGGTTAGGCATGGATTAAGCAGTTTTAATGTAGAAGGATTAATTCAGGGGAGGACAGATGATTCATTATTAACTGATGAAGGATACGAACAAGCCCTTAAAGCAGGAAAAGCTTTATCAAAAATTAACTTTGATAAAATCTACTCATCCCCACTTGTTAGGGCTGCGGAGACTGCAAAAACAATTAAAAAGAATTTAAAGAAAGAACAGGAAATTATATTTGATAAGAATTTGTTAGAGGTAGATCTTACTGAATGGTCTGGTCTAAAAATTGATGAAATAAAAAACAATTTCCCAGAAATTTACCCTATTTGGAAAAATGATCCAGAAAATCTAATTTTAAAGAGAAGTGAAAATAAAACTTATAAACCAATTCAAGAACTATTTGATCAAGCAAATAATTTTATAGAAGATATTTTGAAAATTCACTTAGAAGAAGATGATGTGAATATTTTAGTAGTTGGGCACAATGCGATTCTTAGATGTTTAATCCTTTTATTATTAGGCAAACCTAACCAAGGTTTCAGAAAAATAAGATTAGAAAATGCCTCTTTCTCAATTCTCAATATTTCAAGATATGAGAAAACTTTTAAAGCACAAATTGAATGTTTAAATCAAACATCTCATCTTAATAAAAATATTCCCAAACAAATTGGGGACTCAAGAATATTTCTAATAAGACATGGTGAAACAAACTGGAATAAAGAAGGTAGATTCCAAGGCCAAATTGATATTCCATTAAACGAAAATGGCAAAGATCAAGCGAGAAGGACTTTTGAATATTTGAAAAAGATTTCTTTCAATAAAGCATTTTCAAGTTCAATGAATAGGCCTTACGAGACAGCACAAATAATTCTTCAAAATAACAAAAATTTAAAAATAGAAAAAATAGATTCACTAGTAGAAATCAGTCACGGATTATGGGAGGGGAAACTGGAATCGGAAATTAGAGAAGAGTGGCCTCTTTTACTAAAAAATTGGCATGATAAACCTGAAGAAGTAATAATGCCCGAAGGGGAATCTATAAAAGATGTATCAGAAAGGTCCATAAAAGCTTTCAACAAAATTTGTTTATCTCAAAAAGATAGTGATCTAAGCCTTCTAGTTGCTCATGATGCAGTCAATAAAACTCTCATTTGCAAAATCCTTGGGATTGATTATTCAAATATTTGGATGATTAAACAAGGGAATGGTGGTATAACTATAATTGATCTTTTTAATGATCCAAGTAAACCTCCTGTGATTAGTGCTCTAAATATCACAACACACCTAGGAGGGATTATTGATTTAACTGCTTCTGGAGCACTCTAAATTTTAAGCTTTTATAATAGTGTTCTATTAAAGTAAAAATAAAAAAGACATTACTTATTTAGAAGAAACCAACTTGGCTAAAAGGCCAAAATCTCAAATAAGCTTTTCCAATAATCTCCTTTTTGTGAATGAATTTACTTCCAGGCCAATATCTTCCATCCCAGCTATTTGATCTATTATCGCCTAAAACCAAAAAATGATCTTTAGGAACTTTAGTATTTTCAAATTCACCACATCCATTAAAAAGAGATGATGTGCACTTAAAAGAGACATAAGGTTCAGGAATTAATTTATTATTTATTATTACTTCACCTTTAGTATTTACTCTTACAATCTCTCCAGGAAGTGCCACAACTCTTTTGATATAAGCATCGCAAGCTTGATCCCTCAACCCAGGGACAAAAGACATTGGGGGGAAACTCATAAAAAAGCAATATCTTTTTTTTGGTAAAGGCTTTGATCTGGATGAAATTAGTTTTTCATCAAATGAGTAAGGAGATTTAAAAACTACAATATCTCCTCTTTTTGGTAAAGAGTTCCTAAGAGAGAACTTTTCAATAATTAACCTATCGTTTATTTGTAATTCTGGGAGCATTGAACCAGAGGGGATATAACGAGGTTCTGCGAAAAAAGATCTGCAAGATGAAATAAAAAAAGTTAATAGGATTAGTAGTCCCCATTCTTTTAAAAAACTTTTAATAGATACAGGCATAGACTTATTGAAGGCTTGATTTTAACCTTACATAAATTGTTTGGCATATTCAATTTCATTAAATCCCAATATCACTTTTATTTCTTCATAAACCAAAAATGGTCTCTTTATTAGTTTGCCGTCACTCAGAAAAAGTTGAATAATTTCTTCTCTCAATAAAGAGTTAATATCAGGATTAATCGATTTAAAGGCTTTCCCTCTCGTATTGAAAACCTTTTTTTTATCCGCACAGTATTGATCTAAAGCTAGATTTAAATACTCAAATAATGGAGGTTCTTTCACGATATCAATTAATTGGTATTCAACATTTTTTTTATCAAGCCAATTTGCCGCTTTTCTGCAAGTAGAACATTTTGAATAACTATAAAAAATTATTTTTTTCAATTTACTTTACTAACTTTAGATTTCTTGAGAACCTTAAAATTTTTCTTTCTTAAGGGTGTACAATTTTTCAATAAATTTTCAACTACATCAAAATCCCTCCACCCATCAATTTGAACTGTTCTTCCATCAAGTCCTTTACTAGTTCTAAAAAATTCAGCAACATCTTCGAGCTGATTAGGAGCAATTTGATTAATACTTACTATATTAGCTTGCCTAGGATTGGCCACAGGCACGCACAAAAGTTTTCCATCATATGCACCACAATCGTGCATATCTAAAACCCCAATAGGTCTAGCTTTTATTAGACAACCAGCAAAAGTTGGCTCATCCATTATCACCATCGCATCTAGAGGAGCGCCATCCTCAGCCAGAGTATTTGGTATAAAACCATAATCAAAAGGGTACCTTACAGAAGAATGCAATACTCTATCCAAAGCCATTATTCCTGCCTCAGAGCAATATTCATATTTATTCCTACTACCTGCAGGTATTTCAACAATTATATTTACTATTCCCTTCATTGGAGATGGAGGTATAGAACTAAGGTCCATCTTTTTTAAAATCTCGGCTAAAAGTTACCTCGTTTCCTTTAGAGAAAGGCCTTCCAATTAAAATACTTATTGAAGGTAATAAAAATGTCAATAAGGCAAAAATGATACCTAAAGATGTTATAGATAAACTCCTTATACTTAAAGGGTCATCATCATCTCTTTCAAAATCAGTTTGGCGAGAACTAAGAGAAGATTCTTCGCTTGATTTACTTTTAATAAAGTGCTTAGATTTTGTATAACTCAAGAACTCTTAATTGGTAAAGGTTAAGGAGATAATTGAACATGTTTATCCTACATTCTAAATGTCCATAAATCAAAACATTCTTTAGTAACTTTTTAATTATTCTTTTTCTAGTAACGATCTAATAGATTTTAATTCGTCTAATATTTGCACTAGTACGTTTTGAGCGGCAGAGGATGGCGTATTAAATATTTCTACAGTAACTTCCTTAATTCTTAAAATATCTTTAGCGAATCTTGCTACCTCATTAGGATGGAATTTTAAAGGATCTTTTTGATCAGTTCTGAATTCGGGATTTAATTTTCTTGGATTAAAACTGGGGTTTAAATTTCTTAGATCAGTATTTGTATATCTATAAACAGAAGCTCTTGATCTGTTAAGGAATTTTTGAACTTCATCAATTCCTACTAATTCCTCTTCACTAGAAATATTGGAATCTATATTTTCCATAACTTTAAAAAAATGATTTTGAAATTAATGAACTTTTTAAAAGAGTTTGAACTTCATTACTGAAAAAGTTAGCAGAAAGAATATTTATAGACTAGCCGCGTTGTGGGACTCAAGACACTTTAATTTTTTTTTTCATCTGAATTGATAAGATTAATTATCATTTAAGACTTTTTGTATGCGCGTGACCACCTCATTTCCTCTGGGGACACTTCGTGACACACCTTCTGAAGCTGAGATTATTTCACATCAATTAGTTTTATAAGCTGGT
>Ga0310343_10000558_pt1 | contig 17869 bp, 15 predicted proteins | sample HC15DNA2025_MG_FD_203519 | JGI IMG/M metagenome (GOLD analysis project Ga0310343, IMG submission 203519) | Marine microbial communities from station ALOHA, North Pacific Subtropical Gyre - HC15-DNA-20-25_MG | ecosystem: Environmental > Aquatic > Marine > Oceanic | place: Pacific Ocean: North... | reverse complement strand
CGGTTTGGCGGGACGCATAAGCCCTTTAAAATTGACCCGAACGCCCCGTTTCCTTAGGTTGACCGAGCTTTTTTAATATGGCCAACAGCGAAGTTCAGAACAATTACCTGATCCCCCACGTGGTGGAGCAGACCAGTCGCGGCGAGCGCGGATACGATATTTATTCGCGCCTGCTGGTGGACCGTATCATCTTCCTCGGCACCGCCATCGATGATTCGGTGGCCAATACCGTGATCGCCCAGATGCTCTTTCTGCAGATGAGCGACCCGAAGAAGGACATCCACATTTACATCAACTCCCCCGGTGGCCACGTCACCGCCGGACTGGCGATCTACGACACCATGCAGTTCCTCACCTGCGACGTGAACACCTACTGCATCGGTCAGGCCGCCAGCATGGGCGCCGTGCTGCTCAGCGGCGGTACCACCGGCAAACGCTTTGCCCTGCCGCACGCCAACGTGATGATCCATCAGGTGCTCGGCGGTGCTCAGGGTCAGGCAACCGACATGGAGATCCACGTGAAACACATGTTGGAGCTCAAGAAAACCCTCACCGGCATTCTCGCCAAACACAGTGGCAAGCCCTACGAGGAAGTGTACGAAGCATGCGAACGCGATAATTTTCTCACCGCCGAAGAAGCCAAGAACTTTGGCCTCGTGGATGAAGTAGTGTCCTCCCGCAAGGATGTCACTACGCTTCCGGACAAATCGTCTGTGGACGAGAAATAATCTGCACCGACCATGGCCCGCCCTCGTAATCTCACCCTCTGCAGCTTCTGCGGCAAATCGCATGCCGAAGTCCGCAAGCTGGTGTCCGGCCCGGGGGTGTACATATGCGACGAATGCATCGAAACCTTCAAACAAGTGCTCGACAAGGAGCTGGCTGAGGAAGCCCCCAAGGGCGAGGCGCCGCAGCTGGCCATCAAGCAACCCGCCGAGATCAAGGCCGAGCTGGACAAGCATTGCATCGGGCAGGACGCCGCCAAGAAGACGTTGTCCGTCGCCGTACACAATCACTACAAACGCATCCTGCACGAGGCCGCCGCCGAGTCCAAGGATGCCCCACATGCCGGCGTGGAGATTGAGAAGACCAACATCATGCTCATCGGCTCCACCGGTACCGGCAAGACCCTGCTCGCCCGTACCCTTGCCGACGTGCTCGATGTGCCTTTCGCCATTGCCGACGCCACCACCCTGACCGAGGCCGGTTATGTGGGTGAGGATGTGGAAAACATTATCCTGCGTTTACTACAGTCCTCGGACTACGACGTGAAGCGCGCGGAGATGGGCATCATTTATATCGACGAGATCGACAAGATCACCCGCCGCACCGAAAACGTTTCCATCACACGCGATGTTTCCGGTGAAGGCGTACAGCAGGCGCTGCTCAAGATTCTGGAAGGCACCATCTGCGCCGTACCGCCTCAGGGAGGTCGCAAGCATCCCCAGCAGGAATACATCCGCGTCAACACCCGCAACATCCTGTTCATCTGCGGCGGCGCTTTTGTGGATCTGGACAAGGTAATCCAGCGCCGCCTCGGCAATCACGTGCTCGGCTTCGGCGCGCAGGAACAACAGGTCGATGCCATGCACAAGAGCCGCGAAGCTCTCAAGCATGTGGAGCCGGAAGATTTACTCAGCTACGGGTTCATTCCCGAATTCATTGGCCGCCTGCCGATGATCACCGCACTGGAGGAACTCACCAAGGATCAACTCGTTGCCATCCTTACCGACACCAAGAACGCCCTAACCAAACAGTACCAGAAACTACTCTGGCTCGAGGGCGTGGAATTGGAGTTCACCAAGGACGCCCTGCAGGAACTCGCCGCCCAGGCCATTGCCAAGGGTACCGGTGCCCGCGCCCTGCGCGGTCAGTTGGAGCGGTTGATGCTCGATCTCATGTACGAGATTCCCGGCAGTGATGAAATTGAGTCGGTCAAAATCACCCGCGGTGCCGTGCAGGGCAAGAGCAAGCCGGTGACACGGCGCAAACCCAAGCAGGCCGCCGCCTAATTCCGCTTGTCCTCGGCCCGCATCGTTGGCTTGCCGGGACAACCCTGATCCCCTTACGTTCCACGCCTTATGTCCGAAACCACGCCCATTGCCGACCGGTTGGCTGCCCACGTGGCGGCCCTGCCGCCGTCGGGCATTCGCGAGTTCTTTGAGCTCGTGCAGGGCCGGCCGGACGTCATTTCTCTCGGTGTCGGCGAACCCGATTTCGCCACGCCCTGGCACATTCGCGAGGCGACCATCTACGCCCTAGAACGCGGCCGCACCAGCTACACCTCAAACTATGGCCTGATGAGCCTGCGCGAGGAGATCAGCAAATATGTCGCCCGCCTGTTCGGCCCCGTGTACCGGCCGGACAACGAGATCCTCATCACCGTCGGCGTCAGCGAAGCGCTGGACCTAGCACTGCGCGCCCTAATCGATCCGGGCGATGAAGTGATTTATCACGAGCCCTGTTACGTAAGCTACTCGCCTTCCATCGCGCTGGCACACGGTGTGGCCGTGCCGGTGGAATGTCGGGCAGAGGAACAATTTAGCGTCACCGCCGCCGCCATCGAGGAGGCCATCACGGATAAGAGCAAAGTGCTCGTGCTGAATTTCCCCACCAACCCCACCGGCGGCACGATGACCCGCGGGGAACTGCAGGCCATTGCCAATCTGGCGGTGAAGCATAACCTGATCGTGATCACCGATGAGATTTACGCCGAGCTGACGTTTGAGGGCGAACATGTCAGCATCGCCAGCCTGCCCGGCATGCGGGAGCGCACGATTTTCCTGCACGGCTTTTCCAAGGCCTACGCCATGACCGGTTTCCGCATTGGCTTCGCCTGCGGACCGGAAACTCTGGTCGGTGCCATGACGCGCATTCACCAGTACTCCATGCTTTGCGCCAGCATCGTCAGCCAGGAAGCCGCGTTGGAAGCGCTACGCAATGGCGAGGAACCGATGCTGGAAATGCGTGAGGCGTACCGGCAACGCCGCAACTTCATGGTCCAAGCCCTGAACGACATGGGATTGGAATGCCATCGACCGCGCGGCTCGTTCTATGCCTTCCCCGGCGTGCAATCGACCGGGCTCGATTCCAAGTCATTTGCCACCGGGCTGGTGCAGACGGAAAATGTCGCCGCAGTGCCCGGCGGTGCGTTTGGCGCCTGTGGTGAAGGATTCCTGCGCTGCTGCTTTGCCGCCAGCTTCGATCAGATCGAGGAGGCCATGGAGCGGATGGCGCGGTTTGTGGCTCAAACGAAAAAGGGCTGAGTTTCCTCAGCCCTTCTCCTGAACTTCTGAATGCTTTGTCTGTCTAGCGGAGCAGCTGTTTCTCAAGGTAATGCACGGTCTGGCGCACGTTGGCGTCAATCTCCATACGATCCTTCACCAAACGACAGGCGTGCAGCACGGTGCCGTGGTCGCGACCACCAAAGGCCTCACCAATCGCGCTGAGCGAATGCTCGGTGAGTTGGCGGCTGAGAAACATGGCGATCTGGCGCGGGAAGGCGATGTTTTCCGGCCGGCGCTTACTGGTCATGTCGGCCATGCGCAGGTCGAATTTCTCTGCCACCTTCTTCTGGATCACCTCGATGGTGATAGTGTGCCGGCCTTCTTCCTGCAGGATCTCTCGCAGCAGGTTTTCCACCACGTCGTTGGTGAGCTCCTTACCGGTGAGGTGCGCGTAGGATGCCACCCGAATCAGCGCGCCCTCAAGTCGGCGGATGTTGGTGCGAATCCGGTTCGCGAGGAAGGTCAACACGTCCTCGGGAATCTCCACGCCCATGGTTTTCACCTTGTTGCGCAGGATAGCCAGACGGGTTTCCACATCGGGCGGCTGCAGGTCGGTGACCAAGCCCCACTCAAAACGACTCACCAGACGGTGCTCCAGGTTTTGAATCTCACTGGCCGGCCGGTCACAGGTCAGCACGATCTGCTTGTGGGCCTCATGCAGCGCGTTGAAGGTGTGGAAGAACTCCTCCTGAATCCGCTCTTTGCCGGCGAGAAACTGGATGTCGTCAATCAACAGCACATCGGCCTGACGATATTTCTTACGAAACTTCACCAGCTGATTCTCCTGAATGGCCGCGATGTATTCGTTGGTGAATTTCTCGGAGGACACATAGGAGACCTTCGCGCCTTTCTTGGCGCCGGCCACGTGCTGACCCACCGCGTGCAGTAGGTGCGTCTTGCCGAGGCCTGTGCCGCCATACAGGAAGAGCGGGTTGTAGGCCTTGCCCGGTTGCTGGGCCACGGCCATGGCAGCGGCATGTGCGAAGCTGTTGTTGTTGCCCACCACAAAGGTGTCGAACGTGTTGCGCGGGTTGAACACTAGATCGCCGTCACTGGCTTTCTTAACGGCTGCTTTCTTGCCGCGAGCCGGCTTGGCCGGAGCGGGTGCCGCGCCGTTGCCCTCGGCGACTTTGAATTTAATGTTCAGCTTGCGGCCGCTGGCGGTGGCCAAAGCGTCCTGCAACAGTTCCAAGTAATTGTCCTTCAACCAGACTTCCGAAAATTCATTCGGCACCTCAAGGGTGATGGAAGACTGGTTCAGGGACACCGGCTGCACCGAGGAGAACCACAGGTTGTAGGTCTCGGTGTTGAGTAGGGTACGGATCTGATCCGTGGTTTGTGTCCAAATTTTATCGACGGTTGCCTGCATCTTTTCGGTTCAAAGCATCAAAGTTCAAAATTGTACGTTCCAATATAGTGTCGGGCTTATCCCGGCGCGGCCCAAAGGCATTCAAGTCAGGCTCCCCCAAAAGGGGATGACGGATAATCCGCCAACATGTCCACAGGATCCGGCAACGCCATTTACAAGAGACACGACATCACAGCGATGAGCCGCAAGGCTCGGTATTGCTGGGACGCGGGGCAATGTGTAAGCAAATGATCATAGTCGTTCCACGTGAACCTATTAACTGTTGTTCACGATTTGTTCACACGCAGGCTTCCCGCTTGACAGGAACGTAACGCGCGCAACGGTTTCGTGACTTTTTTTAGTATAAATATACTCACTATAAATTATAACAATATTGCTTCGCGAATAAGCGGAGCGAAAGGGAGGGAGATTTATAATGCCTCCGCGCCGGTTTCCCCGGTGCGGATACGGACGGCGCTTTCCACGGCGGTCACAAATATTTTGCCGTCCCCAATCTTCCCGGTGGTGGCCGCGGCCTGGATCGCTTTTACAGCGTCTCCGGCCTGCTCGGCGGTCACCACCAGCTCCAACTTGAGCTTGGGCAAAAAATCCACAGTGTACTCACTGCCGCGATAAATCTCCGTATGACCTTTCTGCCGGCCGAAGCCCTTCACTTCGGTCACGGTCATGCCCACAATGCCCAGCTCCGTCAACGCCGCTTTCACGTCGTCGAGTTTAAAGGGTTGGATAATGGCATCAATGCGCTTCATTCGCGTAACAGGTTCGGGTGTGATGTTAACAACCTAGGAAAATGTGTCCATCGAGAATCGGAATTTTTGAAAAATATATTTTCAAGTTTCTGTTAGATTTCGTTTTTCAATGATTCAGGAATGTGCACTCGACACTCGCCCCAATGCTCCGCTAAATCAACACGCCCATGGGCTGGATCTATCGTAACTGGCTGCAACCGCTGCTTTTCCTACAGGAATCCGAAGCCGCGCACAACCGCGTCATCGGCGGCCTGTCTTGGGCCGGGCGCTTACCACTGGTGCCCATGCTCGCCGATGCCGTGTACGGTGCGCCCGATCTACCGGTGACTTTAGGCGGTCTGCGCTTCCCTAATCCCATCGGGCTCGCTGCCGGGATGGACAAGCACGCGGCCGCTGTGCCCATGTGGGAACGGCTGGGATTCGGCTTTGCCGAACTGGGCGGCGTCACCCAATACGCGCAACCGGGTAATGATCCACCGCGCATGTTTCGCGCCGTGAACGAGGGCGCGTTGGTCAACCGTATGGGATTCAACAACCCCGGTGCCGAGGCCGTCGCGCAGGCGCTGCAACAATGGCGCGCGCGTGATCAGTGGCCCACTCATCCCATTGGCATCAATCTCGGTAAATCAAAAGTCACGCCGCTGGAGGAAGCCGCTGAGGATTACGCCTTCTCCTTTCGCACACTGCAGGGTCTGGCCGATTTCTTTGTCGTCAATGTCAGTTCACCCAACACGCCCAACCTGCGTCAACTGCAGGACAGAAGTGCCTTGGACGAAATTCTGAAAACCCTGCGCGCGGTCGATTCCAAGACTCCGCTCCTTATCAAGATTGCGCCCGACCTCACCAACGAAGCCATCGACGATGTACTCGAACTGGCCACCGCGCATTCCCTCGCCGGCATTGTGGCCACCAACACCACCATCGAACGCCCTGAGCCCGGCGACGCGCAATGCCGGGCTACCTATGAGCAAACCGGCGGCCTTAGCGGCGCACCATTGCGCACGCGCAGCACGGAGGTCATCGCGCATATTTATCAGCACACCGAAGGCAAGCTACCGATCATTGGCGTGGGCGGCATCTTCACGGCAGCCGACGCCTGGGAAAAAATCACCGCCGGCGCCAGTCTGTTGCAGGTCTACACCGGTCTGGTCTATGAAGGCCCCGCCATTGCTGGCGACCTTGTCCGCGGACTCAAAGCGCGGATGGAAAAAGAAGGTGTCCGCTCGCTGGCGGATGTGATTGGCCAAAGCTAGCTGCCCTGCACCAGCGCAATGATCCGGGCACTGGTTTCTTCGGGGGACTCGCCGGAATTGTTGATGACCGTGGCGCCTTCCACCACTTTCAGCGGGGCAGCCTTACGGGTGCTGTCGCGTTGATCGCGGGCCGCGAGATTCTCCTCCACGCCATCGGCATCGCGCCGCGCCTGTCGTACTTCGGCTGAGGCATCGAGATAAAATTTATGCGGCGTATCCGGAAAAATGTTCGAGGTAATGTCGCGCCCCTCCATCACCAGATTGCCGAACTGCACACAAGACCGCTGACGTTCCTTCATCCATTCGCGCACGAACGGCACCTGCGCCACGTGACTCACCACGGCACTGACTTCGGCGGAGCGAATTTCCTGCTCAGGAAAAAACCCGTCTACCTCCAGCCAAATGCTGTCGCCGCGCCGCACTAGTTTCGCCGGCCAATCGCGGCACAAGGCTTCCACCGCTGCCGCATTGGTCACCTCTGTGCCTGCCTGCAACGCGTACCAGGCCAGCGTGCGATACATCGCGCCGGTGTCCACGTACACATACCCGAGTCGGGCAGCGATAATCTTGGAATTCGTGCTCTTACCACTGGCGCTGGGGCCGTCGATGGCGATCACAATGGGTTCAGGGTCACTCATGCAGCAAATAAATCTTCACCGGCCAACCTGCGTCCGGCGGCATCGCGGATTTCCGCACCCAACCCGGCAGGCGAGGCGGCAGCCAGTTTCTGGAAAAAATTGGGGAAAGTTTTCTTCACGCAAGCCGGATCGCGCAGGCGCATGCCCGGCACCTTGAGGCCGAGCAGGGCAAAACACATGGCCATGCGATGGTCGTTATAGGTTTCGATCTCCGCACCGTTTAATTCAGGGGAGGGCTCGACGTGCAGCGTATCACCTTCTTCGCTGATCCGCGCGCCGCACTTGGTCAGTTCCGTGCGCAGCGCCGCCACGCGTTCGCATTCCTGCACGCGTAATCGCCCGAGATCCGTGAAGCTCGTAGGCCGGTCCTGCAAAGGCGCCAGTGTGATGGCGGTCATGATGCTGTCACCCAAATCTGTTTGCCGCGACACCTCGCGGGGAGGGGAGAGGAACCGCGTGAACTGCGCATCAACCTGCCAGCCGGTCAGCGGCCAGTGCGCCACCTCCACGCCTTCGGCAAAAGTGTTCACGCCCCAAAAATAACTACCGCTCGAAGCATCCGGTTCAATAGGAAACGTGCCGCCGCCCTTGGGAAATACCGCGATTAACTCATGCGTCATCTGCACATAAGGCGCCTCATCGAGCTTCGCCTCTCCCAGATCGATCTGCCAACCACCGACGCCCGCTGCCAGCAGCAGGGCACTGGCGAATTGCGAACTCTCCTGCAGACTCACTGTGTACGCCGCAGCGCGCGGGCCGGTCCCGTGAATGGTGGCGGGCAACTTGTTGTTCGGCGCATCTACCGTGTACCCCAGCGCGCGCAGTGCCTGAAACAATTCGCCCTGCGGCCGTTCGTGCATGCGGTCGATGCCGTGCAATTTCACCGGGCCGTCCCCGAGACAAACCAGCGCCGCTAGAAACCGCGCGGCCGTGCCCGCATTGCCCACAAAGAGATCCTCCGGAGTCTTGGGAATCCGACCGCCCTGGCCCTGCACGGTGATGGTGCGATTACCGGACTCCGCAGGATCCTCAGCCACCGTCACGCCGAAACCCATCGTCTGCAGCGCAGCCACCATGATTTGCGTATCCTCACTCCACAGCGCGCCGGTCAGCGTCGTGTCTCCGTCGGCCAACGCCGCGAGAATAAGTGCGCGATTAGTAATGCTCTTGGAGCCGGGCACGGTGATGTGAGCATGAACGGGCCCGGGCAGGGGCACAATCTCGATAAGGTCGGGCAAGGCCATTACTTGCGCTCCCCGTCCTCCAGACCTGTAATCCATTGCTGGCGAAATTCCTGGCCCTTGGCAAAAAACGTTTCCAACGCCGCCGCCTCGCGGGCGTTCAACGCCGTCTTCAACGTCGCCAGTTCGGCCTGCAGATCATCAATGGCCTGCTCAATCGCTGGCGCGTTATCCATTGCAATGTCGCGCCACATGGCGGGCGAACCGGACGCCAGCCGCGTGGTATCGCGAAAGCCCGTGCCCAGAAAAGCCGCCTCGCCTTCGCGCGGTCGGCCGAGCACGGCGTTGACCAGTGCGCTTGCCAGCACATGCGGCAGGTGACTGGTGCGGGCGACGATCGTATCGTGCTCAGCGGCGGACAGCGAAATCACGCGGCTGCCAAGCGCCGTCCAAAATTCGTTCACGCGCGCGACACACGCCGCATCGCTTTGGTCCGTAGACGTCACCGCGCACACAGCGTTCTCGAACAAATCCGCGCGCGCATTGGCCACGCCCGTTTGCTCGGAACCAGCCATCGGATGACTGCCCACAAACCGCGGCAGCGCCGGCATCACCTCCGCCATTACCGAAGCTTTCACACTGCCGACATCCGTCACAACAGCGTCCGGTGACAAGTGCGGTTTGATAGCTTCGGCCATTGCTTTCATGCCACCCACCGGCGTGCATAAAATCACTAGCTCGGCTCCGGTCACCGCTTCGGCCAAATCCAGTGTGGCGTCATCCACGGCGCCGGCGACCCGACATTCCTCCACACTCTCGGCCCGGCGCACAAGGCCGGTGACCTGCCCAGCAACGCCGCGTTGGCGGGCCGCCAAACCTATGGAACCGCCCAGCAGGCCGACGCCAATGAGTGTGATTTTCGGAATAGTCACGGGACGGTGATCATGCGGCGGAGTAAGCCGTTCTCAAAGCGGAAAGTTATGCCGCCGCCTCGCGCACGCGCTCAAGGATCACCTCTGGCAGGTGTGGTTCACTGCCAATGGCTTCGGTGTACCAGACGAGTTTACCTTTCCGTTCGGTAGGGTTTCGCCATGTGACTTGATTTGCCTCCAAACGTTGTTTGACCTGTTTTTCGGTCTCTCCAAGCAATACTGGGATATCCTCTACAGTATGAAGGCCATCGGCAATAAAGAATGGAACCATTACAATGTGACGAGCTCCAGCGTTCTCGTAACAGTCCGCAATAAGCGGCGTCTCTTCCATGAAGGCTGACTGCACGTCTGCGTACTCATCGAGCTCCTTAATTGCCTGAACCTGCGCTTCAATTGCTTTGCGTGATTTTAAATTTCTTTTTGTGCCATGACCGGCAATGATCAAGCAGATTTCCTCTGGTTTTGGCGGCTTGGGGAATGGATATTTTTGAACGATCTCCTTAGCCCTCCCAAGAAGTACATCTGTCATGGTGTTGTGCGTTCCAACCGGTCGACAGTAAACAATCTCTTTGCCGTTTACCTCAGCATTGCTTGGATAGTTACATTCTCCGACCGGACAGTCACACTGTCCTTTGGTGCACAAACCCAAGTGGAATGGGATTATTTCCTCGGTAAATTGTCCTTCACTGATTGTGATCGGAGCAGCAAAAACTCGTTTTGAACTCAACTCTTTAAGTGCATCAGAAATATAAGGCTCCTCTAATTTGAATGCGCAGGCAACCTCAGCGAAGAGCTTCCTTGAGTTCAATTCCTCCGTCAAACGTCGAGTTGGCGCACTAGACTGGGTGTTTACAGTGCTCCCATGGGCAATCAATAGGAGAGCATCATCGGAGAAATCTGTTGTCATCAGATTAAATCTATCACACGTGAGTTAGGAACCAAAAGCCCTACTGTAAAGACCTTTAAAATCTGAGGCAGTTATATCTCGCGGGTTGAAGCTTGCCGTCCATTGGGCGGCCGCTTCCTCAGAAAGCAAATCGATCTTGGTGGCATCTACGCCGCAATCCTTCAAATCTCGAGGCATACCGGCAGCATCCATAAAGTCTTCCAGCAAGCTGGCCAGCGATTCATGAGCCGGAACTCCGTTGATCGAAGCAGCAGTCGTCCCCGTCACCAATTCAGCATACGCTCTAGCGATTACTTCGTCTTCTCCATTAAACCGTACCACATGCGGCAACATCAATCCGACTGCCTGCCCATGGATCACATCAAAATGTGCCGTTAGTGGATTGGCCGCCGAATGCGCCGCACCAAGCATACTATGCTCAATGGCCGTACCGGCAAAGGCCGCACCCAACAGCATCAAGCCGCGAGCCTCCACGTCGTTCGGCTTAGTCAAAACCGTTGGCAAACTTTGGCTTAGCAAGCCGAACGCCACCCGCGAATATTGCTGGGAGGTCTCGTTGCGCTTGCGCGTGACGGCGGATTCCACCGCATGTGCCACCGCATCAATGCCCGTGCAGGCTGTGACGCGAGCGGGCTGAGAAAGGGTCAGTTCCGGGTCCAGAATCGCCACCTTGGCCATCGCCTTGGGATCACCGCAGGCCATCTTGGCGTGCGTGACCGCATCGGAAATCAGAGCAAAACTCTGGCACTCACTGCCCGTGCCGGCGGTGGTGGGAATTGCAATGAGCGGCAGCATCGGCTTGGACGCCTTGCCCACACCCCAGTAATCCTTCATCTCGCCGCCATTGGTGAGCAGGAAATTGCATCCCTTAGCGGTGTCCATCGAGCTACCGCCGCCCAAGCCGACAATGAAATCAATGCCCTCGCGCCGGGCCAGTTCCACACAGTCGGCCACGCATTCGGTGGTGGGGTTTTCCTTGGCCTGATCGTAGATGACCACGGGTAATTCCGCCGCCGCCAAGCTGGCCTGCGCGCGGTCCACATGACCCACAGAACGAATGCCCGGATCCGTGACCAGCAACACCTTGCCGGCCCCGTGTTCCTTGGCCATTTCCCCAAGCCGGTTGAGCGTGCCACTGCCAAACACCAGACGCAGATGCAGCTGGGCATCGAAGCTGGTTTGGTCGGCGAGTTCGGCTGGGTGGCTCATCGGTGGATCGGACGCCGGAGATCGAGGTGGTGTTCAATCAGGCCGCCATGCCAATGGAGCGTCGTTTGTAGAGGAACTCAAACATGTTGCCTTCATGCGGCTGATCCCATGAAATTTTCATGGTGGAAATTGGCCCAAGATTCAGACGTTCAATAAGCGGGGAGGCGAGCAGGTCCGCTTGAAATGCTTCGTCCTTAGTGATGGCGGTGACGACCAAGGATTCGCCCATTTGATTGAGCATCTCCGCCTGCGGCACTTCCACCACGCTGGCGTACGGACACAAAAACTCGCGGTTGGATAAGGGGTGCTCGAAGGATTCGCAATACACAATGGTCGGCCGTAGATAGGTGCCGCCATCGGTCACCACTTTGCGGTCGCCCTCGCGATACTTGGCGGTCATCTCCTCGCAACCGGCCTCCTCGAGATCGGCATCAATCGCGCCATCGATCCATTCGCCCATCTTGGGATTAGCAAAGCCTGATAGCTTGGCCTCAGGATCGTCCACGGTAGTGGGCTTCACCGGGCCGAGCTTCTGGCCCAGTGCATCGGCAATCTCTCGACCATACTTGGGCACCACCACGGCGGAAGCATTCACACAGGAACGCCCACCGTTATCGGCGATGGAGCCGGCGATGAGGTCAATGTGGTCGCGCCAGTTCTCGATCTCATCATCGCCGATGAGAATCTTGCTCCAACCGGGGCCGTGGATTTGGATGGCAGGATTGTTGGCGTACTGATCCGTGGTGCTCTTGTCGCCAAAGATCAACGCACGGCCGCAGCGGTTCAGGATATCCGCCGCACCCTCATAATCGGTCGGGTAAAAGCCAAACGCCTCCTTCGGGCAACCGGCTTGGATGAAGGACTGGATCAAGCGGATCGGCGTCCACGGCTCGTCGCGGCCGGGCTTCATGATGATCGGCGTTTTCAGAGCAACGGCGGGCAGCCACAGGGAATTCACCGCCGGCGAGTTGCTGGGCATCACCAGCCCGAGTGCCTTGGAGGTGGGGTAAAAACAGACCTGAGTCCCAAATTGTTCACCAACGCCCGCATCGAGAATCGCAGGATCAATACCTCGTGTAAGGCCATTGAGCACCACATCCATGTGGGTCAGTGCGTAATGTATTTTGTCCATGTTACGCTTCACCATCACGTGCGGCAGGCCGCTGGTGGAGGACAAGGTCTCGATGTATTGCTCCGGCGACTGGGTTTCTCCATCGACCCCGATTTGCACTTCGCCCTTGAGAAATATCTCACCGGCCTTCGCGCCGATAGCAATGAGCTCGGCCGTGGAGAATTTACACAGGGCAGCACGGGCTTCATCCATGCGTTCAAGATCGCGCCGAATCACGCCGGCATTGACTTGGCTCACGGTAGCCTTCACCGAACCATCACGATAATCATTAACTTCAATCTGATTGAGGCTCACGTACGGATCGCCGAGACGCAGGCAGGGGATATGCGGTGTGGCCATTTTAGTAAACTCCCTCCACGATTTTCTTTTCCATGGCGCCAAACGGCCGCACCTCGGCAACGCCGTCCCACGGATCGGCATCCCACGGGGCGCGCCGGATGGCTTCGTCGCGTTCCAAGAACCGCGGCATGAAGAATTCTTTGGTCAAGGTGGTCAACTCCACTCGACCCCAGTCATCGTAATCCACGAGATTTTCGGTCTGTTTTGGATCCACAACACGAAGGACTGCACGCGGTTGCGGCGCGTGATAAGTAATGGAGTAATCATTATCCGCTCCAAACGGACGATGTCGTGCCAACCCCATCAGCGTGTTGCCGTAGGTGGGCACAAAGCCGATTTGGTTTTCGCAAATCTCCTCTACTAGAAAGCGTGTGTATTGCTTGTCCATCGTTGTGCCTCCGCAGAACACGCCCTTGATGCCGGCCTTGACGAGATCCTTCCGTTCGGCCATCGCTTCGAGCAGCTTGGGCGTGGTGAAGAGCGCGCTCACGCTGCGATTCTTGAGAATGGTGGTGGCCTGATCAATCACATGATCCATGTACGCCCGCGCCTGATCATATTGCTTGGAGGCAATGAGACGCTTCACCCAGCGCGGATCGAGGTCCACAAAATAACACGAGCAACCCCGCACATTGGCCAGATGCTCAATCGCCAGACGCAGACGCCGCGGGCCGGTGGGGCCCACCATCATCCAGTAATGATTGCGCGGGAAATGCTCGTCACTCAGCGTCTCGGAAAAGGCGCTGTAATCGATCTTGTAATCCTCCCAGCCAATGCGCTGTTTAGGCATGCCGGTGGTGCCGCCCGTTTCAAAGATGCTGAAGGGCTTGCCGTCATAAGCCTTTGGCCGCCAGATTTCGTTGGGTAGATCGCGCAGCCATTCGTCTTGGAAATGCGGGAACTTAGCCACAATATCCTGGAAGCATGTGATCTCCTCGGCCGGATTCCAGCCGGCTTCCTCGGCCCAATCGAGCCAAAACGGACTGCCGGTCTCAGGCGAGAAATGCCACTTCACAATTTCAACGGCATGCGCATCCAACTGTGCCTTTGCCTCCTGCACTTTTTGATTCAAATCTGACATAATTATTCCTATCTCAGGCGAGCCTGAACTTCGCTTATGGGTTCTTACCCGTCAAACGGCGTGCCACCTTAGCGCGCTTTGTTCGGGAAAAATTTGTTAATCTGCCGTTCCTCTGGCGCCCGGCTTACCAGCGAACCGATGATCAGGGCCAGCGCGGAAGCGATCGTCAACGGTGCCATGGGCAGCATGCCAAGCACTGTGAAGCCCTTGTTCGCCCCATAACCTGATTCCTGAAACCACAAAACCCAAAGCACCGCGGTCACCGCAATGCAGGCATAGGCGCCCACTGCGGTGGCCCGTTTCCAGTACAACGCGGCAAACACAATCGGGAACAGGGCCGTAAATCCGCTAAAGCACCACATGCCGAGGTTGAACACGCTGGCCGTTTTCATCAGCGCCAAGGACAGCAGGTACGCCACGATCACCACCCCAACTACAAAGTAACGTGCGATTTTCACGATCTCACCATCACTGAAATAATCCTTACCTTTCCATGGCAGAATAATGTCATTGGTGAACATGGTGCCGAGACAGGAAAACTGGGAATCCAAGCTGCTCATGATCGCCGCCAACACACCAATCATCAAGAGGCCCGTAAGCCACGGATTTTGTACCAACTCACCCACCACAGCCCCAAGCACGGCGCTAGGATTTGGGCTTTCTCCCAAAACGGGCAATTTCCCCGCAGCATACAATCCCGCCGCCCAAGTGCCGATGATCACACACGGCAACCACACCACGGCGATGCAGATTGGGTGCGCCACGATGGCCAGTCGGAAAGTCTTTGCCGATTTGGCCGTCAGCCAGTGCTGAAACACATGAGGGAACATGCCGATACTCAGTGGAATAAACAGGTAAGTGATCCAAAGCAACTTGGTCATGGAGGGCTTGGGTGAAGCCATGAACTCGGGCTTTTCCACAGGCTCCGGCTTTTCCATGACCGTAGCCGCCAGTTCTTCCCCACCCATATCTTGGACCAGCGCACCCCAAGTGTCCTTTAAGCTCTCGTACTCCTCGTATTTCCCCAGAGATGCTTCGTATTCCTGATACTCAGCCAAAGTCGCGGGATGGATGCCCCGGGCCAAGCGAGCCGGTTTGTATTCCTCCACAAATTCAGTAGACCGCTTCACGTTCTGCAGAAATGTCCCGGGACCTTCATCGGTCTTAGCAGCCACCGCCTTGGCGATCATGGCAAAAGCGACCACGCCGGTAAGCATGAAGACTAGGGTTTGAAAAGTATTCGCCCATGCCGCGCTGCGGACGCCACCCAGAAAGACGTAGGTAAGCACTACGCTACAGATCACCAAACCTGTTTTCCACGGGGCAATATCCGCGGTGCCCTGCATGAATTTACCAGCGCTGATGATCCCGATCAGCAGATAGGGAATGATGAACAACACCAACAAAACAAAGAGTACCGTGCCGAGGGTGTGCGACTGGAAACGTTCGCGGAAGAACTGGACCTGAGTCACATACCCCAGCCGTTTCCCAATAGCCCACAGGCGAGTGCCGATGATAAAAAATACAGAAGAATGAATCATCCCGCTCCACACCGCCACTGCGCCAAAGGTGGCCACGCCGGTCATAAATGCTTTACCGGTGGACCCGACCAGCGCGAAGCCGGTCATGGTGGTACCGAACACGCTCATTAACAGCATGAACGGGCCAATGGATCGGCTGGCGACAAAGTAGTCCTTGCTCGTGCCACGGAACAGCCTGCTGCTGAAAATGCCCAAGCCAAGCAGGGCGACGAGATATGCGCCTACCATCCAAAGCGGCAAACTGGATTCGGAGGCGGCAGCTAGGAGATTCATTCGCCTGCCTTCGGTTGAGATTGTGAGTTGCCCCCGCCACTGCCACCACGACCACGGCCACCACGACGTCGGCGCCGACGCGGGCGGTCTGAGGTATCACCGCTCTCCTTGGAGTGCGAACGGGAGGAATCATCTTTGGCCGATCGTTCAGTCGAACGGCCGGAGTTTTTATCGTCGGCCCCGCGAGAACGATTGCGCCCCCCGCGGTTACGATCGCCTCTTCCACGGCCCCGGCCACGATCGCGGTCACCGCGATTGCCACGGTTGCCGGCTTCGGCCCAGCGTTCCAGCTCGGTTGGCCATGCTTTCCAGACGGCGAGCAGGGCCACGGCCGCTGTGGCGAATGAGAGGAACATTTGAAAATGGACGCCCAACGGCAAGCCCATCACCAGTTCATGTTCCCGGTTCCGGGCGAACGCCGCGGTGTAGGCCAACTGTTCGTCTTCAGACAGGTCATTGACAAACGCAGGAACATAGTTCTGCTGTTCGTACAACTCCCCCAAAAACGGCCAAATAAACCAGTCTTGGTGGAACCACGCAAGGGACACCACAAGGGCGATGATAAAATACCGCATCTTAGTAAACGTCCGGGCTGGACGCGATTACTTGCCGGCCTTTTCTTCGATGGCGTAGAGGTGGGTTTGGGTGCCCACATACAGCGTGCCATTGGCCACGACGGGCGTGGAGTAGATCGGCACGAGCATGTTGGTCTCGAAGATGGGATCGTCGTTCTTGGGATCGAAATCCGCCTTAAGCGGCAGCACAACCAAATCGCCGTCCTCATCGCCAATGTATACTTTGCCGTCGGCCACAAACGGGCTCGACCACATATGCGCCTTGGTGTCGTATACCCAATGTTCTTTCCCCGTTTTTGAATCGAGGCAATAAACGTAACCGGTGTAGTCCGAAGCAATTAGAAGCCCACTTTCTGGGTCAATTGCGCAAGTGGAGATAGTTCTTTGGATCTTGCGATAGTCCCAAACCTTTTTACCGGTATCAGCATCAAGACATACGAGGTTGCCAAGTCCTTCTCCATGCTCAGGATCCTGCCCAATGGCGACGTATACGTGTCCATTGTAGAAGGTGGGAGTCGCAATCAGTTCACTTGGGCCTTCCGCGGCAGGATATTTGATTTCATTCCCTTCCTCATCCTTCTTATATTCCTCTGGGTTGCAGTCATATTTCCAAAGTGCCTTAAATAGATCAAAGCCGTCTTCATCCTTCTCGAACTTGGTGTCGAAGGCGTAAAGCACTCCATCACCCCCAGCAAAAAACACCGCGTCTTTGCCATTCACTTTACCTGTTGAAGGACTAGACCAGTTGCAGTGCATAATCTTCTGACCAATTCCCTCTGCTTCCTCACCCGCTAGAGTGCCGTCCTTTTTGTTTAGAGCCACAACACAGGGAGCTTGCGGAGCAGGAATATTGAGGTGGCTCCAATCCTGACCGTTTGAAGTCGTACAAAAAAGAAGATCGCCTAGAATTAAAACCGAGGAACTAGCGATGTTATGCGGAAACACCCCAAGTTCTTCACGCAGATCAAAGCGCCAAATAATATCGGCATCCATTTCGGTGGGCTCCAATGGTTCCTTGCCCTTGTCGACCATGAAAGTTGCTTCTCCTTGAAAACCTTGGTTTCCATTTTTCAAACCTTCAGTATCAAGGCATAGGATTTCACTCCGGTTCGCGACCACATAAACGCGATTACCTTCTACGGCGGGGCTGGAGCAAATACCGAGATATTCCCAGTCGCTTACTTTGCCGGCTCCAAGCTTGGGAACAACCAACTGCCATTCCAACTCCCCGGTTTTCTCGTCCAAGCAGTAGACAATCCCGCGATCACCAATGTGGCGTTCGTCGCGTGGGCTCTCGTTATTGGTGCCAACGTATACTTTCCCATTCGAAACAGTCGTGTTGCCATAGGCCTGCGAACCAAGTTTAGCCACCCATTTCACATTTGTTGTGGTGGAAAGATCCA
>Ga0310343_10000555_pt1 | contig 17942 bp, 18 predicted proteins | sample HC15DNA2025_MG_FD_203519 | JGI IMG/M metagenome (GOLD analysis project Ga0310343, IMG submission 203519) | Marine microbial communities from station ALOHA, North Pacific Subtropical Gyre - HC15-DNA-20-25_MG | ecosystem: Environmental > Aquatic > Marine > Oceanic | place: Pacific Ocean: North... | reverse complement strand
AGAAGATTAGATGCTCAGGTAATTTGTTGCCCAGAGAAAGATCAATTACTTGTAGAAACATTAAGCATTGGCGCTATGGGGGTAAATTCTGCAATGGAATTTTTCAGGAGACGAAGGAATATGGCAGTAGTTACTGGAGCTGATAGGACAGATATTCAACTTGCCGCACTAGAGGCTTCGACTCAATGTCTTATTTTGACAGGTTTGGGTGAACCTTTATCCCAATTAATTCATAGGGCAGAGGAGCTGGAGGTGCCAATTTTGAAAGTGGATTTGGATACACTTGCGACTGTAGAAATTATTGAACAAGCTTTTGGTCATGTCAGGATACATGAATCAATTAAGGCATCTTATGCAATACAGCTTGTTCAAGAGAATGTGAATTTGGAGAGAATTCTTGAAAAAATAGATTTTCCCTGCAATTTCCCAGATAGATGCTAATTTCAAATATAGAAACCATTTTATTTTGAGCCGTTCATTAGACCTCCCTGAAACTCAAGGCGTTGATACCTTAGCTCAGGAACTTGCAAAACTTCAGGATAATGGAAAAAGAAGAATTGCTTTCTTAGGTAGTAGGCATGTACCTGTTGTTGATATTCACCTAATTGAATTAATTGCTAGATCATTGGCAGAAGAAGGGCATAATATATTGACTTCTGGATCGCAAGGAGTCAATGCGGCTGTTATTAGAGCTGTTTTAGATGTTAACCCATCTTTACTAACTGTTCTTTTACCACAAAGTTTAGATAGGCAGTTACCTGAAATTAAAGATCAACTGGATAGAGTAATGCATTTGGTTGAGAAAAGTGAAAATGATGAATTACCCTTACCCCTAGCGAGTAGTTTATGTAACCAAGAAATAATAAAAAGATGTGATCAATTGATCTGTTTCGCTTTTCATGATAGCGAAACATTATTAAATAGCTGTAGATGTGCGGAAGAGATGGGTAAAGTTGTAAGTTTGTTGTTTTTTGATTAAATAAAGTATTTTTTATATATGATTTTGTTTATTTAGGGTAATAATTGAGTTGGCTTTAATTTAACTAATGGCAGAAAATTATTCATTTGATGTAGTTTCTGATTTTGATAGACAAGAATTGGTTAACTCTCTTGATCAAGCTAAAAGAGAAATTTCTCAAAGATATGATCTTAAAGGAACTGATACATCATTAGATTTAGAGAAAGAAAATATCTACATAACGACAAATAGTGAGTTAACCCTAAATGCCGTAATTGATGTAATAAGACAAAAGGCTATAAAGAGAAAATTGTCCTTAAAAATTTTCGACTTTGGCCTAATAGAAAACATCAGCGGGAATAAAGTAAAACAAACTATTTCTCTAAAAAAGGGCCTTAACCAAGAAATAGCAAAAAAAATAAGTAAAAAAATTAGGGAGGAAATTAAAAAAATCAATGTCAGTATTAATGGTGAAGCTCTAAGAGTTGCAAGTAAAAGTAAAAATGATCTTCAATTAGCAATAAAATTATTAGATGAATTGGAAGAGTCTCATAATATACCTCTTCAAGCCATAAATTTTAGATAGAGTATAAATGCTTTAAAAAGTTTTATATGTCAGATTATTCTAAAAATCTTATTAATACCTTATATAAAAAAATTAGAGAGTATCCCCGTTTTTCAGAAAATGAAATTGAAAAATATTGCTGGATGGCTGCCCACGAGCATAAACATGGAGTATTACCATCAGAATATGACATCAAAGATATAGATGAAGAACTTTATTTACAATTATTGCAAAAATTCAAATCAAATAACGCCTAAAATTAAAACGTTTAATTTGTAAAACAATTATTAAAAAATTATATTGTTTAAATAATTAATAGATGCATTAATTAATTTCTTTAAATATGATAAATAAAAAAAATAATTTTAATGTCAACGTCTTTTAAAAATGTCACTCCAACAGGTCCTGGCGGGACTACAACACTTTTAATAGTTTTATCTTTTACGGGTTTTCTACTAATTACACAAGCATTATTTGTTGTTCCCTCTGGACAGGTCGCAGTGGTAACAACTTTAGGTAAAGTAAGTGGACCCTCTAGGAGAGCGGGATTAAACTTTAAAGTACCTTTCATACAATCTGTATATCCTTTTGATATCAAAACCCAAGTTCAACCGGAAAAGTTTGAAACTTTAACCAAAGATCTTCAGGTTATTAGGGCAACAGCTACTGTGAAGTATTCAGTTAAGCCTCAAGAAGCAGGAAGAATTTTTGCCACAATAGCAAGTAGAAATAGTGACGTTTATCAAAAAATCGTTCAACCTTCATTACTCAAAGCCTTAAAATCAGTTTTCTCTCAGTATGAATTAGAGACAATAGCAACTGAATTTGCAGTCATTTCAGAAAAGGTAGGTGATACTGTCGCTCAAGAGTTAAACTCATTTGACTATGTGGATGTAAAAAGTTTAGATCTCACTGGATTGGAAATTGCTGAGGAATATAGAGCTGCAATTGAACAAAAACAAATTGCTGGTCAACAACTTTTGAGAGCAAAAACTGAAGTTGAAATTGCTGAACAAGAAGCGTTAAGATATGAAACCCTCAATGAAAGTTTAGATGACCAAGTACTTTTCAAATTATTTTTAGATAAATGGGATGGTAGTACTCAAGTTGTTCCAGGATTACCAGGCTCAATGGGTGGTTCACCTCCTGTAATAGTTGGAGGAAATAGAAATAAATAAAAACTTGATTTAATTTTTTATCGCGTTGAAGGATTGATCGAAAGCTTCTATTGTCCTATCGATTTCTTCATCACCATGAGCTAAAGATGTAAAACCAGCTTCAAATGGACTAGGTGCTAGATATACACCTCTTTTCAACATTTCTAAATGTAATCTTCCAAAAAGTTCTGCATTGTTTGACTTTGCTTCCTCGAAGTTTCTCACTGGTCCCTCACATAGGAAAAATCCAAACATTGCACTTACATTGCCTCCATTAATGGCTATCCCGTTATTTTCAGCAGCTTGAATTATACCTTCAATTAATCTAGAAGTTATTAACCCAAGTTTCTCGTAAGTACCTTCTTGATTAAGCAACTCAAGAGTCTTTATCCCTGCTGTCATTGCGAGGGGGTTTCCGCTTAGAGTTCCTGCTTGGTAAACAGGACCAGATGGTGCAATCATAGACATTATTTCTTTTTTGCCTCCATATGCTCCAACAGGTAATCCTCCTCCAATAACTTTGCCTAATGTAGTTAAATCAGGAGTGACTCCAAATTTTTCCTGGGCCCCTCCATAACTAATTCTAAAGCCTGTCATGACTTCATCAAAAACTAACAGGGATCCATTTTCAGTCGTTAACTCTCTTAATCCCTCTAGGAATCCGGGCTCAGGAGTAATAAAGCCTGCATTCCCAACGATGGGTTCTAGAATAACTCCAGATATAGCATCAGGATTCTCGGAAAATAGTTTTTTAACTGCTTCTAGATCGTTGTAGGGAGCTGTAAGAGTATTTGCTGTAGTAGTTCTAGGTACGCCGGGAGAATCTGGTAATCCTAAAGTAGCTACACCTGATCCTGCTTTTACCAAGAACATATCTGCGTGACCATGATAACAGCCGTCAAATTTTATTACTTTATCTCTTCCTGTGAATGCCCTCATAAGTCTCAAAACCGCCATGCAAGCCTCTGTCCCACTATTTACAAATCTAACCATCTCTACTGAAGGAACAGCATCTATTACCATCCCTGCAAGTTTATTTTCTAAAACACATGGAGCCCCAAAACTTGTTCCTTTTTCAATTGCCTCTTGGAGGGCGGTAATTACCTCTGGGTGAGCATGTCCACAAATTGCAGGACCCCAACTGCCAATGTAGTCAATATACCTATTGCCATCAATATCCCAAGCAAAAGGCCCCTTTACTCTGTCAAAAACAATTGGCTGTCCGCCAACAGATTTGAATGCTCTGACGGGGGAGCTTACACCTCCAGGCATTAACTCTTTAGCCGCGGAGAATACCTCTTGTGATTTGGTGCTATTTAGTATTTCAGTCACAGTTTAAATGTTTTGAGCGTTGAAGAAAATTTCATCATATTTTAGGTAAGAAAAATAAGTAAAAATAAACCATCAGAATGAAATTCTACATTATGATATTTTTAACGCGATAGTTTGTATTGTAAATAATTAATTTTGTGAAAACTTTTTTTAAGCATTAATCTAATTAATAACTCTTTGATCATAGTAGTTTTCAAGATTAAAAAGTCTTGTTACTAATAAATTTATATTTCGAAAAAGTCATCATCATCTTCAAGAAAATCTTGATTTTGATTATCTAATTTAAGATTTATCATCACTGGAGCATGATCACTTGGTTGAATATTTCCTCTAGGATTGCTGTCTATTACACAGCTTTTAAGGACAGAAGAAAGTGATTTACTTAAGAAGATATGATCTATTCTCCAACCTTTGTTTAATTCGTAAGCATTATTACGGTAATCCCACCAACTCCAATGACCAGTGTTCATCTCATAAATCCTAAAAGAATCAATAAATTTTCCTTTAAGAACATTGTTAAGTGCATTTCTCTCTATTTCAGAAGCCATTATCCCGCCATTATATTTATGAGGGTCATGAATATCTTTATCAGAGAGGGCAATATTAAAATCGCCAAGAAGGCAAATTAAATCGCCCTTTTTATTTCGCTCATCTATAAATGAAGCCAGTTTATTTAACCAATTTATTTTATAATTAAATTTCTCAGAATTTAATGAAGATCCATTAGGAACATAAACATTGATTATTTTTATACCGTTTATATCTGCAGAAATTAATCTTTTTTGGTCTGAAAAGTTTTGAATTGAATCTTCTTTATTCAATTCATCAGAAAATCCTCTAGATATATTCTCTATGTGAATTTTGCTTATTATTGCTACCCCATTATAGGATTTTTGACCATAAACTTTTACCTCGTAGCCTAATTCAATAAAAGGCTTAATTGGGAAGTCTTCATCAATAACTTTGGTTTCCTGAAGGCAAAGAACATCAGGATTAACTTGATTAATCCAATTTATTATTTGCGTAAGTCTTGTCCTTACAGAATTCACATTCCAAGTTGCTATTAACAATTTTCATCAAATTATGTAGAATTAAACTAGCAAAAAAAATTAGTAATAAATTATTTTGAAATTAAACAAAATGAAAAATAAATTTTTGCGATATTCCCAAAATATAACTTACTTTTTTATTTGCTTTTTAGCTCTAATAAGCTTTAGATCGAATTTATTGAATGCAGGAGAGTCTTATTTAAAAGAGATTGAAATTGACAGTTCAACAAAATTAGATGAAGAGAGCTCTGCTTTGCCAACTAATCCATTTGAAATTGTTGAGATGATGAGAAGAGCAAATAGTTTGAATGATGCAACTAATCCTTCTGATGCGATTGACGATGCGTTAAAATCTTTCAATATGTCCGACGAAAAAGAAAAATTTTAATTAAGTAGATCATCTTATTTACAAGACTCTAATTTTAGTATGATTAAGAACCCTATCCAAAAAGTAACTAATAAGTATCAATACAGAGCAATTGGAATAGTTAATGGTATTTACAGCCCTTGTGATAAGAAACAATTAAATAGAGGAACATTAATTGATGATCAAGGAAAAAAAATAGATACTGTAGTGCTTGGAAAAGCTTTGTCCTTGATAAAAAAACATATAAATTTAAAAAATAGTTATTTTTGGATTGTTTATCCCAAAAATAAAAATACACAAAATTTACATTTACAAATCGTAGGAATATGGAATCCTTATGAACTTAACAATGTGGGAGCAGATAATTCCAAGCAAAATATTTTTGATTTATTGGAAGAGTTAAACTTAACTGATAATTATTTCTCAATAAGAGGTGAATTAGTATATGTAAATACTAAGAAAAAGGAGTTTATCATTAAGATTTGCTCATCTTCTAAAGTAAAGAGACTTAAAAATAATAATTTCAAGTTGGTAATCGAAGGGGAACTCTCCCTCGATATTTTAAATAACTTTTTAAGTTTGGACGTAATAAGGGAAGGGAATACTTTAAAAATGACAAATTACGAAGTCATAAAAACGACCTCGTCAAAATAAATAAAAAAGATTTAAATGAATTTTAAATCTTTATCAATTATTTATTAAGTTCTTAAAGCAGAGTTTATGGAAGAAGTTTTTATTGAATGTTCCCCGGGTGTTTCTGGAGATATGTTGCTTGGAGCTTTCTATGACTTGGGAGTCCCAAAAGCTGTAATTGAAAAACCACTCTCTGATATTGGATTAGAAAATTTATATACTTTACAGTTTACAGAATCTAAGAGTTGTTCAATCCGAGGGGTAAGGGTTGATGTAAAAAAAATTGATAAAACCACAAAAAGAAATTGGAGGGGTTTAAAACAAATTATTTTAAAAAGTAATTTAGAGAAAAAGTTGAAAGATGTTATCTTTAAAGTCTTTGAATCCTTAGCAATTGCTGAGGGAAAAGTTCATGGCATTGATCCGGAAGAAGTTCATTTTCATGAGATAGGGGCAATAGATTCTATCGTTGATATTGTTGGGGTTTGCGCAGCTATAAATTACTTAAACCCTAATAAGATTTACTGCAATCAACCAAATTTGGGAAAAGGATTTGTTCAAACAGAGCATGGGAAACTATCAATACCATCCCCTGCAGTAATAGAGTTATTAAAAAAAACAAACATTAAAGTTGCTTCAAGTTTTGATTCAATTGATGCTGAATTGTCTACTCCAACTGGTATTGCTTTAATTACTAACATAGTTGATTCTTTTCAATTGCCTAATAGTTATTCTATTGAGACCTATGGCGTAGGTTTAGGTACTCTACAATTTCAGTTCCCAAATTTAGTAAGAGTATTAAAAATAAAATCTTTTAATGAAAAATCTTTAGATCAGATAGTTAATCCTAGATGTGAAGAGATTTCTATACAAGAGGCATGGATTGATGACCAAACTCCAGAAGAAATAGCTAATTTTATACAGAAATTAAGAGATGAGGGTGCTAATGATGTTTCTTATCAAGCAATTAATATGAAGAAAGATAGAATTGGTTATTCTATTCAAGTCATATTGCCTTTAGATAAAAGAGAATATTTTAGAGAGATTTGGTTTAAATATTCCAATACCATTGGGGTTCGAGAAAGAGTTCAAAAACGGTGGATATTACTGAGAAGGAGAGGAGAATGTTCAACAGAGTTTGGAAAGATACAAGCAAAACAGACATTGAAACCAGATGGATCTATTTGCTTTAAACCAGAAAATAATGAAATTTTTAGATTAAGCTTAGAAAATAACAAAACAACAGAAGAGATAAGACAAATTGTCAAAGAGTCGAGTAGTAATTTTAAAGCTTTTGAAAACTGGAAATGAGATTAAAGCAGCATAGTCACTTTTTTGATCAATTTCTAAGAAAGTTTAATTTTGGCACTTTTAAGAAAATTTTTTTTATATCATCTTTGGCATATTTTTGTATTTATTTTGTTTATAACTTTGGTCAAATTTCGTTCAATATTAATTTTAAAAGAAATTGGGATGACATACTTATATCTTTTTTATTTTGTTTATTAAGTATTTATTTGAATGCTTTTTCTTGGAAGAATATTGTGAAATGGTTTGGTCAGGGAAATACTAGAAATAACTTTATCTCTTTTTATGTTCTAACAAATATTCTCAAATATGTTCCTGGCGGAATTTGGCATTTTATCGAGAGATTTAATTACATTAAAGGTATTAGTAATTCTCAGCTAGCTTTTTATTCAACTCTTATAGAACCTTACTTTATGTTATGTGCTTCTTTTCTATTGAGTTCGATTGGAATTATCTTTTCGCCATTTTATTTGCTTTTTGTTATTCCATTAGCATTTTTAAATAGGAAATTTATTTATACAATATTGCGTTTATTAGATTCTTTAAAGGGTAAAGCATCAGAAGCTTTTAAACTTTCAAACTCAAAGTATCAATTGGAGCAAACAATAAAATTAAGTTCTTTTTTCCCTCTTAAAGCTTTCTTATATGAAATTGGATTTGTTTTATCAAAATTTATAGGATTTTTGATTTGTTTTAATACAGTAAATTTAGAAAATAATACTAATGTGGTGTTTCTTTTTATAATTTTTTGCTTATCTTGGTCAATAGGTTTGATAGTTCCAGCAGCCCCGAGCGGAGTAGGAGTATTTGAAGCTTGCTTTCTGTTTTTTGTTGGTAGAAATATCCCCCAAAATATAATTTTTGTGAGTTTAATTTATTTTAGATTAATATCTACTTCGGCAGATTTATTTTTAAGCTTGCCATTTATATTTAGAAAGATTTTACAAAAAATTTAGTTCTTTTTCTCTAGGCTTGGTATTAAAGTGCTCGATGCAATAAGTCCTAAAAGCATTATAAAAATGGCGGGCACTATAGCTTCTACCATTCTTTCATCACCTGCGTATTGATATATCCTTACTGCCAAGGTATCGAAATCAAATGGTCTAAGAATAAATGTTATGGGAAGCTCTTTTATCGTATCTACAAAAACCAAGAGAGAGCCAACAAATATAGGGCCTTTTAGTAAAGGGAGAAGAATCCTTTTGATAACTTTAAACCAGTTTGCCCCTAAACCAAGTGCGGCTTCATCCAGATTAGTAGATATTCTCTCTAGACCAGAGTCAAGAGATCCTTTTGAGATAGTGAGAAATCTAACTACATAACCCCAAATAAGCAAGCAAATCGAGATGTAATTAAGATTTGAAGTTGAGATGGTTATCAAAGATAAAGCTAAAACTGTTCCAGGAATTGCATAACCTATTCCTGCAGGAAATGTAATAAATTGCAGAAATAAATTTCTAGGCTGACGATTAGCTAATGAGAGAACTAGAGAAAATATAATTGTTATCAATGCAGTAACAATTCCAAGGCAAATAGTCCTAAATAAGAGTGTTAGTAATTCTGTTGTAAAACCCTTTTGAAGCTGATCAATATTCAACAAAACCCAAAAACAGGGAATCCCAAGGGAAAATATTGGAGGAAATATAGTAAATATTATTGCTAATAAAGCCCTGTATTTCTTTAACTCCCATCCTTGAGAATCTTGCGATGCAGGATTCTCACTCCAACGTTTTGTTCTTCTTCTCGAAAATTTCTCAAGCAATATTAAGGTAAAAACAATCAATAATGCAACCAAAGACAATCCAATCGCACTTTTTGGATTGCCCTCAATTATCCAATTTTCGGTTATTCCTGAAGATATACTTGGAATATTTAATAATTCGACTGTACCTAACTCATTCATAACTTCCATACACATAAGACTTATACCCGTTATGAGTGAAGGCAGAGCCATTGGAAAAGCGATTTTTAAAAAGCTGCCCCAAGGACCAACTCCAAGCCCTCTACTAGCATTTATTTGATTCACCCCAAATTTGTTAAAACTTTCGTTAGCAAGAAGGAATACGTAAGGATAAGTAGAAATTGAAAGTATAAGAACACCCCACCACAAACCAGTGACTTGATAACCAAAAATACTCCCCAAATCCTGTAAAAAAGCTGTTATTAGATATGCAGGAGCGGCTAGTGGAATAAGTTGACAAATACGGAGACTCTTTCGGTATTTGAATTCGCAGTTTGATAATAACCAACCATTCAAGGTGCCTAAACTTCCTCCTAATAAACTTGTTAAAAGTAAAAGTTTTAAAGTACCAAATATTTCATCTTTCCCAGCTATCCCTAAAGATAAATTACCACTGAAGATGAAACTAACACCCTCCACAAGGAAGTTTGAAATGGGAATAACTAATAGAAGTCCAACAACAAACGATGAAATATAAAGAGGATTTAAACCGGAGATTGTTTTCTTAATTTCTTTGATAGCTATTTTCAAACATCAATCAAACTCTATTATGAATTCTCATTTGATTTAAATCTACATTCATCTAATTGTTTCTTAATAGATTGATGATCTAAGTTTTTCCCTATAAATACAATTTTATTAGATTTTTCTTTTGTCCATTCATCATCATCAAGAGAAAAACGTTTACCAGATAAATGAAAAATATGTTTTCTTTCACTTTCAACAAACCATAAAATTCCTTTTGCTCTAAAAACATCATGTGATATTTGATTATCTAAGAAATATTGAAATTTTCTTAAAGAGAATGGTTCAGATGTAGTAAAAGAAACTGATGTAAATCCCTCAATATTATTTTGATCGTGTGAATGAGAGGAGTGATCGTGTGAATGAGAGGAGTGATCGTGTGAATGAGAGGAGTGATCGTGTAAATGGTCATCTACATTTTTTTGATTTTTCTTAAATGCGAAATTGTCTGTTTCAAATAGCCCCACACTGATTAAAGCTTGTAGTCCAATTTCACAATTAATTGATCTCAGGATTCTTGGCTCTTTTTTTATCTCATTAATACTCTTTTCTATTTTCATTAATTGTTCTTCATTTACTAAATCGCATTTATTTAGCAAGAGGATATCTCCATATAAAATTTGTGAATAAGCAATATTAGAACTGTTCATATCAAAATCAAAATTTTCTGCATCTATTAAGGTAATGATTGAATCTAATCTAACTTTCTCTCTTAAATCTCCAGCTGCAAAAGTCATCGCTACTGGGAGTGGGTCGGCAAGACCAGTGGTCTCAACAATTAAGTAATCTATCTTCTCTGATCTCTCTAAAACTTTAGATACAGTGTTTAATAATTCTCCGTTTATTGTGCAACAAATGCACCCATTATTTAATTCGATCATATCTTCTGAGCCTTCTATTATTAGGTCGTTATCAATTCCAATCTCACCAAATTCGTTAACTAAAACAGCTGTTTTTATTCCAACTTGATTTTTTAATATGTGATTTAGAAGAGTTGTTTTTCCTGAACCTAAAAAACCGCTGATAATTGTTACCGGGATTAATTTCTTGGAAGTCATAATAAATTGAATATAAATGCTTTGAATTGAAGAATTTATTGGTCGAAAATATTATTAATTTCTGAGGCTAAACTTTGATCTAAATTTGAAATGCCTCCCAAATCATGAGTGCTTAATTTAATTATTACTTTTGAATAAACGTTTTCCCAATTAGGATGGTGATTGTATTTCTCGCAAAGTAATGCAATTTTGGTCATAAAAGAAAAGGCCTCAATAAAATTTGAAAAATTAAATATTCTTTGTATATGCAGGCTATTAATTTCCCATCCTGGTATTTTGGCATTTAACTCCTTTAATTCTTGTTCTTTTAAAAGGTAAGGTTTCATTACACATTTAATAGTTATTATTCATTATAAATATTAGGGGTTTTTTCACCAATGATATGAACACTAATAACCCTTTCTTTTTGATTTAATCTGTGTTCCCATAAATAGATTGCTTGCCATGTGCCTAAAATAAGTCTTCCTTTTTGAAAACTTAATGATAATGAAGTGTTTGTTAAAGAAGTTTTTATATGTGCTGGCATATCATCTATACCTTCTTGATAATGTTCATAATAAATTTCTTCATTTTTTTTTGATAAAGAGGTGTAACAGTCGTAAGGAACAATTGATTTAATATAATTTCCTAAATCCTTTAGAACATTTGGATCTGCATTCTCATTTATAGTTAGACTACAACTGGTGTGAAGTAAAGTTAAATTAAAAATACCTGAATAAAAATTGTGTTCCTGAATAAATGTTTGCAAATGGCTTGTAATATTAATAAATCCTTGTCCTTTCGTGATGAATTTCAATTCTGAAAATATTTGCTCCATAATGTATTAATTTTTTAGTCAATAATCTATTATCCATAAAGTGTGAATATTTTCTACTTTCCTCAAAATTTTTATCTTAAGATATATATAAATTAATATATGGATTTGACTGAAATCGAATGGAATAAGCTCGGAGCTTATTTAAAAGAAACTCAAATATTAGGTTCGATTCAAAATACACTTTACTGGGATCAAAATACTGGTATGCCTAAAAATGGTGCTACATGGAGATCTGAACAACTTACTTATTTAGCTAAAATTTTACATAAAAGAAATACTTCAATAGAGTTCCAAAGTTTACTTGAGGCTGCAAATATCGAGTTACTTTCTTTGGAAATAAGTTCTGAAAATACACAAATTATCCATAGTAAAAAAAGAAATATTGAATTATTGTTAAAAGAGTTTAATCGAAACAGAAATTTAGATCCAAAATTAGTTGAATTATTAGCGACTGCAAAATCCAAAGGATATGAAAGCTGGCAAGAAGCCAAAATGAAATCAGACTTTAATATTTTCCTTCCATATTTTAAAGAATTAATTAAATTAAGAATCGAAGAGGCAAAGCAGATATCTGATCAATATTCTCCATGGGAGACTTTGGCTCAACCATTTGAACCTGATTTGACTTTGAAGTGGTTAAATAAAATTTTCAAACCACTTAGAGAAACTCTGCCAGCCTTGACTAGAGAAATTGGTAAATCAAAAAAATATAGTTGGGATTTGACTCCAAAGTCTCAGCATAATTTATGTTCAAAATTACTTGATGAATTTGGAAGAGACAAGAATTTAGTTGTTGTTGCAAATTCCCCACATCCTTTTTCCATTACATTAGGACCAAAAGATTTCAGAATCACTACTAGAATCGTTGATGGTGAGCCTTTTTCGAGTTTTCTAGCCACGGCTCATGAATGGGGACATTCAATCTATGAACAGGGATTACCTTCGCAGACTCATCAGTGGTTTGCTTGGCCCTTGGGTCAAGCAACTTCAATGGGAGTACATGAAAGCCAATCTTTGTTTTGGGAAAATAGGATAGTCAAATCTAAATCTTTTTCTAAGAGATTTTTTGAGAATTTTGTTGCTGAGGGATGTGTTCTTAAAAATTATTATGAGCTTTGGAAATCTATTAATAATTTAAAAGCAGGAGTAAATAGAGTTGAGGCTGATGAATTAACATATGGTTTACATATCCTAATAAGGACAGAACTTGAAATTGATCTAATTGAGGGTAGCTTAGAAGCAAAAGATATTCCTTCAGAATGGAATAAAAGATATGAAGAGCTTTTAGGTGTAAGACCATCTAATGATTCAGAAGGATGTTTGCAAGATGTTCATTGGAGTGAGGGGGCTTTTGGTTATTTTCCTTCTTATCTATTAGGGCATCTTATTAGTGCACAAATTACTACTCAAATGGAAAAAGATATTGGTTTATTAGAAAATCTAATTGAAAAAGGGGAATATGAAAAAATAATATTTTGGTTAAAAAATAATATTCATAAGTATGGTAGATCTTTAAACTCCATGGAGTTGGTAAGAAAGGTCACTTCTGAAGAATTAAGCTCGGAACACTTCATTAATCATTTAATTTCTAAAATAAATGATTTTTGCTAAAAATTAATTTTTTAGATTTTACTTTGGTATGAAGATGTAAGATAAATAAAAATATTTTTTTGATGGCAAATCTAAATCAACCTCCAAGCAGGATCACACCAAATCTATTGCATATACTTGATGCTTTCACGGACAATACAAAATTAATAGTTAATACGATTGTTGAATTAAACTCAAATACTATTAATAAGTATGAATTAATTACTGAAACTGGTCATCTGAAGCTTGATAGAGTTGGTTATTCATCTTTAGCCTATCCTTTTGCTTATGGGTGTATACCTAGGACATGGGATGAAGACGGAGATCCTCTTGATATAGAAATAGTTGGAGTTACTGAGCCATTGGTGCCAGGATCAATCGCAGAGGCAAGAATTATTGGTGTTATGAAATTTGATGATGGTGGAGAGGTTGATGACAAGGTAATTGCTGTCCTTTCAGACGATAAAAGGATGGATCATATCAAATCGTATGAGGACCTAGGAGAACATTGGCTCAAAGAAACAAAGTATTATTGGGAACATTATAAAGATTTAAAGAAACCAGGAACCTGCACTGTTAACGGCTTTTTTGGTATCGAGGATGCCATTAAGGTAATTGAAGATTGTGAGGATAGATATAAAAAAGAAATTGATCCTAAATTAGTAGATTAATTTAATTTAACTTTGCCTGAAATGTTCAAAAATATCACTAAGAATCTTCTCAGCACCTTTAAGCTTTAACTTATCAGCTAATTGCCTCCCAACCTCTTCTGGATAATCAATATCCCCTATGGATTGATCTTTAATAAGTTTTTCGCCATCAATAGATGCGACCATACCTGTTAAGTATAATTTCGTATCTCGAATACTACTATTTACCCCTATTGGAACTTGGCACCCCCCCTCAAGTTCTCTTAAAAAAGCCCTTTCCGCTAAACATCTTTGGCTAGTTGGTTTATCCTCTAAAACATTTATGATTTCCATCACTTTCTTGTCATCTGATTTGCATTCAATTCCTAAGGCTCCTTGTCCCACTGCATGCAAAGATATTTCATCTGGAATAATTTGGTGTATTCTCGATTCAAATCCTAATCTTTTTAAACCAGCTGCTGCAAGAATAATGCAATCAAATTCTCCAGAATCTAATTTTTCTATTCTTGTTATTACATTTCCTCTTATATCTTTAAATTTAAGGTGTGGAAATTTATTTTTTAATTGTGCTAGCCTTCTAAGTGAACTGGTTCCAACAATAGAGCCAGCAGGTAGATTTTCTAACTTGTAACAATTATTTTTTTCATTTACCACTAAAGCGTCTGCAGGATCTTCTCTTTTTGTAATACATGCTAATTCAAGCCCAGAAGGTAAATTGGTTGGTAAATCTTTTAAAGAATGTACTGCTATATCTGCATGTCCAATTAGCATCTGTGCTTCAAGTTCTTTTGTAAATAATCCTTTGTCTCCTATTTTTGCCAGAGCTACATCCAGAATCTTGTCACCTTGCGTAACCATCGCTTCTATAGATACTTCTAAATCTGGATAATTTTTTTCTAATTGTTCTTTTACCCATAAAGTCTGAACCATTGCTAATTTGCTTCTTCTGCTCGCTATTCTTAATTTAAAGTTATTCATTAAATATTGTTTTGGATTAGAGTTAAGTAGGATGTATCTTAAGATATCACTTCCCAACTTTTATGAGCTGAAAGTTTTATTTAATCTTTTTTATTTTATATACTCTTTTAAAACCCCATTTCTATTAGGATGCCTCAACTTCCTAAGTGCTTTTGCCTCAATTTGCCTAATTCGCTCTCTTGTTACGTCAAATATCTGTCCAATTTCTTCAAGGGTTTTCATTCTTCCATCATCAATACCATACCTCAATCTAAGTACATCTCTTTCTCTTGGGCTAAGAGTTGCCAAAACTCCCTCTAAATCTTCTCTTAATAGAGTTTTTGAAACATCCTGCTCTGGGTTTTCTATGTCAGCCTCTATAAAGTCACCTAGTCTTGAATCTTCCTCTTTCCCTATAGGTGTTTCTAACGAAATTGGTAGTTGAGCACTTTTAGCGATGAATCTTAATTTTTCAATTGTCATCTCCATACTTTCAGCTATTTCTTCTTCACTAGGCTTTCTTCCAAATTCTTGGCTAAGAACTTTAGTTGTTTTTTTGATTCTGGAGATTGTCTCATATAAATGAACTGGAAGTCTGATAGTCCTGCTTTGGTCAGCTATAGCTCTTGTTATTGCTTGGCGTATCCACCAAGTTGCGTAAGTAGAAAATTTGTAACCCTTTTCATGATCAAATTTTTCAGCTGCTCTTATTAATCCTAAGCTTCCTTCTTGTATTAAATCTTGAAAAGATAACCCCCTATTCATATATTTTTTAGCAATAGAAACAACTAATCTTAAATTTGATTGAACCATTTTCTCCTTAGCTCTTCTTCCTAAAAGAAGTCTTCTTCTAAATTTAGGTAAAGGCATATTTATCAATTCAGCCCATTCTCTTACCGATGGGAAATGACCTTTTTCCGACTCAAATTGGGTTGCCAACTCTTCCAGTTGAAGTAAATCCGCTATTTTTCTGGCAAGTTCTATTTCTTCATCAGGTCTAAGTAATCTAATCCTCCCAATCTCTTGAAGATAAACTCTTATTGAATCTTCGGTATAAATGCCTTTTGGTCCTAGTTTTATGTTTGAGAGTTCTTTCCCCTCTTCATCAGAGTCATTGAATTCATCATTATTTTCAATGCTACCTTCATTTAAAGTTTGAGAATCTACACCATTTTGACTATTAACATTATTTTCTTGCTCAACAACTGCCTCTAAGTTAGTATTAATTTTTTTATTAATGTTTTTTTTAGAACTAGGCTTAGAATTCTTTGATTCGGCGGCAACTGGGCACATAATAGACTCCTTTCTACGGTGAATTTAACTAGATAAAATTTTATTTAGGGCTAATTTGTACATTTAGTAGTAAAAATTTGCCTATTCGATTAGAAGAAATAATTCACAAAAATGTGAATAAATAAATTTTTTAAAATTGTTGAAAAAATTAAATAGTGTTATAGATTACCTAAAGTAAAAAGTCTTGGGATTTCTCAGACAGGCAGATCAATTTCTGAATTTTCACTCAATGATCAAAGCTTCATGTCTCCCTAAGAACAGGATACTTACAATGTGCAAAAACACTTTGTGGAATGTTCAACAATCCAATACTAAGAAAAAGTTTTGAAGCCGGCAAGTAATCAGTTATTAAATATCTCCTCCAAATTGGAAATTTTGCTTGATATAGGTAGTAGTAATGAAAGCTTTTACTATTTAGATGGAAATAATCTTGGGGTAGAAGTTGGGGATATTGTAAGTGTGAAACTAAGAGGGAGATTATTGAATGGGTTGGTGATCTCCAAAAAAAACTTTTCTACAAACAATAAAGATGAATCAAACAATATTAGGGGAAAAAGTATAAGATATTTGTCTGTTGAAAGTATTTTGCAGAAAAAAATAATTGATGAATCTTGGAAAGAATGGATAGAGTCCCTATCCTCTTTTTATATGGTTAGTAATTTAAAAATGTTTAAAACTGCATTTCCTCCAGGATGGATTGGTAAATATAAGAATATTTCTCAAGGTTTAAAACATCAAATTTGGATTGAAACTAACAAAGAGTTTGATATGAAAAAAAATGGATTAACTAAAAAAGAATTTTTATTAATGAATACCCTATCTGAAAAAGGTAATTGGCAAAGCGAATTAATAAAGTTTGGTTTTAATTACACTCTGATTAACTCAATGGTCAGCAAAAATTACCTTTTTAAATCTAAAAGAAAAAAAAATATAAATACTAAATTAAATTCCTATTTAAATGATTATGTAGCAACGAAAAAACCAAATCTTACAAATGAGCAAAAAATTGCATTCCAAGAATTTCAAACAATGAAACAAGGAGATGCGTTACTTCTATGGGGCGAAACAGGTTCAGGTAAAACAGAAGTTTATATGAGAATTGCTGAAGATCAATTTCTTAAGAAAAAAAGTTGTTTGATACTTGCTCCAGAAATTGGACTAATTCCACAACTTATTGATAGGTTTAGTCAGAGATTTAATAATGTTGTTTATGAATATCATAGTAATTGTTCTTCCAGTCATAGAACTGCAGTTTGGAATAAAATTATTAATGCTAATGAACCCTTAATAGTAATAGGAACGAGGTCTGCAGTTTTTCTTCCAATTAAAAATCTAGGATTAATAATAATGGATGAAGAACATGATATTTCATATAAACAAGATAGTCCCATGCCTTGTTATGACGCAAGAGAGATTGCTATTGAAATAGTAAAAAGGAATTCTGCAAAGTTAATTTTTGGTAGTGCAACCCCATCGATGAAGACTTGGAAAAAGTGTATTTTTGAAAAGAAATTTAAATTGGTAAGAATGATTCAAAGGATATCCAGTAATGAGATTCCTGAAATAAGAATTATTGATATGCGAGATGAGTTCAAGAAGGGAAATATGAAAATTTTTTCCAATGAATTACTACAATTGCTTCCTCAACTACGTTTAAAAAATGAACAGGCAATAATTTTGATCCCTAGGAGGGGGCATAGTGGGTTTTTGAGTTGTAGAAATT